>RCUO01000479.1_pt1 | contig 19882 bp, 20 predicted proteins | sample 2166161 | NCBI WGS metagenome assembly RCUO01 (sample SAMN09932617, study PRJNA488358) | compost metagenome | feature: garden; material: soil; isolation source: compost soil in cyclohexanecarbonitrile-enriched culture | place: Germany: Experimental Botanical Garden Goettingen | collected 2016-01-27 | reverse complement strand
ATGACTAGGGGGAACTCACATGGCCCGTTCTTGGGAAAGAATGGTTCAACGCAACTCAAAGCAAGTTAATATGCAACGAAAGAAGCAAGGCAAGGAAACGATTTATGCTTCAAAATCATCGTCAGCTGCAGGAAGCAGCGATATTTTCAAAGGACGCAACATTGTATTTCCAATCGTTCTGCTGCTGCTAGGTGTTATGTTCTGGGTAGTGGGTTCCATTGACGAAGCGAGAGGCCAGGGGATATTGGCTAACTGGCTGGGCGTTGTCCTCTACTTCTTACTGGCAGCCCTGATCTTCTTCCGCCGTCCTTATCTGAAGGTTGAGCGGGCCAGAGTTTCCACTATAAAATTTAATCGTGAGCGCTGGCTGCAGGCGGCAGAGATTGAGAAGATTATTCTGTCCCGCAGCATGGTTTCCCTCAAATATAAAGGCAAGCGCAAGCAGTGGGTGTTCTCCAGATTCCTGAACCGTTATGATACAGCGGCTATGGGAGCACGGCTGGAGCAGTTCGCCAAAGCGAATAATATCGAAGTAGTGCACGAATAGAAAGATAAGATAGACCAGCATGGGGAGAGGGAGCGATATAATGCCGATTACCGCCGTATTGTTTGATCTTGACGATACACTGCTCTGGGATGAGCGGAGTGTTGAGGAAGCCTTCCGTGCCGCCTGCGAAGCAGCGGGCGAGACAGTGGACCCTCAGGAGCTGGAAGCTGCGGTCCGCAGGGAGGCCAGAGGCCTCTATGAATCGTATGAGACGTTTCCGTTCACGAAGATGATCGGGATTAATCCGTTCGAAGCGCTATGGGCAAACTTTACTGCCGGAGAGCAACAGGAATTCCGCCAGCTGGAGCAGCTTGCCCCGGGATACCGCAAGGAATCCTGGCGCCGCGGCCTGGCATCCCTCGGTATACATGATGAGGCGCTGGCTGAACGGCTGGCGGCCAAGTTCGGTGAGGAGCGCCGCAGCCGTCCTTATATGTATGAAGAAACACTGCAGGTGCTGGATGAGCTGCGCGGCAAAGTGAAGCTGCTGCTGCTCACCAACGGCTGCCCGGCCCTGCAGCAGGAGAAGCTGGACGGCGTGCCTGAGCTTATTCCTTATTTCGATCATGTAGTCATCTCAGGCAGCTTCGGCAAGGGTAAGCCGGATAAGGCGATTTTCGGGCATGCGCTTGAATTGCTGGATATTGCTCCTGAACAGGGAATTATGGTAGGCGACAAGCTTACAACGGATATTCTCGGCGGCTTGTCTGCCGGCCTGACGACCGTCTGGATCAACCGGACAGAGAAAGCGCATGATCCTGAGATTCAGCCGGATTACAGAATCGGCCATCTCTCTGAGCTGCTTCCGCTGGTACAATCACTATAGAATCTTTCCGGGCCGGTCTCCTGCATAGGAGGCCGGCTTTTTTATTGTTTTTATGCGGCTTAGAATGCCTTTAAGCGTGTGCTTTACCGCTCATCACATACATAATGTTCCAGATAAGGTATACTCAATAAATACATTATGTTAAGGAGCTGATATATACGATGATAAGCCAACCCGGATTTTTTGTTAGCGGAGCATTCAGTGTGTTTTTCTTTTTAGTGTGGCTGGCATGCATAGGGGCAGGGATCGTTGTCTTTGTTCTGTTCGTAAAGCTTGCTCTCAGGGCGATTGCAGCCTTGGATTTATACAATCATGCCAAAAACCTGGAAATCCGTGAACGGTATGAAACGGTCAAAAAGGACGGCAATCTCTAAGCGCTGTGCTCTTGCGCCGGCCCTAATTAAAGCCGATAACACCAGCCGCCGGAAAGGCTGGAGATAATCAGGTACATTTAAGGCTGTCCCAAAAGTATACTAGCGGAGACAGGCCTCTATCTTCAAAAGCTTAATACTCAAAAAAGATCCATTGGAGGCAAAGTTGGTCCATGGTATATTGAATGTACAAAAGAAACCGCTCCTTTGAAATGGTTGTGTGGTAACTCCATTTTACCAAAAGAGAGGTTTCTTTTTTTTGCGTTTTTATAAATATTGTAGTCCATTTCCATTTCCCGCTTAAAGAGCGGAGAGAACGGAATAATTGTGGAAAGCGATAGCGGTCGCCTTGGTCTCCGGATTTTCACCGCTAAGGGGAATGAAAAAAATCTGGAGGGCACAGCGATTGTAACAGCGTTTCGTTAGCGGAGCGTCCTCACCGAGCGCAAACGTCCATCCAACTCCAAAACAAGCGGTGTCCCAGCCATTTCATGGCTTATGGGACACCCCCGCTGTGACACTTAGTTCCGGCTGTCGCTGATTCTTCTTTCGTAACCGGTGATGTAATCAAGCCCGGCCTGAGTGAGACCGCTTCCGCTGCTGTCTGTATAACCCGCGTCGACAATGTGCTTCAGTGCAGCCGCAAAGTCTCTTTCATCCATGCCGGTTTGCCTGAAGTTAGGCTCTCCCCGTTCCTGCAGCAGCTTCAAGATGTGATACACAGGATCTTTGCTAATCAATCTGTTCAACAACCTTTCTGCAGTCATTATGGCGACAGCTTATGCAGTGACTGGCAGAAGGGTGAATAGGAGGGGATATTGTCAGAGGAGATACGGGAATATGCGTATTTAATGCGGTTAACGATTTAATGCCGGAGCAATAGTTAAAATTATATGTATAATAGATACAGAATGGATTACTCGCGTTGTAAGCTTCGAAGGGAACCTTACTATTCAATCGGGAGGATGCCGGATGATCAGACCTAAGCAGCTGGCAGCTGCACTGTCCGTTATTGCTGTGGTATCTTTGGCAGGCTGTTCGTCAAACCGTATGGAGCATAATCATATGCATGCTGCCGCTAATGCTTCTATGGAACCGATTCAGGTGGAATTGAGCTGGAGTCCGCAGCAGGCGAAAGCGGGCGAGCCGGTAACTTTTCAGGCGGCGGTTACCCAGGCCGGCGAGGCGGTAGAGGACGCACGGGAAGTTCTTTTTGAAGTGGTAAGCAGTGAGGATGAGACGGTAAAGGTTGAAGTGAAGGGAGTCTCTGCCGGAGACGGCGTGTATGAGGCGGAATGGACCTTTGAAGAGGACGGCGAATATAAGGTTACTTCACATGTAACTGCCCGCACCCAGCACTCCATGCCCGGCAAAATGCTGACAGTGCAGCCGTAGCTGCACTGCCTTCTGCATCAACCGCCAAATAATAACAATTATGCAGAGTGGAAAGCAATGCTTTCCGATTTCTCTTTATTCTGCTAAACTAACTCTAATGTTTTCGGGGGGGATAAAAAAGTGGCTAAATATACACTTGCTGAGAGCTTGGAGCAGCGCATACTGATTTTGGACGGAGCAATGGGTACAATGATTCAACAGGTTCCCCTTACCGGAGAGGATTTTGGCGGAGAAGAGCTGGACGGCTGCAATGAAATGCTGGTGCTTACACGTCCGGAGGTCATCCAAAGCATTCATGAAAAATACCTGGAGGCCGGCGCGGATCTGATAGAGACGAATACCTTTGGCGCGACTTCCGTCGTGCTGGCGGAATACGATATCCCGCAGCGGGCGCGTGAGATTAACCTGGAGGCGGCAAGGCTGGCCCGCAATGCTGCAGACAAATACGATACACCTGAGCATCCGCGTTATGTAGTGGGGGCGATGGGGCCGACGACCAAGACACTGTCTGTGACCGGCGGCGTGACCTTCCAGGAGCTGGTGGGCAGCTACCAGGAGCAGGCGGTTGCCCTTATCGACGGTAAAGTAGACGCCCTGCTGCTGGAAACGTCGCAGGATACACTGAATGTGAAGGCGGGCAGTATCGGAATCCGCAATGCTTTTGAACAGACAGGCATTACGCTTCCTGTAATGATCTCGGGAACGATTGAGCCGATGGGTACAACGCTGGCCGGCCAGAATATCGAGGCGTTCTACATCTCGCTTGAGCATCTGAATCCGATCTCGATTGGACTGAACTGTGCTACAGGTCCTGAGTTTATGCGTGATCATATCCGGTCGCTGTCGGAGATTTCTTCGGCGGCTGTAAGCTGCTATCCGAATGCCGGACTTCCGGATGAGAACGGGAATTACCATGAGTCACCGGATTCGCTGGCCCGTAAGCTGGCAGGTTTTGCCGAGAAGGGCTGGCTGAATATTGCCGGCGGCTGCTGCGGAACGACACCGGATCATATCCGTGCTATGGTAGAGCAGATTACGACCTATCCTCCCCGTCCGCTGAACGGGACTCATCCGCCTGCGCTGTCCGGGATTGAGCCGGTGTACGTAGAGGATGCCAACCGTCCTTATATGGTCGGGGAGCGCACGAACGTATTGGGCTCGCGGAAATTCAAGCGGCTGATTGTCGAAGGCAAGTATGAAGAAGCCTCAGAGATTGCGCGGGCACAGGTCAAGAGCGGCGCGCAGGTCATCGACGTCTGTGTGCAGGACCCGGACCGAGATGAGAGCGAGGATATTAAGAAGTTCCTGGAGCTGGTAGTTAAAAAGGTTAAAGTGCCGCTGATGATCGATACCACGGACCCTAAGGTCATTGATCTCGCACTGCAGTATTGTCAGGGTAAGGCGATCATTAACTCCATTAACCTTGAGGACGGCGAGGAGAAATTCGAGCATGTTACACCGCTGATCCATAAGTACGGGGCGGCAATTGTAGTCGGTACCATTGATGAAACCGGACAGGCAATCCAGGCGGATGCCAAGCTTGCAGTTGCGAAGCGCTCCCATGATCTGCTGGTGAACAAGTACGGCCTCCAGGCGCAGGATCTGATCTTTGATACACTGGTGTTCCCTGTCGGAACAGGGGATGAGCAGTATATCGGGTCGGCCAAAGAAACCATCGACGGTATCAGGCTGATTAAGGAAGCTCTTCCCGGGGTGCACACCATCCTGGGGATCAGCAACGTCTCCTTCGGGCTGCCGGAGGCCGGACGTGAAGTGCTGAACTCTGTGTTCCTGTACGAATGCACAAAGGCCGGGCTGGATTATGCGATTGTGAACACCGAGAAGGTGGAACGTTATGCCTCCATCCCGGATGAAGAACGCAAGCTTGCTGAAGAGCTGATCTACAACACGAATGACGAGACACTGGCTGCCTTTGTCGCCGCCTTCCGCGAGAAAAAAGTGGAGAAGAAGGAGAAGATCTCTAACCTGTCCCTGGAAGAGCGGCTGGCTTCCTATGTTGTTGAAGGGACCAAGGAGGGGCTTATTCCTGACCTGAATGAGGCGCTGGGTAAAAACAGTCCGCTGGAAATCATCAACGGGCCGCTTATGGCAGGGATGTCTGAAGTAGGCCGGCTGTTCAATAACAATGAGCTGATCGTTGCCGAGGTGCTGCAAAGCGCTGAAGTGATGAAGGCCTCGGTGGGCCATCTGGAGCAGTTCATGCAGAAGGATGAGACTGCTGTGAAGGGCAAGATTATGCTGGCGACTGTCAAGGGCGATGTACATGACATCGGTAAAAACCTGGTGGAGATCATTCTGTCCAATAACGGTTACGAGATCATCAACCTGGGGATTAAGGTGCCGCCTGAGAATATTATCGAAGCCTTCCGCCGCGAAAAAGCAGATGCCATCGGCTTATCCGGCCTCCTGGTCAAATCAGCGCAGCAGATGGTCACAACTGCGCAGGATCTGCGCTCTGCGGGCATTGATGTGCCGATTCTGGTAGGAGGCGCTGCGTTGACCCGCAAATTCACCAAGACACGTATCCGTCCTGAATATGACGGTCTGGTACTGTATGCGAAGGATGCCATGGACGGTCTGGATATCGCCAACAAGCTGATGAATCCGCAGGAGCGGATCAAGCTGGAGGAAGAGGTGCGTCAGGAAGCTGAGGCTGCGGTTGCAGTAGCTCCGAAGCAGGAGCTTCCCGAACTGACCCGGGCCGTGCGCTCGAAGATTTCAGCGGATGCGCCGGTATTTACGCCGCCGGATCTGGAGCGTCATGTGCTGCGGAATTATCCGCTTGGCCATATTGTGCCTTATGTGAACATGCAGATGCTGCTCGGCCATCATCTCGGGCTGCGCGGTTCAGTGGAAGCCCAGCTTGCTGCCGGAGATCAGCGAACGGTTGAGCTCAAGGAGACGGTGGATGATATTCTGCATCAGGCAATGGTTGAAGGGACAATTGCTCCCCATGCACTGTATCAGTTCTTCCCGGCGCAGTCGCGCGGCAACGATATTCTGATCTATGATCCGCAGGATCAGTCAAGCATTCTGCATACCTTTACTTTCCCAAGGCAGAATGTTGAGCCGCATCTGTGCCTTGCCGACTTCCTGAAGCCGGCAGACAGCGGCGTTATGGATTATGTCGGCTTCCTGGTCGTGACCGCCGGACACGGAGTCCGCGAAATGTCGACCGAGCTGAAGGAAAAAGGTGACTACCTGCGATCCCACGCCCTGCAGGCTGTAGCCCTTGAGGTAGCCGAAGGGCTGGCCGAGCGCGTCCATCACATGATGCGGGATACCTGGGGCTTCCCTGATCCGGCAGATATGACAATGAAGCAGCGGCACGGCGCACGCTATCAGGGAATACGCGTATCCTTCGGATATCCGGCCTGCCCGGATCTGGAGGATCAAGGTCCCCTGTTCAAGCTGCTGAAGCCGGAGGATATCGGAGTAGAGCTTACAGACGGCTTCATGATGGAGCCGGAGGCCTCAGTCTCGGCGATGGTCTTTGCCCATCCGGAAGCGCAGTATTTCAATGTGGAGAAGCAGTAATCTCCCGCTCTGAACCCAAAATAAGCGAGGGAGGTGCTCCTCCTTCGTAAGCGGACCTCCCGTAACCGGGAGGTTTTTTGCGGACCTATGGTTTACGGGGGCCACGTAAAGTAACTGGGTCAGCATCCGGTTAAAGGGCCTGCTGTGTGGGGTTATTGTACCCGTATTATTGAGCTGAACAGGAGCAGGACAAAAGGAAAGGTGCTTTCAGCGCCCAAAAAGGGTAAAATTCAGTTCAGAGACTGGGCAGCAATGATTGCTGCCTAAGGATGCAGATAGATGAAGGGAGGATCTGGAATGGAAATATATTTTCTCGGCACCAATGCCGGGGTACCTACACTGCAGCGCAATGTAACCTCGATTGCCCTCAGGCTGATGGAGGAACGGCGCAGCTTCTGGATGTTCGATTGCGGAGAAGGGACGCAGCATCAGGTGTTGCGCTCGCCGCTGCGGCTGGGCAAGCTGGAAAAGCTGTTCATCACCCATTTACATGGTGACCATCTGTTCGGGCTGCCGGGACTGCTGTCCAGCCGCGGCTACCAGGGAGGCACAGCACCGCTGACCGTATACGGGCCGCCTGGATTGAAGGCTTTTCTGGAGATATCCTTATCCGTCAGCCAGTCGCGTGTTCCATATAAGCTGGAGATTGTTGAGCATACAGGCGGACTGATTTTTGAGGATGACACCTTCAAGGTGGAAGCCGGTCTGCTGGAGCACCGGATTGACAGCTACGGATACCGGGTAACAGAGAAGGACAGTCCGGGCAGCCTGAATACTGAGCTGCTGCTGAGCTACGGGCTAAAGCCCGGACCTGTGTACGGCAGGCTGAAAAAAGGCGAGGATATAACGGCTGAGGACGGAACCGTTATCCGGTCGGCTGATGTGGTCTGCGAACCGAAAAAAGGGCGGATTGTCACCATACTGGGCGATACCCGGCCGTGTCCGGGCAGCCTGCCGCTGGCGCAGGGGGCGGATCTGATTATTCATGAGGCGACCTTTGCCCATGAGCTGGCGGATATGGCTTATCAGTATCATCACAGCACAGCTGCCCAGGCGGCAGAGCTGGCCAGCCAGGCCGGCGGGCGGGAACTGCTGCTGACCCACTTCAGCTCGCGTTATGTTTCCCAGGAGGAGCTGCTGCCCCTTTTGGAGGAGGCGCAGGCGATTTTTCCGCAAACCCTGCTGGCTGAGGAGTTCTGCACCTTCCCGGTGCACCGGAGAAAGTAGGCGTAGAACTCAAAATTATTTTCCGGGAAAGCGCAGGAAATGACAGTGTGCTGTCAAAAAAAGCCCGGCACCGCAGCAGTTCGCTAGCGTTCGACTGTGTGTGTTAAATTTTAAGTAAAAGGGCATCGTTTGCTCCACGAAGCAGTAGAGATTATGACGAAACCGGGACAGTACCGCCCGTTCCCGGTGGTCCATTATGACTAATAGGATCATCCTGCAGAAGCATTTGCTGTAAGGTTTTCTGTAAACTTAATAATATTAATGGTTAATGGTATTAATAAAATATGCGGAGACGGAGGACGAAGATGGACAATATCGGAGGCTTGCTGATCGATCTGGACGGGACGCTGTTCCATGGAGGGCGGATGATTCCCGGTGCAGATATGCTGATTGAAGGTCTGCGGAAGGAGGGAATTCCCTTTTTATTCGTAACAAACAACTCTTCGCGTACAGCCGCTGGTGTGGCTGCACATCTTAGGAATATGGGGATTGAAGCAAAGGCAGAGGAAGTATGCACCTCCTCACTGGCGGCAGCCCGTTATATTGCCGGGGAATTACCGGAGGCGCGGGTGGCGATACTTGGAGAAGAAGGGCTGATTGATGCCTGCCGGACTGCGGGTTTAAACATTGTTGAGGATGACCCGCAATTTGTGGTACAGGGTATCTACAGGGCTTTTACATATGCTTCTCTGGCACAGGCTTCCCGCTGGATTATGGGCGGTGCAAGGTTCGTGCTGACCAATCCGGATCTTATGCTGCCCTCAGATGACGGAGTAATGCCCGGAGCAGGAACGATAGGCGCTGCAATTGAAGCGGCAAGCGGTGTGGCACCGGTAGTGATTGGCAAGCCGGAAGCCCATCTGATTACCTATGCGGCTTCTATACTGGGCATCAAGCCGGAAGAGGCTGTTGTGGTGGGCGATAACATGCGGACGGATATTTCAGCTGGAGTGAGTGCGGGCTGCCGGACTGTATTAGTTCTGACAGGCCTGACTACAGCGGACAATCTGGAGCATTATAAAAGCGTTACCGGTGTAACTCCGGATGAAATTTGCGGCGATTTAGCTGAACTTATGGCGATGCTCGGTGTATAATGGCAAAGGTATGAGTTTTGACCAACCTAGAAGGGAAGATGATCAATGCCGGAATTACCGGAAATGGAGAACTATAGAAGGCTGCTTAGCCAGCATCTTATAAATGTGCCGATTACGGGTGTGACCGTAAACCGGGAGAAGACAATCAATATGGAGACCGAAGCTTTTCAAAAAGCGCTGCTGGGTGCGCGTATTGTCTTTATTGAGCGCCGGGCCAAGCATATCCTGTTCCATCTGCATGACGGACGCAGGCTGCTGCTTCACCTGATGCTGGGCGGACTGCTGTATTATGGCACCGAGGCGGAGCGTCCGGACCGCACTACCCAGGTAGAACTGGCTTTCGGGGACAATATCCTGTATTTCATGGGCCTGCGCCTTGGCTATCTGCACCTGCTGTCGGTGAAGGAGGGCGAAGCGGCTATGGGTAAGCTGGGACCTGAATTGTTGGACCGGCGGATGACGGCGGAGCGGTTCGCTGCGCTGCTGAAGGGACGCCGGGGAGCACTTAAGAGCCTGCTGGTGAATCAGAAGGTGATGGCCGGCATTGGTAACTGCTACGCGGATGAAATTGCCTTTGAAGCCAGACTGCTGCCGTCCACGCTGGTGCAGAACCTGTCAGCGGAAGCTGTTACACGCCTGTATGACAGTGTGCGCAAAGTGCTGACAGAAGCGACGGATATCGGCGGATACATGGAAATGCCGTTTATGGCCGGCGATACGGTGACCGGCTCGTATAATGACCAGTGCAAAGTATATGACCGTGAGGGCGAACCCTGCCTGCGCGGCGGGGGAACCATTGTTAAGGTAGAGCAATCCGGGCGCAAAGTGTTTTACTGTCCGGACTGCCAGCATGAAGGGTAGCCCCAAAATAGGGGCTCATGTCAGCATCCGCGGCGGATACGGCCGTGCGGCCCGGTTCGCCTGGGAGAGCGGTGCGGCATGCTTTCAATATTTTCCGAAGAATCCGCGCAGTCTAAAGCTGAAGCCGCTTGACGGGCGGGATGCCGAGGATTGTGCCGCCTTTTGCCGCAAGCATGGAATGGTCTCGATTGCGCATACTCCTTATCCGACCAATATGGCGGCGGGCACCGCCGGTGCTGCCTCAAGACAGGTGATGGTCGGCTCGCTGCGCAATGATCTGGAGATCGCCGAAGCATGCGGCTCACTGGGCATTGTGGTTCATTTCGGAACGTTTGGCGGGATGGAGCCGTTACAAGGCTATCAAAATATTATACAATGTATGAATGAAACGCTTGAATCCTGGAACGGGCGGGCCAGACTGCTGATCGAGAATCAGGCAGGCAATCACGGAAGCGAAGGGATGACGCTGGAAGAGCTGGTTAAGGTTCGCGAGCTCAGCCGTCATCCGGATAAGATCGGATTCTGTTTTGATACCTGTCATGCCTTCGCTTCCGGGATCTGGAACCCTGAACAGACAGGGGAACTGCTGGGACGCGGGACTGAGCTGGGATATTGGCCGCATCTCGTTGCGGTTCACCTGAATGATTCTATGTTCCCCTATGGGCAGCGAAGGGACAGGCATGCGGGAATCGGGCAGGGCTGTATCGGTGAAGAGAAGCTGCGGGAGCTGCTGCTCTCAGAGCCTTTCCGCCGTGCAGCGGTAGCCATGGAGACCGCCAAGGGTACCGACGGCAGCCACCGACGGGAAATAGCAGCTGTGCAGAATTGGTATGAAGCGGAGGAACAGCCGTGATTAATATATTTATGGATGACTGCCGCAGACGTCCTGAGGGCTTTACGCTGGCGAGGACAACTGATGAGTGTCTGCTGCTCCTGCGGGAGTGCGAGGTGAATATTCTGTCACTCGATTATGATATGGGACCGGACGATTACAACGGGGATGAGGTTGCCGGGAGGATTGTACTGGAACAATTGTATCCCCGTGAAATTTATCTCCACACCTCAAGCCCTCAGGGGCGCAGGGCAATGTATGAAATGCTCTATGCTGCTGTACCCCGGGAGACGGTGCTGTACAACAGGCCGCTTAGTCATGAACAGCTTGCAGAGATTGCCGCGGCAGCTTCAGGAGAATACGGACAATGAAAGTATTTAAGCATATGAATGAACAAGAGCTGACGCTTGCACTGGAGCAGGCCGGTGAGCCGCTGGTTGTCTTTCTGCATACACCGCTGTGCGGAACATGCAAGGCCGCGAGGCGCATGCTGGAGGTGGCAGCACATCTGCTGCCCCCCGGGCTGCTGATTGCTGAAGCCAATGTTAACATGCTGCCCGGAATAGTCGGCCAATACCGCATATCAAGTGTGCCGGCTCTGCTGATAGCCGGAGCAGACCGGACTCTGGAGCCGGAAATTTATTATTCGATGGGCTCTGTGGAGCAGATGCTGGAGTACATAAGGAGAGTGACCTCATAAATGATATCATTACAACATCTTACCCTGCGGAGAGAGCAAAGCCTGATTCTTGATGATGTATCGCTTGAAATGAAGCCGGGTGAAAACTGGGTTATTCTTGGCCGGAACGGCTCGGGCAAAACAACGATTCTGGAAATGATGACCGGCTACCTGTTCCCGAGCAGCGGCTCGGTGGAAGTACTCGGCTACAAATTCGGGCAATGTGATGTCCGTGAAGTACGTAAGGAGATCGGGTATATCGGCCCTTCCCTGATGGAAAAGCTGTCACTCAGCGACCCGGTCTGGGAAGTGGTGGCTACCGGAGCCTATGCCTACCTCCGTTTCTATCAGGCGATTCCGCAGCAGGTGAAGGAGCAGGCAATCAAGCTGCTTGAGGATATGAACCTGGGGGGTCTTGCGCATCACCCTTTCGGCACCCTGTCCCAGGGTGAACGCAAAAAGGCGATGCTGGCCAGATGCCTGATGGCTGAGCCGAAGCTTCTCATTATGGACGAGCCCTGTGCCGGACTTGACCTGTATGAACGAGAGAAGATGCTTGCTGAGATCGACAAGCTGAAGCAGCGCAACGTCTCTGTTGTCTACGTTACCCATCATGTTGAGGAGATCGTGCCGCTCTTTACCCATGTGGCGCTGATCCGTGACGGCAAGCTGGCCGGCTCCGGCCCTAAGGAGCAAGTATTAACGAAAGAGATGATCCTGGCAACATTTGATATTCCGGTGAATGTCGAATGGGATGGCGGCCGCCCCTGGATCAAAATCAGACCTGGAGGCAATTGATTTGAACGAAATAACCCAAGAACCCGAAGAGCAGGCAACTGCTCCCGAAGACAAAATAATTTCCCGCTATATCTGCACCGCCAATCACGGCTTTGCCCCCTACGCCCAGGAGGAGCTGCGCCGCCTGTTTGGTGCGGTCAAGAGCACGCTGCTGCTGCCTGGCGAGATTTTTCTGGCCACGCTGGAGGGAAGTTCCGGTGAGGTGTCACAAGCGCTTAGTGACAATCCGCCGGTATTCCTGCGGCATATCCAGCCTGTCCAGTTCCAGGACCAGGGGGATCTGTCTGCACTGGAACGGCTGGCTGTATATTTGAGCCGCCGCAGCGAGCTGGAAGGTGAGAAGGTATCCCTGCATGTCCGGAAGGGCAATACTTCCTTCTGGCCTGACAGTCCCGGAGAACTGCGGATCTGGCTGCAGGAGCGTCTGGAGAGCCTGCAGGCCGATTTCACTGTACAGGAGCCTTCCTGGGTCATCTCCGTTTATGCGGACGGTGATGCGCTGTATGCCGGGGTATCCCGGCCGGAGGAGAATCTGTCCAGCTGGAACGGCGGAATGATCCGCTTCCGTAAGGAGGACGGGCAGATCTCACGGGCCAAGTTCAAGCTGATGGAAGCGGAAAAGGAATTTGCCATTCCATTCTCAAGCTTCCGCAATGCGGTGGATATCGGCGCTTCGCCGGGCGGATGGACCTCCTTTCTGCTGGAGCGCGGCCTTAAGGTCACGGCAATCGATCCGGCGCTGATGCATGAGTCGCTCCGGAAACAGCCGAACCTGAAGATTCTGCGCAAGAACGCCGGCGAGGTGAAATTCAGCGGGAATGAATTTGATCTGCTTGTCTGTGACATGAGCTGGAGTCCCAAGCTAATGGCTAAGCTCGTTACCGGTCTGCTGCACAGCCTGGCGCCGGGAGGAACGGCTGTAGTAACGGTGAAGCTGATGCACAAGAAGCCGATGGCTGTAATCAAGGAGATCATCGCTATGTTTGAGGGAGAGCGGATGCAGCTCCAGCGGGCAAAGCAGCTGTTCCATAACCGGGACGAAATAACGCTTTATATGATTAAATATTAATCAGGTGAAATAGCATGATGAACAGGGAAAGCCTCCCGTTGTCTGCGCCGCCGGCCTTGTGCCGCCGTGCGCAGCGCGGCAGGTTTTCTTTTTTTTGTACGGTGACCAAGAATGGGGGAGAAGCAGTATGAATTTTGCTTCAAGGCTTGCTGAAGGACAGGTTCTGGGGGGCAGATACCGGATTGTAAGGCGGATCGGCTCCGGAGGAATGAGCCAAGTATATCTGGCTGAGGATATGCGGCTGCCGGGGCAGCGCTGGGCGGTGAAGGAGAGCTTGAGTCTGCCGGGCAGCGCTACTACCGTGGCAGCTGAAGCAGAGCTGCTGATATCGCTGAACCACCGTCTGCTTCCGCGGGTTGCCGATTTTTTTCCGCCGGATGGTCAGGGCTGCTGCTATCTGGTCATGGATTACATCGAGGGGATGACGCTGGCGGAGTACATGAAGGAGAACCCGGGGCCGCTTGCTGCAGGGCGGATTATTTCCTGCGCCAGTCAGCTGCTTGAGGTGCTGCAGTATTTGCACGGACACCGGCCGCCGGTTATCTACCGTGATCTGAAGCCGGGAAACATCATGCTGACAGGCAGCGGCGAACTGAAGCTGATAGACTTCGGCATTGCCCGCAGCTTCAGAACCGGGGCCGGAGAAGATACAGAGAAGCTTGGTACTGCCGGATTTGCGGCACCGGAGCAGTACGGAGGCGGGCAGAGCGGGCCGGCGGCAGATATGTACGGTCTGGGCGCACTGCTGCTCTATATGGCATCGGGCGGAATGTTCAGCCGCTGGGAACCGGGAATGGAGGCGAAGCTGCCCGGGCTGCCTGAACGCCTTATTCCGGTCATCCGCCGGCTGCTGCGGTATCATCCCGAAGAGCGGTTCCAATGTGCAGAAGATGTATTAGAGGCGCTTCAGCCCTTGATAGAGCTGCCTGGCAAATCCCGTCTTGCAGAGGGTGTACACCCTGATGTACCCTCCAGACACCGGCCCGTTGTGATAGCTGCGCTTGGAGTGGCTGCGGGCCTCGGTACTACCCACACCTCACTGGCTGTCAGCAGCTGTCTGGCCCGAAAGGGTGAAACGGCATGGATTGGCCTGAGTCCGGATTCACTGGTTTTTGACCGGATTCGCAGCCTGCTGGATAATCCGCCCGAATCAGCAGAAACCGCTGCCGCAGAGATGCCTTTAAGCTGGAGGGGCATCGACTTCTGGCGGTGTTCGGCACAGGACGGCCTAAACAAGCTGTATGAAAAAAACTATGATTATATCGTTGCAGACCTTGGCACCGGCGGGTATGACGGGGCGCTTGAGGCGTTTGCAGACAGTGATATTCCGCTGCTTCTGGCCTCAGGCGCAGACTGGCGGCTGGAGGATACGCTGCACTGGCTGCGCCGCAGCGGACTGACGCCGCTTACAGAGATCTGTATTGGCCTGCCGCTGGCCAGCCGCTCTGCGGCAGCGCTGCTTACCTCAGTGCTGGGGGGAGAGATTCAGGTGTATAGCCTTCCGCTTCAAGTGAACCCTTTTCAGCGGAGCGGCAAGCTAATTGGGATGCTGGATCAGCTTCTCGATGGCACCGGAAAGCTGGCGGTTTCTGCAAAAAGAAAAAGATGGTTTCAGAAAAAAAACTGAACCCAGGAGAATACCTATTCCGGCACAGCATGTACATGTGCTAAAATGGTCGTTATATGCATAAATAGACTGTTCCTCATGCTTAGCATAGACAGGAATTAGACAGAAGATAGATAGGAGCTTAACGAGAATTTATGAGTTTACTTACTGTAGAAGATGTTTCACATAATTTTGGTGACCGGCAGCTGTTCAAGGATGTATCCTTCCGCCTGCTGGACGGAGAGCATGTCGGGTTTGTGGGTGCGAACGGCGCCGGCAAATCGACGCTGATGAATATTTTGACCGGAACACTGCTCAAGGACAGTGGAAAAGTGGAATGGACACCGCGGGTCCGTTATGGTTATCTGGATCAGCATACGAAGCTTTCCCCCGGCAAAACGGTGCGCGATGTGCTTAAGGATGCTTTTCTGCCGCTGCTGGAGCTGGAGAAGGAAATGATGGCCATTACCGATAAGATGGGTGATGCTACGCCTGAGGAGCTTGAGCAGCTGCTGGAGCAGATGGGCGAAATCCAGGAACAGCTGGATATCGGTGATTTTTATCTGATCGATGTCAAAGTGGAGGAAATGGGCAACGGCCTCGGCCTCTCGGCAATCGGACTGGATCGTGATGTTGCGTCGCTGAGCGGGGGACAACGGACCAAGGTGCTGCTGGCGAAGCTGCTGCTGGAGAAACCGACCGTACTGTTGCTCGATGAGCCGACCAACTATCTGGACGTTGAGCACATCGACTGGCTGACTAACTACCTGAAGCAGTATCCGTATGCTTTTATGCTGATCTCCCATGATACTGAATTTATGAATAAGGTTGTTAATGTGGTTTATCATCTGGAATTCGGCAAGCTGACACGTTACACAGCGAATTATGAGAAGTTCCTGGATATGGCTGAAATGAATAAGACCCAGCATATTGAAGCTTATGAGAAGCAGCGTGAATTCATCAAGAAGCAAGAGGAGTTTATTCAGAAAAACAAAGCGCGTGCCTCGACCTCAGGCCGGGCGAAAAGCCGTGAAAAGCAGCTCGACCGCATAGAACGGATCGACCGTCCGGAGGAGGCGGCCAAACCAAGCTTCTCGTTCAAGGAGAGCCGCTCCAGCGGCAAAACCGTATTCGAGGGCATTGACTTCGAAATCGGCTATGACCGTCCGCTGGTGCCGAAGCTGAACATGACGATTGAACGCGGTGATAAAATTGCGATTGTCGGCAGCAACGGTGTAGGTAAATCCACACTGCTGAAGACGATTTTGGGTGTAATTCCGCCGTATAGCGGCAAAACCTATCTGGGTGATTACCTCAATTCCGCGTATTTCCAGCAGGAGGTTAAAGCTGCCAATGTTACGCCGATTGATGATGTATGGAATGAATTCTCCAGTCTTACCCAGAATGAAGTGCGCGGCCATCTGGCCCGCTGCGGGCTGAAAAACGAGCATATTACCCGTCCGCTGAGCATGCTGAGCGGCGGAGAGCAGGCTAAGGTACGCCTGTGCAAGCTGATGATGCGTGAGAGCAACTGGATTCTGTTCGATGAGCCGACTAACCACCTTGATATCATCGCCAAGGCTGAGCTGAAGCGTGCCCTGCAGGAATACAAAGGCACCGTTCTGCTGGTCTCCCATGAACCGGAGTTCTATGAGGATTGGGTAACGAAAACATGGAATGTTGAGCAGTGGTCTGCGCAGAAGGTATAGAATAATTTCAGAATCCGGGTACAGGCAGCCGATGCAGGCTGCTGTTTCCCGGGTTTTTAATACAGGGGGCTGTTCAGGAATGAGTGACAGTGATAATATCCAAACGACCGGCCAGAACGGCCGCTATTCCCGGCAGGTACGCTTCACCCCGTTCGGTGCTGATGGACAAGCAGGGCTTACAGCGGCAAGTGTCCTGATTGTGGGAGCGGGTGCACTGGGCACCGGCATGGCCGAAACGCTGGCCCGCTGCGGCGTCGGGCGGCTGATTCTGGCAGACCGGGATTATGTGGAATGGAGCAACCTTCAGCGGCAGCAGCTGTACACCGAAGAAGACGCACGCCTGCGGATTCCTAAGGCAGAGGCCGCCAAGGCCAGGCTGGAGCAGATTAATTCGGAGATCCGCATTGAAGCCCATATAATGGACGTACGGGCGGAAGAGCTGGAGAGCCTGTTGTCCGGAGTGGATCTGATCATGGACGGCACAGATAACTTTGATACTCGCCTGATCATTAATGATATGGCCCAGAAGCATGACATCCCCTGGATTTACGGCGCCTGTGTCGGCAGCTACGGAATTACATATACCATCATCCCCGGCGAGACGCCGTGCCTGAATTGTCTGCTGGGTACGGTTCCGCTGGGAGGGGACACCTGTGATACTGCCGGCATTCTCCCGCAGGCCGTTCAGCTTGTGACTGCCAATGCGACCGCGGAGGCGCTGAAGCTGCTGGGCGGCCGGCGCGGGCAGCTGCGCGGCAGGCTGCTAAGCTTTGATGTATGGCGCAATGAGCATCAGGAGATCGGAGTCAAGGCGGCGAAGAAAGCGGATTGTCCTTCCTGCGGAAGCCATGCTGTCTATCCTTATCTGACTGCAGCGAATACGGAGCGCAGCGATGTGCTGTGCGGCAGGGATACTGTGCAGATCCGTCCGGCACAGCGCAGGCAGCTTGATCTGCAGGAGACAGCGGCAAGGCTCGGTAAGCTGGGAAGCGGCAGAGTGGATAGCAATCCGTTCCTTGTCTCTTTTACGGACGAGCCTTACAGGCTGGTGATTTTTGCTGACGGACGGGCGCTGATTCATGGAACCAGTGATATTGCTGCTGCGCGCAGTGTGTATCACAGGTATTTTGGCTAAGGAAGGGGAGGATATCAATGGACACAGGAACAATCAGGCATATGGCACTCTTTACCCTGAAGTATCCGGCGGATTCAAAGGAGGCAGAGGCCTTCTTGAAGAACGGGAAGGAGATTCTGAGTGCAATTCCTGTAGTGCGCCGGTTCGAGGCGCTGCGCCAGATCAGCAGCAAGTGTCAATATGATTTTTGCTTCTCGATGGAGTTTGCAGGCCAGACAGAGTATGATGCCTACAACAATGATCCGGCCCACAAGGCCTTTGTTACGGAGCGCTGGGAGACTGAGGTTGTGAAGTTTCAGGAGATCGATCTGCGGCATTAATCAGATAAGGTATCCTTCAGGCCTGACAAGCGGAATAAACAGCCGGAAAGACCATTCATGCGGAATGGTCTTTTTGCTTTATGGGGACGCTAAGGGCTAACTGCGGCGGTCATACCGCACTGCAAGGCTGAATGGATGCGGGGTACAAAGAATGAATGAGATAATCGCCTGGTTTACGGAAGACCAATCTTCTGCCGCCGGCGGAAGCACCGGAGGGTTCCTGCCGCAGGCAGAAGCGCACCGTCAGATGGAGGAGCTGCTCAGTGAGCTTGGGCTCCATACGGTAATAAGCGAAGATCCCGAGGATCTTCGCTTATTACTGGACCGGGTGCGGCCTGTGCTGCTGCTTGCGGAAATCAGCAATGCCGGAGCATGGCAGGGGTGGAATATCATATCGGAGTACCGGTCACAGGGGATATTCATACCGGTGATGGTGATTGCAGGCGAAGGCGGCGGAGAAGAAGCCGTAGCCGTATTTGAGGCCGGAGGTAATGAATACATGATGAGGCCGCTGCACACCGGAGAATTCAGGTGCAGAGTAATGAATCTGCTCTGGCTCACCGGACGCCGGCGGGGGCTCGAATCCCTGATCAAAATTGACGGCCTGATGCTGGACTCCAGCCGGCGGCTGGTCAGCCGTGACGGAATTCAGCTCAGTCTGACGCCTAAAGAATTTGATCTGCTTCATTACCTTGCTGTACGTCATGGGGAAATCTGTCCGCGGGATGAGATTCTGAAGCATGTATGGGGATACCATTTTCATGCAGATACCAATGTCGTCGATGTCTACATCAGACACATCCGCATGAAAGTGGATAAAGGACACCGGAGCAAGCTGATTCAGACCGTGCGCGGAACGGGATATATGCTGAAGGCGCCGGAAAGCAGCCCTGCGGGTCATTGAGCTGCAGCCGGTCTGCAGGTCTACAGTACGCGGCGCGCCTTCAGATACGTTTTTTTCCAGTTGCCTGAGTTCAGGTCTGATACGGTTACGCCCGGTGAGCCGTACGTGTGCAGAATTTTACCGTTGCCGGCGTAGACCGCTACATGGGTAACGTTTTTGCCGTTGGCTCGGCTGCCGCTGGAGAAGAAAACGAGATCGCCGACGCGCAGATTGGCTTTGGATACTGCTTTTCCGGCCTTGGATTGTGCTACAGAGGTACGCGGCAGGTTAACGCCATATTTGGCAAAGATATATTTAGTAAATGAGGAGCAGTCAAAATATTTGGTAGTCGAAGTGGAAGCACCGAATTGATAGCGGGTACCTAAGTATTTTTTGCCCAGGTTAACGATGCTTTGTCCGGTTGAGGCTGTCACAGAAGCGGCAGCAACAGGTGCTGTGCCGGCTCCGGTAGCCATCAGAGTACTCAGGCCGATTGTAGTACACATTCCCACGACAACCGCTTGTTTAAACCATTGGTGCTTTTTCATGTAGTAATACCTCCCAGGTTTATATCTTTCTTGGATGTTTCTTTCTCTGTTTCGTAGTATAGCAGTTTATATACGTCCTATATTTTTCCAGTATCACTTCAAAATCAGGCTGGGCTTACATTGGAAGCGTTTTATTAAAAAAACATTAAAAGTTACAAAAAATTAATATTTAAGGTGGTAAGGCCCACAAAAAAACCGGAAATCCCTTGTAAATAGAGGGGATTCCCGGTTTTGCACTTTTGAAACAAAGGTTACAACGATGTCTCCGATATGTATCAATCCTTGCTCTGAATGATCAGCAGCAGTCCGCTTTCAATGGTAACCGTACCGGTCTCTTCCAGCAGGCGGTTGCTGACAGCTAAGGACTGGCCCAGCTTAAGGGTCGCGTTATCAAGCGGATACAGGACGCCCTGCAGTGTAATCC
>RCUO01000477.1_pt1 | contig 19893 bp, 21 predicted proteins | sample 2166161 | NCBI WGS metagenome assembly RCUO01 (sample SAMN09932617, study PRJNA488358) | compost metagenome | feature: garden; material: soil; isolation source: compost soil in cyclohexanecarbonitrile-enriched culture | place: Germany: Experimental Botanical Garden Goettingen | collected 2016-01-27 | reverse complement strand
GCCTGCACAGTCCTTGCCCACACAGCCCCTGCCCGCACAGTCCTTGCCTGCACAGTCCTTGCCTGCACAGCACTTGCCTACACAGCCCCTGCCCGCACTTTCCTTGCCTGCACAGTCCTTGGCCCACACAGCCCCTGCCCGCACAGTCCTTGCCCGCACTGTACTTGCCCACACAGTCCTTGCCTGCACAGTCCTTGCCTGCACAGTCAAAAGGCCCGCCGCGTTATCCGCGGACGGGCCTTCCTTGCTTGTCATATTAATAACCCGGGGCTTTCTTTAAAAATCAATCAAACCCAGGCTGATTTGCAGCGAATCATCCACCTTTTTCATCGTTTCGTCGTCCAGGTGGGTTATCTTGTCCGTTAGGCGCTGCTTGTCGATGGTCCGGACTTGTTCCAGGAGAATCACGGAATCCCTGTCGAATCCGTGGGAGGCTGCCTCAATCTCCACATGAGTAGGTAGCTTGGCCTTCTGGATCTGTGCGGTAATCGCTGCAACGATTACCGTCGGACTAAAGCGATTGCCAATATCGTTCTGAATGACGAGGACGGGTCGGACACCGCCCTGCTCGGAACCCACCACCGGCGAAAGATCGGCAAAAAAAACGTCGCCGCGTTTTACGATCAATATCTACACCCCGCTTACTAAGCGGCCAAGAGTACTGTCTGCATCTTCCTCGGCTAGGAACGCTTCACATGCCATGGTCAAGTTGATCTTGGCCATCTCCATGTATCCGCGCTGCATGGACTCCCTTATGGAACGCTTCCTCCGTTCGCTAAGATACAGCTTCATGGCCTGCCGAATCAATTCGCTGCGGTTGGAATTCTCCAGTTCGACAATTCCATCCACCTCTTGCAAGAGATGATCGGGCAAGCTAATCATGATTCTTTTGGTGCTCTGTAAATTGGCCAACTTCTCTTCCACCCCCACAAACCTACTGCCCTTGATTCCAGTGTAGCATTATGCAAGGAATTTTATACAAGGAATATATGCCGTCAGTATATCAACTATGCTGCAACCATTATAAACTAGAAACGGCGCTTCGTATAGACCATAAGTCACACAGTTGTCCACGATTAAATATTCCTTGATGGTTTCTCCCAGCTTATGCCACTGGATTGGACTCCAGGTTTTGGGTGAGCGCATTGACCAATTTCGGAGCCGAGCCTTGCCGAATATAGATCCGTGGGACCCGGTTCGCCAGCATGCACACCAACTCATAGTGAATGGTTCCCATAAGGGAGGCCAGCTCGTCCGCCGAAACGGAGACTCCAGCCTGACGGCCGATGAGGACAACCTCTTCGCCGGCTTTGATTTGTTCCGCCTCGTCGGCGAAAGATTTGAGCGATACCATACACTGGTCCATGCAGATGGTTCCGACGACAGGAACGCGACGGCCGCGTATTAGCACTTCCGCCTTGCCGCTCAGCAGCCGGGAATACCCGTCCGCATACCCGATCGGCAGCGTCGCGATATACTCCCCGCTATCAGTTCGGTAGTGGGTCCCATAGCTGATTCCCCAGCCTTCCGGCAAGCTTTTCACATAGACGACCTGCGTCTTCAGCGTCATGACCGGCTGCAGCTTAACCTCCTGCCGGTTGACCGCGGTCGACGGATAAAAGCCGTAAATGCTTACGCCCACACGGAGCATGTTCGGAGACAGCTCTGGGGTATCGATGGCCGTAGCGCTGTTGCCCGTATGTATGATTGGGATATGGATCTTATTCTCCCGAAGCGCTTCCGTCACGCTCATAAATCGTCGGTACTGCTCCAGTGTATAGCCTTTGTCGGCCTCGTCCGCTCTGGCAAAATGCGTGAACATTCCTTCAACATCTGCCTGTCGGACTTGGCATACTTGCTTGATGAAATTCGGCGCCTGTGCCGGCAGAAGTCCCAGGCGGCCCATTCCGCTGTCGATCTTGATATGCACTTTGAGCTTCCGGCTGTCGCCATCAGGCAGCTTGGCCACGGCCTCCAGAACCTCCGGAGTAAAGAGCGTTATGGTAACATCGTACTCCCAGGCAGCCGGGATGGCTTCGGGAGGCGTATAGCCAAGCACCAGAATCGGGAGTGCAATCCCCGCCTGGCGCAGTTGAATCGCCTCATCCAGAAAAGCCACGCTGACATAATCCACGCCCAGAGTCTCAAGCTCTCTTGTCACGTCAACCGCTCCATGGCCGTAAGCATTTCCCTTGACGCATACCATCAGCTTCACATCCGCCGGCAAATGCCGTCGAAAGCTCTCGTAATTGGCACGCAACGCATCCAAATCAATCTCGGCCGCAGTCGGCCGATAGCTTTCCTGCACTTCCAGTCACCTTCTTGTTAGTCTAGAGAATCCTCTGCCGAAGATGCTCTTGCTTCACTTGCTTATTCGTTATCGTAATGCTAACGGTAAGCACTGTCAAATGCATGGGCAAGGCCAGAACAGGAAAGCTCGGACATCCGGCAGCGTTCAGATCCCGGGGACCCCCGGATGACAGCAAAACGGATACCGCGCGTAGAGGAAGAATTTCCACTCATAAGCAGTATCCGTCTACAATCATTTATTTACCCGTTTGATCCTCCATAGAAGCTGCAATTTCCATCATTTCACTAACTGGCAGGTTCGAGCTTGTAATCCGGTACTGAACGCCGTCGCCAGGCATCCAGGTCAGCGTCTGCTGCTCATCGCCTGTCAGAACGCCCCATGTGAAGCCGAGATCGACCATCGTGCCGGGAGCAAGAGAGACTGCCTGATCCAGCGGACGGGACTCCATAATCGTATACTGATACGTTCCGTCATACCGGAGAAGCACGGCATGATCCTCGCTGTTCTCCACTTTGTTGGAATCTTTAAGCGTTACGCCTTCGGGTGTATATCCCGGCTCGATTACGCCGAAATCGCCGGCTGGCACAGCCGCCTGATTCTGCGCTGCATCCTGGCTGTCCGCTGCGGGCAGCGGATTGCCGTTCTCGTCCACCTGGGCGACCGTATTCTCCGACTTGCCGGAAGTCATATTTTTCTGCATATCAAACGCATCGGCGGCGAACTGGGGATCGAAGGAAAATTTGTCGAACTTCACGTTCACCACGACCTTGGCCTCCGAGTCGGATACCTGGACCTGCTTGGGCGCATACGTCTTTTTGTCCAGCCAGATCTTCTGGCGAACGAGGGCGCTGCTCTGGTAATTGGCGGCCACCTCGAACACATAGCTGTCCTTGTCGGCCACGAACTGGCGGTTGTCATCGGCGGTAATGCCTTTCAGCAGCGTCTGATAGAGATAAACCTGGCCTTGATTGTCCGGCCAATCGCTCTGGAAGCGGAAGCTCTTACCGAGGCTTGGCGTCAGCACGAACACACCTTCATCGTTGCGGAGTACAATCTGCGTTATGTTCTTCTGCGTATTGGCAAGGCTGATCCGGTAATAGGAAGGATTCTTGTACCAGACCTCCACCTTGTATTCCTGGGGCTGTTCTCCCGTGTACAGGGTCATCGTTCCCTCTCCCTGATACGCCCCGCTCTTGCTCTCCAGCTTGTCGGCCACATTGTTCAAATCCTTGACCACGGAAGCGGCGTCCTTCTTCCCGCAGCCCGTCATGATCAGGGTAACGCACATAATGACCGCGAGTACCCATGCTGTCCGGCGCATGACATCATCCCCTTAACCTGTATTGAGTAGCATTGATTAGTACATGTCTATGAGGGACTTGGCTCCATTATGCAGACGGGCATGACAAGCGTCGGAGGACTCGCTATCTTCTTCCTTTTGTCCTGGCTCTATTTATGCTTTTGGTAACTTTCATTTCGGATCGCTTCATATATAATAGTAGGGCTGAAATGCGCTTGTATGAGACAAAAATAGAGCTGCAGCACTTCCAGTATGAGATAAAGGAGAATGAAAGCATGACAAGAAAGACAAGAGCGGCGGCTATTGCTCTGGTGATTGTGGCATTGGGCGGGCTTGGCGCCTATACCGCCATGAACCGCAACGGAGACGGCGGCGGAGACAGCGGCAAGGCAACCATAGCTGAAACGCCGGGGATCAAGCAGATCGTCGATCAATACAGCTCAGGCGCTTTGACCGCCAAATCGGCTTCCATCGACTCGCGAAAGCTCGTCGTCAAGAAGGAGGACGGCACCACTTTGACCTACGGTCTGCCGAAGGACGAATTTTTTCTGTCTGTGGCGCCTTATACGGATTCCACGCATCCCTGTGCGACCCACAATCTGGCCGGCTGCCAGGGCGAGCTCGCCAATAAAGAGTTCACCGTTACGGCTGTTGATGCGGATGGCAAAATCGTACTGAACCAGACGGTGAAATCCCATGCCAACGGGTTTATCGATTTGTGGCTGCCGCGCGACCAGACGTACCGGCTCACTATCGGATATAACGGAAAGACCGCCGAGTCCGAGGTTTCCACATACGAGAAAAACGACACTTGCCTCACGACCATGCAGCTCAGTTAGTCTCAGCGAATCCACGACCAAGAGCCTTCCCGACGGGAAGGCTCTTGGCGTTGCGGCAGTGGAGTTTCATGTTCTCAAACCTTGAGCTAGACGATGCCCTCGTGCCGCTCCCGGGCCGGGGCGAATACGCCAGTTCACTCGGCGTCCGTGGTGCAGTCACTCCAGGCTGCTACTGTGCGGGTTTGACCATAATACCCAAATCCTTGAAATACGGCTCCAGCTCCTTCATCAGCTTCACCCCTTCGAGGGAGTCCTTCACACTCAGTTTCTCGGGATGGAACGTGCCGTCCGGGGCAATGCCTTTTTCTTGCAGCTGCTTAAGTTCGCTGACAATCTCCTTCACCTTGGCCAAATCCTCGGCGCCGAGCTTCTGCTGGGCCGTATCGAGCAAACCATCGAGGAACTCCCGGTAATCCACCGACTCTCCGGCTCCTGCCGTCTGCCCACCCGTATTCATCTTGGCGAACAATGGCTGGAGCTTCGAGGTCAGGTCTTCATATTCCTTTTGTTCGCCGGAGCTCAGCCGGTCCGGATGCAGCAGCCCTCCTGAGTCCGCTATCTTGGCATTATACTTTCCCAATTCATGCAGCAGCGACTGAAGCCGGTCGAATTCCGCTGACTGAAGACTTGCCTTGGCCGCCTGGAGCTTGGATTCCAGCTCTTCATATTGCGCCAGAGTTCCGCCCAACTGCTGAAATTGCTTCTGCGATCCGTACACCGAATCGGCCAAATAATGATAGCCCGCATACACGCCGGTCGGCAGCAGCAGCACAGCCGCAAGAATCCCCGCCACCGCCCATTTCCCGGGACGCATTCTTCGGTTCTTCCCGAATGTCTCGCGCATGATGTTCTCCTTCAGCTCTTCCGACGCCCTCCACTCCATGCTGTGTGAAGCGAGCGCTCCCCGCAGCTCTTCTTCAAGTTTCATGAGCATCCTCCATCCTTCCCGTGTGTCCGATCTCCGCAATTTCCTTCCTTCGCAGCTTCCTTAAAGCGGCATGAATCCGGGACTTGACCGTTCCAAGGGGGATACCGAGCGCCTGGGCAATCTCCTCCTGCGAGTATTCGTTCAAATACCGCAGAATCACGACCTGCTTCAGCTTGTATGGCAGACGCTCCACGCTCTCAAGCAGCGGCGCAATTGCCATTCGGTCCACGACATCCCCCGCGAAATCGCGGTCCTCGAAGCCCGGGCTCCGCTTGCTCCGGCTCTGAATCCGCAGCATGCTCCACCGCTTCCTCCGGTAAGCCCGGCACTGCCGCGCAACCAGCCCCATCAGCCACGGCCGGAACGGCCGGGAAGCATCGTAATGCTGCAGCGACCGGTATAGCTGGATGTATATCTCCTGGACGACATCATCCGTATCGGAAGGATCTCCTACCAGGAAGCGGGCGGTGCGATATACCTCGGCGATTGTGCTTTCATACAGCTGGCTGAACGCTTCGCGGCTGCCGGCAAGCGTAAGCGATGCGAGCTGTGAGTCTTCGTTCGAACAGGTCATCCGCCATTCCTCCTTCGTTCTTCCACCCTATATTGGAAAAAGCCGGCTCTTTCGTTCGTTTTATTTTTTACTCGGCGGATCATAGCCTCTTCACATCCCCGGAAGAAAGCTTCGGCAGATCGCGATGAAATCTTCCAGCAGCACGGAGCGCCGTTCATTGCGGCGTGTACAGACGGCGATACTGTTGATTAAGCGGATATCGCGGACATGCACTCTGGCCAGCCGGCCGCGCTCCACTTCCTCCCGCACCACAAGCGAAGAGACGAAATTGGCGCCGTAGCCCGCCATGACCGAAGAGATCGCTTCATTCAGACCGTTGAACTGAAGCGCCACCTGAGGCGGGCGGACGTCGTAGGTCCGGCAGAGCGCGAACAGCCGCTCCCGGGTAGAACTGCCTTCCTCCCGCATAATAAAAGGCTCCCGCATCATTTCATCCAGATCCACCGTCCTGCCCGCCAGGTGATGCATGGGAGACACCACGAACCATAGCTCATCCTCAAGCAGAGGCAGCCACTCCATGTCGGCCGGCCTGCCCTCAAGCCCTCCGCCATAGACGGCGGCGTCGGCTTCATGCCGTTTCAGTTGCTTAAAGGCCATCTTGGAATTCTGGGTTGTAATCATCATCTCCGCATCCGGATGCTTCGCTTTGAAGCGTGCGGCCCAGCCGGGAATCAGAAAATTGGCCGGAAGGTAAGTGGCGGCGATGCGAAGACGGCCTTTTCTGCCAAGCCGGTAATCATCCACGAAAGCTTCAATCTGCTCCTCATAGGTGAACAGATCGGCTGCCCTGCCGGCCAGTTCCTCGCCGAACGGCGTTAGCACAACCCCTCGCCCGCTGGGCTGAAACAAGGGGATGCCTAGCTCCGCTTCGAACCGTTTGATCTGGCTCGTCACCGCCGGCTGGCTGATCCGCAGAGCTGTCGCGGCCTTCGTCACACTGCCCTCTTTTGCCACCTGGTAGAACAGCCTTAATGCATGCGTATTGATGCTCATCGTCTCCTTATATAACTAAAATATATGATTATCACAATAACATATATTAGATTTATGAATAATTTTATCATAAGCTGAAATCAGGAAACAGACAAACGACTGGATAATAGCCAGCCAACAGGAGGAGAACGAAGATGGAGAAGGAATTAACAGCAAAATGGAACGCCGTGGACGAATATTTCAACAGCCGCCTGCTTGCGGACGATCCCTTATTGGATGCTGTGCTGGAGGCCAACGCCAAGGCGGGCCTGCCGCCGATCGACGTTGCGCCGAATCAGGGCAAGCTGCTCTATCTGCTCGCGAAGCTGATGGGAGCGTCGTCCATTCTGGAAATCGGCACGTTAGGCGGCTACAGCAGCATCTGGCTGGCACGCGCCCTGCCGCCGCAAGGCCGTCTGGTCACTTTGGAATATGAAGAGCTGCATGCTGAGGTCGCGGCGGTCAATCTTCAGCTTGCCGGCCTTGCAGACCAGGTGGACATCCGGATTGGAGCGGCATTGGACAGTCTGGCTGCGCTGAAGCAGGAGGGAGCCGGCCCGTTCGATTTGATTTTTATCGATGCCGACAAGCCGAATAATCCCCATTATCTGAAATGGGCGATGGAGCTGGGACGTCCCGGGACGCTGATCGTAGCGGACAATGTAGTGCGTGACGGCGAGGTGGTGAACGGAGCAAGCAAGGACGAGCGCGTTCAGGGCATCCGGAAGTTCGCGGACATGCTGGCGACAGAGCCGCGCCTGGAAGCAACCGCCTTGCAGACGGTTGGCGCCAAGGGCTACGACGGTTTTGTGATGGCTGTGCTGAAGGAATGATACAGTAGAACATTAGTTAGGCTAGGACTAGCTGGGCTACGAAGAACGTTAATCGCTCTTCCGGAATCAACAAGGTACAATCTTTTTTCAAGCCGGTACGGCGGATGATTCTCCCTTAGAGCAAGGTATCGATCAAATTCTGCAGACCATTTTTATAATCCAAATTCCTGCTCCCGCTAACGCTTCAGGGCCAGCCGGTATCCCAGGTTGATGATGAAGTTGTACAAAATATGCGTACGGGACACTCTCATCCGCCTTATGAATGAGCGCAGCGAGTAGAAGCGCCTCCGGAAATCGGCATAGCCTTGATACAGCTCTTCCGGCGTCATATTCCGGGGCTGGAACACGACGTCCGTCTTTCCGTTATACAGGCTCCAGTCCATGCTGGTCAGCCTTCCGGACTCCTTCATATCGGTATATACAGGCGTATGGGGAAGCGGAGTCAGCAGGCTGACGGTCACCCCGTCGATGCCAAGCTCCTCGCAGGCCTGAAGCGTATCCCGGAAGGTGTCCGGCGTATCTTCGTCGAAGCCGAAGACAATGCCCGCCTGAATCATGATGCCATGGCTGTGCAGCTTGGAGATAATCTCCCGGTAGGCATTCACCCGATTGATGCCTTTGTTCACCCCGCGCAGAGCAGCCGGAGAGAACGATTCCAGACCGACGAACAGATACAGACAGCCTGCTTCCTTGGCCTTCTTGAGCAGTTCGTCGTCGTTGCAGTCGGCGAGGGTCGCCTGAGCGGCCCATTTTCGGCCCAGTGGCTTGATCTGTTCCATCAGCTTCAGCGCATGAGCCTTGTCCGCAAAAAAATTATCATCCCAGAACACAAAAAAACGCGATCTCAGCAGCGACACCTCGCGCACGACCTCGTTGACCGGACGGGTGCGGAACCGGTTATGGTAAATCTGCTTCAGATTGCAGTAAGCGCAGCGGTAAGGACAGCCCCGTGTCGCAAACACCGCCCCTTTCATCAGCGGGTTCCGCTTCAGCAGATCCCATCTCGGCAGCGGAAGGTTCCGCAAATCCGGAATCTCCTCCGAACGGTAGACCGGCTGCTCCCGGCCTTCCAGAAAGTCCGCAAGAAACCTCGGCCATGTCTCTTCCGCTTCGCCGATCATGATCGTGTCGCAGTGTCCGGCGGCTTCCTCCGGGAGCAGCGTAACATGCGGTCCTCCCAGCACCACCTTGGCCCCCGACTTCCGGAACCGCTCCGCTATGCTGTAGCAGTGATAGGCGTTCGGCGTGTTCACCGTAATGGCCACCACATCGAATTTTCGGTGAAAAGGAATCCTCTGGCTGTATTCGTCCACCAGCGTAATCTGATACTTGCTCTCATCTATGAACCCCGCCAAATAGGGCATCGTGATCTGAACGAAATTATTGAACTGTTTCCGGCGGAAACGGTTGATCTTCTTGTTCTCGGGCTGAAGCAGCAGCATCTTTTTTCGCATAGGTCACCTTCCGCTTTTATCCAATCCCATCCAGTATAATTGGCGCGGCGGGTTGCAGGTATGACATTGTTCAGCGTAAAAAAGAACCGATTCCCATAACTGCTTCAAACAGCGGGAACCGGCTCTGCTATGAAAATATGAAAAAGAGGCGGCTGCCGCATCGCCCTTAAGCGACAGGAGCCGCCCCCCTTATAAATAAGATAAGACGGCTATCACGTACTGCTTGCTCAGCTAACGGCTGCTTGTGCAGGTTCGGCGTCGGTGATCCGCTTCTCTTTTACCCGGAAGAGGTACAAGCCGAGCGTCAGGGTGGCAACCAGCGCGAAGCTCCACATCAGGTAGCCAAGCGGCAGACGGTCAAGCATGAACCCCGCTCCCTGGGAAAAAAGCCCGCCGCCGATCGAGCAGCTTGCCATCAGCAGACTGGTATGACCGGCTGACCAGGATGGCATCATTGCTTTGGCGTTAACGAGTGTGATGGCAAATAATCCGGACAGCGACAGACCCATCAGTACAATCAGCGCATATCCGAAGCCTGCTTGGCGGTTCAGGGCAAAGGCTGACAGAAACAGCGCCATGGCGGACCAATGAATGAGCAGATAGGCGCGGTAGCCGATTCGCTCCGCCTCATGGCCCGAGATCAGTCTCCCCGCCACCATGGCAATCCAGAAGACCGTTACGGCGAACGGAGCCGATGCTTGGGTGGCCATGCCTGTCTGAAGCATCATCGAGGGCAGATAATGGTTAAGACCTATATCCATTGCTCCATACAGAACAAACAGAAGCATGAGGAAAGGAAACAGTCTGTTCCCTCTTCCCGCCATCTTCCCGGCCGGTGCGGGATGACTTCTCTCCGCTCTTCCGGAAGAAGGCCGAAACAGCGGCTCCGCTTCCCCATAACGCAAAAAGCGGATAAACACCGACAGCGATACGGCGTATCCGGCGACGGCGAACAAGGCCAGGTTCCATCTGCCGACCGTGATAAGCGCTCCGACCAGCAGTGGAAATAACAGCGAGCCGAGGCCGAAGCCTACCTCCAGCTTGCTCATCGCAAGCGCCGCATTTCCTTTGATCCCCTGCAGGATCAATCCGCCGATCACGGCATCGATAATGCCGCCCAGGACGCCGGCAACCGCAACAGCCGTTATAATTCCGAACCACGGAGGAAGCAGCCCTATGGCGATATAGGAAACGGCGATCCCCCACACGCTTACATGAAGCAGCAGCTTCTTGGAGACATAGGCGGCCAGCAGCGGCTGCAGCAGCAGTCCGGCCAGGGATGCCGTGAACTCCAGCAGAATCAACGTGCCTGCCTCGCTGTATTCTCTGCCGTACAGCGGCAGCAGCTCCGTGAGGACGGAAGCTACCGTAACTTTGATACAGCCCATCAACAAATAGAACAAAAACCCGGTGACCACCAAACGTTTCAAGCTTCTCTTCCTCTCCGCCGGCAGCGGGACATCCGGTTACGCCGAACAACCATACCTGATTATCATGTGATACATGCATCCGCATGAAATGCTGCATCCATTGTAACGGAAAGAAATCAACTTGAAAACCATAACAATTTCAGAATTTGTCCGTGGATTTCAACAAAAATATGAATCATTTTCAGGAAAGATTGCAAAATCCAGTCGTTAACGTCTTCGAAAAAGGTGCCGGATAAACAAAGCGCAGCTTAAGCTTCGTTAGCCTAAGCTGCACCCCTCTTCTAGCCATTACGGCGTCCACTGGTCGTGGATGATGCCCACCAGCGCCCGGTCCTCTCCGATCTTCTCAAACACCAGGCGAAGACTGCGCCAATCCATTCCTTCGGCAGCCGGATCGATCCCGGCGATATGATACTCGACATAATCATGGCTCGCCGCCGGATAGACCTCGTTCACATTGTTGACCGTCGTTCCCTGCCCGATGGCCCGGTTCACCGCGATTGTGGCTCCTGCGCTGAAATCAATATCGTAGACGAATTTCTTATAATAATCCGGGAACGCAAGTTCAATGGGTTCGCCTGAGCCGGCATGCGAGCCCCATATCCGAAGGGACGGATCATGCATCAGTCCCTCTACCTCGCTCCGGGAGAAGACGAGATCACTTGCCACATCGACATAGCCGTAAGGAGAAAAGCGCAGCCCGTGCTCCGGATGCACCCACGCCGCCAGCGCTCTCATATCGCCTGCCGCCAGCGCCTTCATGACGACCGATGCGGCCTCAAGCGACGTCGGCGGCTGGCCCTCCATATCAACTGCGGAAGACGGCCCCCCTGCATCCGGGCTCGCAAGCGGTTCGGGAGAGCCCGCCGGTGTTCCGGGTTGTCCCTCTCCTGTCCAACCGGGGCTGAGCTCCGGACCTGCCGACATGGGCGTTGGTCCGGACGAGGGGTGCGCCTGTCCCTCTCCCGGGTTCTCCGGCGCATTGCCACAGGCCGACAGCAGCAGCATCACGCCCGCCAGAACGGTCATGGCGGCGCGGCGCATTATGGGCATGTCACTTTCCTCCTTTTTGACGGTATCCTTTAGTTACTAAGACGTACCGACACCGGAAAAGGTTACAAAAAAAGGATCGACATCATTAAATTTCTTCAGCTTCGCCCTCCGGCCATATCCGGCGGCCGAGCGCCATTCCGGCTCCGCCGAGAAGCCCGATCGCAAGCCCGAAGGCGGCGAAGACCGCCCGGGGCCCCTCTATCCCCACCAACACGCCGCCCAGCAGCGGAGCCACGACCATAACGGCGCTCAACATCATGCTCTGAATGCCGAATACCCGGCCCGTCATGGAGGGTGGCGTCTCCTTCTGCAGGCAGTAGCTGAATGATACGAAGAACAACCCGTTGCCAGCGCCCATCATCAGGCCGAGCAGAAGAACGGGCAGCGTCCCCGCCTCGGGCTGAAGCAGCCCGAGGCCCCCGAAGGCGGCGCCGATCAGGACATACCCGCCCCCGAGTCTCAGACCGTAACGCCGCCCGCCGCTTATACGGTTCAGCAGCAGCATGATCATCACGGCACCGGCTCCTGCTGCGGCAACCATCCAACCCAGCAGGTAGGCCCGGTCCGGAGCCAGCATGCGGAACAGGCTGGTGAACTGATAATCCACCATCTGGATGGTTAGCGCGCCAAGGAGCCCGAACAGCAGCGTATTCCGCAGCATCCGGCTGCTCCAGATCAATCCCCAGCCTTCCTTCCACATCATGCGGAAGGAAGGCTTGCTCTCTTCAGCGGCGGACTCGCTCACGGTTTCCGGGCTGCGAGCCGCGTCCCGGCTTCTCACCGTCAGGAGCAGCCCAAAAGAGAACAGCCGCAGCAGCGCGTTCAGTCCGATGCACCACGCCGGCGAGAGAATCGCCAGGGCCGCGCCGCCGAGCAGAGGGCCGGCTATTTTGGAGCCCTGCGTCACCAGGCCGTTAAGCGATGCTGCCTGAAGCAGCTGGTCCTCCCGGACGATGCTCCGGGTGAGCGACTGCTGCGCGGGAACGTTCAGCGCGGAGACAGCCGAGCGCAGCGCCAGCAGGGGCAGCAGCCACAGCATGCCGGGCGCGAACAGCAGCGCCGCCGTTATAGCGGCTGTTAGCAGATCGCACAGCCGCATCAGCTTGAGCCGTTCCAGCCGGTCGGCAGCCACGCCTGCCAGCGAGCCGAGCACAATTCCCGGCACCGCGAGGCTGACCGGGATGAGCGACAGCATGAGCGGGCTCGCCTGCCAGCGGTAGCCAACCAGAACCTGGATCGCCAGCATATCGAACCAGTCTCCAATGGCCGCCGCAGCGTAGGCGGCGTATATTTTTCGAAAAACAGCGTTGGCCAGCAGGCCGCTCCGGGTATTCTTTCGGCCCTGTCGGCGCTTCGCCGCCGCAGCTTCACTTCTGATCATCTTGTAGTATTCCTCCATCCGCTTCATGAAATCGTCTCTTGCTGAGACCCAGTATGAAGGCGGTATGTCAGAGAAATATCAGAGAAACAGACGATGTCAGACAATCAGACAATTCAGAAAATCAGACAATATCAGAGGGTGGGACAAGCTCGCCTATCGGTTCAGGCAATCGTTCAGCAGCTTGATCATCTCGGTTCTCAGCTCCGGAAGCCCGCAACGGGCTTGTTCTTCCTGAAAGAGCGATTCGTATTTGCGCGTGACTCCCTCTCTGCCTTTGAAATCGTATTTCCGGCAGAAATAGCGGACCCGGTAGAGCGCGAACAGCTTCATCGGCACGAAGCCGGACAGCTCGAGTACGCTTAATCCCTCGTCGATCAGGGCTTCTCCGGCAACGAGCTCGCTCTTTTTCAGCTTCCACAGGCCTTTGGACAAATTGCAGCTTCCGATATCCCGCAAGAAGGGCTTACCCTGAATCATCGTCTCCACCCGCTGTATCAGCCGCCGCATTTCAGCTTCCGGCGTGTCCGTCATCAGCCGGACGTACAGTTCGGCATTGGCCACAGGCGTCTCGAAGTTCTCATAGCCGGGCTCCTTAATCGCCTCCCGGGTCAGTTGTAGCCGCTCCAGCGCCTCTTCCGCTCTTCCGGCGGCAGCGAACGGCTCCAGTACATTCAGAATCTCCAGTTCCCTGTGCTGCATCGGCGGAAGAATCTTCGCCTCCAGCACCCGTTCACACCAGGCCAGACCTTCTTCCGGTTCTTCCGTTAACAACAGAAAGAGCAGCAGCGAGTACAGCCGTTCGGCAAGAGGGGCTTCTCCCCGCAGCAGCCACTCTACATCGCCCTCGACAAAATGAATGTAGACGCTGTAGAACCCGTCCAGCTCATAGCCCAGCACATCCTGCTGGCGGGCCAGCGCAAGCATGGACCGTCCCTGGCCGTATTGATGGTATTTGGCGAAGACCTCCGCCATCTTCTCGCGCAGCTCGCCGTCCCTGGACGACGGGCTTGCGTCAACTCCGCGCGCCGCCGTCCGCTCCGTAAGACAGTAGCCGAAGCCCCGAACCGTGCGGATGCCAATTCCGGAGAACGGCTGCAGCTTTTTGCGGAGCCGGTAAATGTGGTCGTCCACCGTGCGCTCCACCGGATATTCCAGCGGCCAGACGCCTTCCAGCAGCTGCTCCCGGCTGAAGGCGCGGCCTTTGCCCCGGTACAGGAATTTCAGCAGCGCGAACTCCTTGGGCAGCAGCTCCACTGAAACCCCTTCGCCCGATACCCGGTATCCGTTCTCGTCCAATTGCAGCATGTCCGGCTGTCCTCTCCTTCTTCCTTCTGTTCCAGATTCGTTATTACTCACGGTTATTATTCATCGATTATTATCGTGGATTATTGTGGATTATTATCGTGGCTATAATTATAGCAGGCTCAGCGTTCACCCGCGCGCGCAAAAGCAGCCCTGAAGTCTCCCTCAGGGCTGCCGTACGCTGCTGCGTCTTTCCATCCGCTACTTTTCTAAACCCGGGTCTGGCTTGGCGCTTCCCTGGCTTAATCCCGGCGCCGTTGCCGGTAAACCGTCGTCACCTAGCCTGCTTAGCGGGTCAGCGGGACAGCCGGTAACCTGTCACTATTCCCTCTTAGCCGGCCATATTGTTGACCGCATCAGAAGGAGAGTAGACGGAAATATGATCCACCGTCCCCGCCTGATCCGGAATCACGAACTTAAGCTGGAATTGCTCGCCCGCTTTGTAGGTATAGATATGGTCGCTCCCGCTCGTTGTGATCTCGTCGGGATTGCCGAGGGATGCCTCGATATTCTGAAGCGTCAGCCGGTGAAGCTCATCCGCGCTGGAGCGGACGTCGATAATGACGCTGCCTTTGTTGAAGCCGATCACCGCCTGCTTCGCTTGATATGTGGCGTAAATCCCCTTGCCGGCGCCCTCCTCGATATCCGGCTTGCCCCATGCGGCCTTCACATCTTCGATCATACCCGTATGCGCGGCGAACGGGATGCCTGGCGCATGGCCTTGCTTCGCGAGCTCCATGAGCTCCTGAAGCTGGCTTTGAACGCTCCGGCTGTCGCTGGCCGCCGCGTTTGGCGCTGCGGATGCCTGCGCCGGAGCCGAGGCGCCGGCCGTTCCGCCAGCTGCGGCGGACCCGGACGGAACCGCCGAAGGATTTGCGGCGGACTCGGAAGGAGCGGCCGACTGGCCCCCGGCCGGTGAAGCGGTCGCGGACGGGGCGGCGGAAGCGCCCTGTGTCTGATCTCCGCCGGAGCTGCAGGCGGATAGTCCCAGCATGGCAGCCAACAGAAGACCTGCGGCTGCGGAGTTATATTTTCGAGTCATACGTTTCATCTCCCGGTTGATTTGTAAGACTGGTTAAGAGTACGCTGTATCAGACGGCCTGTTCGCGAAAAAGGTTGCGAGGGCCTATTTTTACCAGAAAGCAGGGATAATTATGCAAGCCGGACTGGACTTTGACTCGCTGTATCGATTGATGGAGGCTTCCTTCCCGCCTTCTGAATTCCGGACCTATGAAGGGCAGAAGAGCCTGCTAGAGGACAAGCGTTACCGTGTAATTGCGGAGAAGGGGCCGGATGGGCGGACGAATGCTTTTATTGCGGTATGGAAGTTCCCACAGTTCCAGTTTCTAGAGCACATGGCAGTAGATCCATCTCTGCGCGGGCAGGGTGTGGGTGGACGGATGCTGAGCGCATTCGTCGCCGAATCTTCCATTCCCGTTCTGCTGGAGGTGGAGCCTCCGGAGACGGAATGGGCATCAAGACGCATCGCCTTCTACGAGCGGTTGGGCTTCATCTTGAACCCGTATCCCTATGAGCAGCCACCCCTCAGAGAGAATCAGACGCCGCTGTCCCTTCTCGTTATGAGCGGGCCTTCTCCTTTGACAGAAAGCGAATTTCTGCATTTCAGAGATACCGTGCACCTCGTGTCGACTCCAGGAATTTGACGAAAAGTATCGTTTTTTGCCGATTAAAAAAAGGATATATCTTCCGGCTGCCGAAATATATATGGGTAAGCATCCATCATTAATGCGCATCCATTATTTTTTATGACACCGGGGGGAGTTATTAAAATGGCTAATCTGTTCAATGGGCTGCTGGGCAATTATTCCGAGGTATCACCTGCGGAGCTGAAGAGTCAATACGGCATGTACCTGATGCCTGACGAGAAGATTGAAATGGGATTCAAGCTTATCCGGGATTCGTTCATCATCACCGACGAGCGCATCATCCTGATCGACCATCAGGGCGTAACCGGCAAGAAGACGCGTGTCGCTTCCATCTCGCTTGAGTCCATTTACGAAGTAACGATGGAGACAGCCGGAACGGGCTTCGACGATAGCGAAATCACGATCCACTATATCCAGTCGCCTTATTTCAAGAGCAACAACGTGCAGGTTAGTTCCTACAAATTCGAATTCGGCAAAAAATTCAACGTCCAGCCGATCTACGTCGCGCTGCTCACGCTGGCTCATCAAAATCATAAGCGCCTGAACGCTTGAAGCCTGAGTTATTAATCTAGGATTAACATAATCGCTTAGGTGGACGCTCCGCGGACGGACCGTTGTTCCAAAATCAAAGAGATCGCCTTCTGGTGAATTGGATGTACCATCCAACCCTCTCCAAAGAAGCGATCTCTTTTCTATTAATATGAGCCAATTTCCCCAGCCAATGGAGCCCATGCCACAAATCGCACATACAGCCTCGCCGTTCCATGCTACGATCAGGTAAACTATTAGTTTACTTTTCACATTGGAGGTTTCCAAATGGGCCGCAGCAGCCGTAAAGAAATCATTCTTTTGCTTCACCGGAATACCATATTGAGTGCCGCGGAGCAGCTGTTCGAAGACAAGGGCTATGCCGCGACGACGATGGATGACATCGCTCACCAGGCCGAATACAGCAAACGCACCGTCTACCTTCAATTCTCGGGCAAGGAGGAAATTCACGACCGGCTCGTGCTGAAAGGCTTCACCCGCCTGAAAGAGCAGCTGCTCGGGGAATGGGACCCGAATCAAAGCTTCTCTGCCGGGTACAAGAAGCTGTGCGCCAGCCTCGCCGCCTTCTATGAAGCATCCCCCTACCAGTTCGCGGGCATCGCCGAATTTCAGACTACGCCGCTCGATGGCGAAGATCTGCCGCAGGTGAAGCGGGATATTTTTGCCGTAGGAGAAGAAATCAATGCTGCGCTTGGGGAAATGATCTCCCGGGGAATCGCTCAGGGCGAGGTAAGAGCGGATATCCGGATTAAGGAGACGATTCTGATCTTCTGGAGCAGTCTCTCCGGGGTGATTCTGGCGGCACATCGCAAGAGCAGCTACATTGCCGAGACGATGGGTGTGACAACGGACGATCTTCTGGAGTACAGCTTCGGGCTGCTGTTGCGGATGGTTACTAAGGAAGGAGAAATTCCGTTATGAAAAAGATATGGATAATCGCCGCGTCCCTAGTATTGCTCATCGGCATCGTCTGGGGAGCGACGTATCTCATTCAGGTCCGGAACTATCAGAATAAAGTGGCTAATCTTGTTACAGAGGATCTTCCCTTCACAGGACTTAAGGACGGGGTATATGACGGGGAGTGCGACGTGCAGTTCATTGACGCGAAGGTTCGTGTCACCGTGAAGGACGGCCGGGTGGCTGATATCACGATACTCAAGCATAAGAACGGGCACGGCGCTCCCGCGGAGGCCATTCTCGGTGAAATCGTGCAGCGGCAGACGCTTGAGGTGGATGCTGTCAGCGGTGCGACGAATTCCAGCCGGGTCCTGAAGAAGGCGGTCGAGAACGCGCTGACTCAGGCTGAACCCCAGAAATAGAAGAGTTAGCCTTGACGCAATAGGCCGGGATAGATGCCTGGCGCGTCTTTATAGGACAACATACGTTTACCGAAATTGCGCCAAAAAAGCCGGGGCTCCAATAGGAACCCTGGCTCTTTGCCTGCCGATGCGCGGTCAGGTGCAACTTGATCTCCAATCCGATCCGGCTATCGGCGTTATCGGAAATTAAGTTAATTACAGCTCCAAATCCTTCAGCACGGCCCGTTTCTCGGCTGCTTCGAAGATCGTCTCAATGAGCCGCAGCACTCGCAGCACCTCTTCGTTCTTCACCAGCGGCTCGGCCGCGCCCTCGATGACGGAGACGAGGTTGTCGTAGAAGCTCGCCTTCGTACTCTGCGCCTTCTCAATCGGAGAACGCAGCGTCGATTCCTCGGACGGCGGCGCCATCGTCTTGGTCAGCCCCTGACCGGCTTGAATCGGCGTCGGTTCCACCTTCGCGACATCGGGATTGATGGCTACCGTCTCGCCGCTGAGATCCCAGTCCCGGATCACCGTCGTACCCTCGGTTCCCTTGACATACCAGCGGGGAAGCTTCACAAAGTTGGTCGTACCAACCTCGATCACCGCCGTCAGGCCGTCCTTGAACCGGATGTGGCTCGTAAATCCATCATCCACCTCTGTGCCAAGGATGAAGCTGAGTTCAGCCGCAACGCTGTCGATACGGCTGCCTGTGAGAAGCAGCAGCTGGTCGAGCAGATGGACGCCCCAATCCAGCAGCATGCCGCCGCCGTATGCTTTGAGCTGGCGCCAGTCGCCCGGAATGCCGTTGGCGCCCTGTACGCGGGACTCCACCCGGAATACCTCGCCGATTTTTTTCTGCGCAATCAGATCCTGAATAATGAGGAAATCCTCATCCCACCGGCGGTTCTGATGCACCATGAAGACCCGGTTCGTCTCTTTGGCCGTCTCCATAATTTCAAGCAGCTCGGAGCTGCTCACGGTTACCGGCTTCTCGCAGACGACATGCTTGCCCGCTCTAAGCGCCTGGATGGCAATTGTCTTGTGCACATCGTTCGGCGTTGCGATCAGCACAATGTCGACTTTCACGTCAGATAATACTGCTTCCAGGCTGTCGTAGGTTTGAAGGTCTTTGGCGGCAGCAAGCTCTTTCCGATAGTCCACGATGTCGAATACGCCGGCTACGGTCAGACGCTCGATCGGTTCAATCAGTTGGACATGGTAGCTGCCCATGCCTCCATAGCCTACTATGGCCAGATTATATGTTTTAGGGTCCATTTAGGTATCTTTCCTTTCCGCATATGGTGCTAAAAATGCGCCAGTTCAACTGTCTCGTTCTCTAACATTTTACAACGTTTTCATTTGAACTGGAATACCGCCCGTTCCCCAAAACACGCCTCATTTACCGAAATCCGGCCAAAAAACGTAACCGTTTACGTTAAAGGGTTCTTTTCCTGTCCGTATCCCTCGTGCACGGCATGATCATAGTCCAGATAGGAATCCTTCACAACCTCGGTCCCTGCGGCAAAATCATGGATCGCCCGCTTATCCCTGCGCGCCGCCACCATGATTGCGCTGACCAGCACAGCGATGCCGTAAGTATAAGAGTACAGCAGCTCGATGAGCCCGTCCCGGATCAGCATCGTCCCGATACCCAGTGGTGCGCCGCTGGTCTTGCGAATCCGGATATTGCAGATTCTTTTGCCGATCGTCTGGCCGTTCCAGAAGATAGGCAGCAGGACAGCGTACAGAATGTTCAGGATGTTCACGACTGTGCGGCCGGCCCCCTCTCGTACGTCTTCCCCTGTCAAGAGATAGATTACGATGCTGAGAGGCAGCGAGAAGATGAGTCCGTCCAGGAACCTGGCGGCAAAGCGGATCCAGAATCCGGCATTTCTTTCTTCCATGGCAAAAATTCTCCTTCTATGTATGATATGATCCATTTATAGTATCGGTTTTTTTGGCTTAAGGAATTACTTTTCTGATTACAACACGCTGGGAG
>RCUO01000476.1_pt1 | contig 19911 bp, 25 predicted proteins | sample 2166161 | NCBI WGS metagenome assembly RCUO01 (sample SAMN09932617, study PRJNA488358) | compost metagenome | feature: garden; material: soil; isolation source: compost soil in cyclohexanecarbonitrile-enriched culture | place: Germany: Experimental Botanical Garden Goettingen | collected 2016-01-27 | reverse complement strand
CAACTCCATGACCTAGGTATTTATTTAGCAAGTATTCAGCAAGATAGTCGTCTTCAGTTCTTTAGCGAGACATACAATATACTAATGAGCTGTCGAAGAGAAATGCAACCTAATAACTTGACTGATACTATTCCCAACCTCCTCTATTTTTACAATGATTTGAAACAAGGGTCGAGCAGACTACTGACTATTAAGGAACAATTAGCAAGGAAATAACAAGTGCGCTTTCAGATAACCTTGAATTAGTTTTGCTCTTGTAAAATAATAGCTTTTCGGGTGTTCTTGTTTCGTCACCTCAGAAACGCTTAGATGACTAATCGTTTTTTTGATGTTTGACTAAGTCACGGCCTTCAAGGATTAATTTGTGAAATAAAATGTTTACTTTTAGTCACTTGTAAAGTGGAGGTGTACTATGAAATTTCTAGGAGGAATTAATAAGCAAATTAACATTATTGGCCTATTTTTGGTATGGATTATTGTATCTTCAATTTTTGGTTTCATTACTTTTATATCTTTGTATGCAGTACTTCTACTTTTACAGATGATTTCAGTTTATATTCTGGAAACTCAGACGACAAAGAGAACAATAAAACAAAATAGCTTTATATTTATAGGTGGGCTTATAATTTTCTCTTGTGTCGTAGGATTTGTTGTTGCCTTTTATATTGAAGTTCCGGTTTGGTATAGATTGTTTGTTTTATTTGCTCAAGGAATTTTTACTTACGCTGAAGTTAAAATCGTAATAGAAGCGAAAAAAGCACTTAAGGATATCTAAATAATAAATGAGAGACGGCAAAATTGGACGACTCTCATTTTTTATTTCAAATTATTCACCACACTTTAACAACAATGAAAATTATATCAACTTAGAATTCATTATTATGTTAATCATGGAGGAAGGATTATGAAATTTGCAATCAATCTATTGTTAATCGCAGTACTTTTGTCAAGTTGTTCCACTATTGCCGATCAAGTTGCTGAAGGTAAAAAAGAGACAATAATAACTCCGACGAAATCAGCAGTGGAAGTGGCTAAACAAGCTCAAAATGTGAGCTATATTCAATCTTTCTTAGATAAATCTAATGGCTGGAAAATGAAGGTTTTAGGACAGGGTATGTTTAATGCGGAAACTACTCTTTACAAAACAAAGGATGGCGGATTGACTTGGGAAAAAATTAGCGATTCATTATCTGGTGACTTACCTAGCGAATCAATTTCCGGCATGCATTTCACTTCATCCGTTAAAGGATGGATAACTGTAAATAGCCCGCGAGAAGGGGAAATTGGATTACATCGAACCGATAATGGCGGGAACAATTGGAAAAACCTTAATTTAACAGGTGAAGCCAATTCCACTTATACTGTCGAATTGCCGGTTTTCTTTTCTACAACTCATTACGGATTACTAAGAGTTAAGAATAATAATACATCTGATGAAACAACACTTTTTTATGTTACTGAAGATCATGGTGATAGTTGGAAAGCCATTACAGATCAAAAAACGGGTACTTTGAATAAGATGCATTGGAAAGTAACGGAGCAGCAAAACTATACAGTATGGGAAGTCAAAATCGGTAATAAGTCATGGACATACAATGGAAAGCAATGGATGAAGGAATTGAAATAGAGATGAAGAGGAGCTTATTACATTCATCATTTTGTACAAAACCTAACAGCTAAATTTACTATAAATTTGGTGTACTCCATAAATGCTACTGTCTCATCTAAATACATGCAAAGGCGGATTGCTATGAACGATGTCTTGAAGCAATATGTTCAGGTTGAAATCACTGGAAATCTAAAGGAAGATATTGCTGCCATTTTTCACTACCATCAAGATGAAGAAACACTGAAGCATGTATTGAAGGTTGCTGAGGAAGCCAAAAGAATTTCTAAACGATTCGGAGTTGAACCAGAGGAAGCTGAGCAGGCTGGACTGCTTCATGATATCAGTAATATTGTTCCTGTAAATTTGATGCTGGAGGTAGCCAAAGAGCTTTCCGTAAAGGTTGAGGAAGAGGAGTACAAATACCCTCGAATTATTCACCAAAAACTATCTCGTGCAATGGCGGAGCAAGTCTTTGACATTTCGAATCCTAATATCTTAAATGCGATCGAATGCCATACTACGTTGAAGTCCCATGCATCGCAACTTGATAAAGTCTTGTTTATAGCTGATAAACTCTCGTGGGAATCTCCAGAACATAACTTTCAGCATGAAATTCGACAGAAGATTGAGAATAATGAACTGAATCAAGCAATCTTGATTTATTTAAACCATATTTGGGAGCAAAGAAATAACTTGAAGCTGGTGCATTCATGGACCATTCAAGCGAGAGAAGATATGTTAAGAATTTTGAGTCAGAAAGAATTCTCAAAGCTGAATGAAACCATAATTGAATCTAAAGACATTTTGGATATGCTGGATTCCTTGTTGAGAGAACCGGCTCCGTTTTGGAATTGGTTCTATAGTGACAGATCAAAGGGCATTCCTTTTTTTGCTAATTACCCCGATGAAAATCTTATCAGCTACTTTGAAAATGAGATTATCCCGCAAGGAAATATGTTGGAGATCGGGTGCGGCCCCGGAAGAAATGCTATATATGCTGCACTTAAAGGATTCAAAGTAGATGCGGCGGACATATCGGAAGAGGCTATCCGCTGGGCTAAAGAAAGGGCGGAAGAGAGCAAGGTCAATGTGAATTTTGAATGCAAATCTGCTTTTGATCTCATACCCAAACCAGAATATTACGATTTCGTATATGATGCTGGGTGCCTTCATCACATATGGCCTCATAGAAGAATTGAATACCTGAAGTTAATTTACAGTACTCTAAAAACTGGCGGATATTTTGGACTAACCTGTTTTGCGCCTGGATACACCGAAATTGGAGGAGCACTTGAACTAAGCGATTATGAAATATATCGAGAAAAAAGTATGAAGGGTGGACAAGCTTACAGTAAGGAGAAATTATTCAGGCTGCTTGAAGATCATTTTGACAATATTGAGTTTCGAAGTATGAAAGCGTGCAGCGAAGATAGTGGGAAATTTGGAGTGCCCTTTATGTGGGCCAGTCTTTGGAGAAAGAAATAATAATGAGTCATAGGTTTCGTGAATGCGGACTTGGAGGTGCTTTAGATTGGATAATTGGTATCACGGCAGCCCTGCTCGATTAACCGAGTTGAGAGTAGGAAGTACCATAACAAAACAGTATAATTTGGCTTGTATTTTTTCTCATAAAACCATCAATCGTATCTATAGATGACGAAGGAATAATCAAACATAATGGCCGGGAAAACGGACTGCTATATATCGTGGATGAAACTATTGATCTCGAACACGATGTAGAACCACATCCCAGATCAACTATGGCTGAAGGGATGGAATGGCTAACACAAAGAACATTAAAAATAAAGTTACTCGAGGAAACTGGACAACCCAATATAGATGACTTATTAACTACAGAAGAAATCAATGTACTGCGAGAATTGAAATAGGATTGACCCGGTACTTGTGCTTTGGAAAAATAACCGGAGGTGGAAAAATGAAGCTTACATATACGCTTACCAATATTGGGTGGGCAGATGTTTATCTTGAAATTGGACACAAAGAAATCTATATGGAGCCTTCGTATTTATCAGAACCATTAATTGATCTCACACGGGCAATTGAGCTTCTTATTCCCTGTCTTAATGAACCGGATGAAACCAGAGACATAGTAACTTTTGAATGGGATTCTGAACCTGCAATACATAGCTGGAAAATAACCAAAATATCAAATGAAAAGATACGAATTGAAATAGTCTTGTATGTCGATGGAATTAAGACGTTGCCGGGAGAATTACTACTAAATGAAGTCTGTGGTCTAAATGAATTTGTACAAGAACTAGTTGCATCATTAGAGAACTTGTTAAAGAAGCATGGACTTGTCGGGTATCGAAAACAATGGTATAGGCAGGATTTTCCGATCAGCAGTTATTTGCAATTAAAATACTATTTAGAAAACAGAGAGGATTTTCCAATAGAAATAAAGAGTACAGATGGATGGATCGAACATATAGGATCAAATTTAAATGAAGAAATTGCATTAATAAAGAAGAGTATTATGCTATGAAAGATTTGGAGACGATAATCAATCAAATTCTGAGCTATTCGAACTGTAAAATTCATCCGCCAATCGGCTTGCCGGCACCTGGATCGCATGAACTTCCTGGGGATGTCAGGCTTTTCTATGAACGGTGCGGAGAGCTGATTCTTTTTGAAGGCGAGGATTACTCCTGCCAAATTGTGTCTCCTTTAGAGTTCGTGTTATCCAATCCGGTAATTGTTGGCGAACTGGTCGAAGAAGATATTTCTTCGCATTGGTACATCATTGGTCATGACGGGAATGACGATTATATTTCGATTGATCTGCATCCTGATCGGCTGGGAAGATGCTACGATAGTTTTTGGGATCGACACGGTCTTGTGGGGGATTGTCCCGTGATCGCGGAATCATTCACGGATCTGCTGCACCGACTGGTGCAAAATAACGGCGAGCGTTGGTATTGGCTGAGAGAAGACTTTGAATCTCTTGGTGATGCGTATGATGATGTGGAGATGAATAGTGATTGAACACTTTTTTTAGTTCGTTATCTTATTCTGAAGAACTATATTTTACTTTTGGTTGCGGAGTTTTATTGATACTTCTAGCATTTTAGGCTTGTCTAGTATTGGTGGTGGGGTTACAAGAAGCTTAGAAGAAAATGGTTTTCTTGATCACAATAGTCTTATTATGATTTCTCCATTTGTTGGTGTTGTGTTTTCTCTAATATTAATGTATATATCTGGATTGCAGATGGCGAAAAACAATAAGGAAATTACAAAATTATTAAAAGTGCGTTTTTATCTAGCAATTGTTTTCCTCATCCCATTTTTAATGATTGGTATTTGGGCTTATATTAAATAAGCTCATATTATTATAAAGAGCTTCAGGGAATGATCTTTTAATCTATGGGTCAGGAATATATGCAAGAAAAAGGTGATCTATGAAACGCATATTAATAGGAATATTAATTACATTATTTGTATTGGTAGCAATTATAATAGGCTCTACAATATATTGGTTTAAAAATGCGGAAATAAAATTGGTCAGTCAATACAATACTGTAGTTGTTAACAAAAATGAGCTGGTCGATTATAAACTTTTTTTAAATCCAACTGGGAGATTTTTCGTATTAAATCACATTAATCCTGTCACGCGAAGAAAAATTGCAGAATATATGAAGGGCAACAATTACAAATTGGCTGAGGGTGAACAAATGTTTAATATCGTTATAGATGATTATGAAGAGTATATTTCTGAAGATTTCAAATTTGAACGAATTGAAAAATGACATTATGCCCACCCTTGACACCTCACGCGCTATGTCATATAGTAAGAGCCAATTGCATATGAAGTCTTCTAGGGTTCCGCAGCCGATGAGGCTGGTCTGGACCGAGAGGAGACCGCAGCCGAAGCGGCTGTGACACGGAAGGATAAAAGCCTGGGAGATAAACTGCATGATTAATGCGGTTATCCCCTAGGCTTTTTTTGATAGCCGCATTAATATTACTTCCTTCGGAGGAGATGACTATATGAACAGAACGTGGATGGCGGTTGTGGTGGCTGCTTTGTTCGAGGTTGGCTGGGTGATTGGTTTGAAGCATGCGGACAGCTTTTGGGAGTGGGGCGTAACGATAATCGCTCTTGCGGTCAGCTTTTATCTGATGATTATGGCTTCTCGGTCTTTGCCGGCAGGTACGGTGTATGCGGTGTTCGTCGGCCTGGGGACTGCGGGAACAGTCATAGCCGAGATTCTGCTGTACGGTGCGGAGATTCATGCTCTGAAAATCGCGATGATCGGGCTGCTGCTCCTTGGCGTTATAGGTCTGAAGCTGCTTAGCAAGGAAGGGACGAAGGAGGGGAGAGCTAAATGAGCTGGTTTTATTTGATTTTAGCCGGGGTATTCGAAATGATGGGTGTATTCATGATCACCAAGTTTAATCAGGCGCGGAATGTGAGGACTTTTACGGGGCTGATCGCTGGTTTCGGCTCTAGCTTTCTGTTCCTTTCGTTGGCTATGAAGACCTTGCCGATGGGGACGGCCTACGCGGTATGGACCGGAATCGGCGCTTCCGGAGGAGCGATATTGGGCATGATCTTTTACAACGAGTCCCGCAGCCTGCTCCGGATCTTATGTATCGCTTTGGTGCTGGGGTCTGCTGTTGGCTTGAAGTTGTGCGGAGCGGAGTGAATATGAAGAAGCAGAACCTGTGGCATGTTAATGCGATTGCTCTGCCTGACGCCGAACAGGCGACCTCTGGCCGCCTGTTCGGAATTTTGATTCAACTGCCGGTGCTCGTGAATGCCCGTAGCCCTCGTCTCCAGAATTGATAGGCCAGGAATAGCGAAATGGCTGCGGCGGCGGGCGTCCACAGCGCTACCGTCTTGAATGATGAGTCATTCATGAAGAAGGCTGCGGGATAGAAAGCGGTGAACCCGTAAGGGATCAGGAACGTCAGGATCACTTGAATGACTCGAGGATAAATGCTTAGCGGATATCGGGCGAAATCACTCAGACCGTGCACCGCCATCATTATCGGAATACTGTCCGTCATCCAGAATGAGAACGTCGCAAAGAACAGATTGACGGACAGGAAGATCACTCCGCTGGAGAGAACGGCGATCAGCATGAAGATGATATGGCCCGCTGTCCAATCAAATCCGATTTGGGAAGAAGCCGTCAGGAGGACGGTCACCCCGGTCAGCAATTGTCCCAAGCCGTCGGCCTGGACGCGATCCGCAATCAGGTTGAACAGCGGATTAATCGGGCGAATCATCAGCCGGTCGAAATTCCCTGGACGAATATAGTTCATGCCGACCATCCACAGATTATCGAAGAAGATATACTCCAGCGCCCTTCCCGTCATCGATATTCCGTAAATGAACATAATCTCGTAGAAGGTCCACCCGTGAATTGACTCGATATGGCTGAAAACAATACCGATGAAGAGCACGGCCGCGCCTTGTGTGAGCACGGTCGAGAAGACACCGATGAAGAAATCGGTTCGATACTCCATCATTACTTTGAGTCTAAGCTTGAAGAATTGCCAATACAGCTTGGCATATCGTTGCAGCATGTCTGATTTCCCCCTAACCGCCGAATATCGTGACCCGTTTTAACGCGATACGCCAAATCATCCGGATACCCGCGAAAATGCCCGCAAGCCAGCATACCTGTACACCCATCGCCAAGAGCGCATCAGTACCCGTAATCTGTCCCGTGTAGATCGCGACAGGCACATGCACCATGGACCGGAACGGAAGAAAATAGCCCACCGTCTGGAGCCAGCCCGGAAACAGCGTGAGCGGTACGAGCGCTCCCGAAAAAAACGAGATAATCGCATCGCGCATCGTCCTCAGGCCCCAAACATAATCCAGATAGAATGCGGCGATGCCTATAATCAAGTCCAACTGGCTGCCGATCAGAATACCCAGAACCGAGCTTAGAATAAACAGCAGTCCCGCACCGGCACTTACCGGCCCGTTGATATGGAGGAATAGAAACGCGAGAACTATCATCGGAATCGTTTCCCGGATAATGGCCGTTATTTTTCGACCAAGATCCAGCGCTACCAATTTATCGAGCAGGTTATACGGCTTCATAAGCTCGACTGCCACGCTGCCGTCCCGGACACTGCTTGCCAGTTGGTTGCCGACTCCGGATACGTATTCGCCCAGCATCATGGCCAGAACGACGTAGGTAAGCATTGTATCCAGCGGGACTGCACCGACCGTTGTCCGGTTCTCGTACACCGCATGCCAGAAAGCGTAGACGACAAGAAGCTTGAGGATCGTCGAAGCCGTACTCGACCAATACCAGGCAGCATAGGCCGTGTCCAGCTTGATCTGGCCTTTCATTATTTCCCAATATTTCCGCATGGTCAGACTCCCCGCTCGTAGATTTCCTGAACAATCGTCTCGATCTTCGAGTCCGCAATCGTAAGATCCCGGATATGGTACTCTTTGAGCATCGCCGAAATCACATCGGCCCCTGAGATCGCCTGATTGCTGAAGGACAGGCTGATTCTTCCTTCCTGATCTTCACCGCCGGCCTGAAGGCTCACATATTCCGCCAGCTCCGCGGGAATTGTGAACGGACTCTGCAAATCCAGTTCGAAGTGGATGACGCGCTTGTCGCCGAAGCGGTCCTTGATCGACTGAAGACTGCCGTCATACAGGATGGTGCCTTCATCGATAATAATGATGCGCTTACATATCTCCTCGATATCCTGCATGTCATGGGTTGTCAGAATAACGGTGGTATGATGAAGCCGGTTCATTTCCCGGATGAACGCGCGAATTCGAGCCTTGACCGCAACATCCAGACCGATCGTGGGTTCGTCCAGATAGACAACGGAGGGATTGTGCAGGAATGCGGCGGCCAGCTCACAGCGCATTTTCTGACCGAGTGAAAGCTGTCTGACCGGTATGCCGAGCAAAGGCTCAAGCTGCAGGACCTCGGTGAACAGTTCAATGTTCTTCTTATACTGGTCCTCCGGAATCTGGTAGATGTGCTTCAGCAGATCATAGGATTCGCGCACCGCGATGTCCCAGAACAACTGGGTCCGCTGGCCGAATACCGCGCCGATATTACGGGCGTTCTTCTGGCGTTCATGGTATGGGACGATGCCGTTGACTCTTATGCTGCCTTCGCTCGGGGTCAGGATGCCGCACAGCATTTTGATGGTAGTCGACTTGCCCGCCCCGTTCGCGCCTATGTAACCGACCAGTTCACCCTGATCGATTGAATAGGAGATCTGACTGACAGCCTTCTTGGTCATGTACTCTCTGTGGAACAACGATTTCAAGGCCCCGGACAGGCCGGGCTGCTTCTTTACGATTTTGTACTCCTTCGATAATTCCGATACTTCGATCATGCGGCGCCCCCCTACAATTAATCTGTTCTGAAATACTCAACAATCCACATACCCTGGCAGATGCATTTCGGGACACGGCACACGATCCGTTTGCCCGGGTCATCTTAGTCTCACCTCAATGCAAACGATTGCACATTTCGCACGACGCTGCTCTCATCATCTCCTAATCGCCGGAACGACAGCTTGACTTTCTATAAAATAACACAATCTCCCAACAGCAACTGTAAATATTGTAACATCGTATAAAAAGTTTCTGGCAGAGCAGCAGGCAGGCGGTAACATACGCTTATTCGCTTATACGCCAAAGAACATGCGCACCGGTCAGCACGCAAGTTCTGTGGCGCATCCGAATAATAGCAAGATGCTAACAGCATGAGCTTACTCGTCAGCCTTACATGAGTCTTTAGCAATGATGAGAGAACGTGACGAGCAGGATAAGCATCATGGGATGCTCCAAGTACTCTGCTGTCTGAGGAGAGTATGTATGTGGTGGGGAAGAGCAGACGGCTACAAAACGCTGCCCTGCCGTTCGGGCACGGCATGCACCGGTGAACCGGGAAGGTTCCGGGCTGGAATACCGACAGCCGTCGAGTAATCAGGTACATTTTTGACGACTACCGCGTTAGCCCCGATTTGGACGTGATCGCCGATAACAACCGGACCGAGTACTTTGGCCCCCGCCCCGATCTCGACATGGCTGCCGATCACCGGCTCGCCCTTGTCGTTCCGGGCTCCGATGGTGACCTGCTGGTAAATGGAGACATGGTCGCCGATAACGGCTTTGCAGCTTATAATGATGCCGTTCAGCCCATGTGGCAGGCGAAGGGCATAACCGATCCTCGTCTCAGCCGGAAGCTCACCTTGGTTCATGATTCGGATGAACAGGATATCCATCAGCTTGTACAGCAAGTTCAGCACACTGCGCAGAATCGGAACCCGAAATTCATAATACAGATAGTTGCCGAACCGGTAGGTTACGAGGACAAGCAGAATCATGGGGCCTTTCCGGTTCACCTTCAGATCGCTGGCAAGCTTGCTTAACACCACATCACTCCTTTCTTGGACTGGAATATTATAACATGAAAAAAATGGATATGATGGAATTTTCGCATTTTTATAAATCAGTTCGGTTCCATTTCTGCTGTTGTGATGCCCATACTTGCCAAGGGGTATTATAATTAGAGGAAAAAAGTGACTATGCCCTTCGCTGTCCAGAAAAGAGGAAGAATCGCCGATGAAATCGTACAAAATCTATCTGTTCTTGATCTTAGCCAATCTCTTCTGGGCCGGAAACTACGTATTCGGCAAGTCGGTCGTCGCCGAGCTGTCTCCTATACAGATGACCTTCTCCCGCTGGCTGATCGCCGTCTGCGTGTTGTTTCCAATCGCGCAGCTAGTGGAGAAGCCCGACTGGAGAAAGGTGTGGAGCGAGTGGCGGATTCTGATTGTCATGGCGGTGCTCGGGGTGGCGGGCTACAACTTCCTGCTCTACGAAGCGCTGCGGTTCACCACATCCATGAACGCGGCTCTCGTCAATGCGATGAATCCGGCGCTCATCGTGCTGGGAGCCGCGCTGCTGTTCAAAGAGAAGCTTACGCGCACCCGGGTGATCGGACTCCTGGTCTCGCTCTTCGGCGTGCTGCTGGTGCTGACCAAAGGCCGTCTGCAAATGATTGCGCAGACCGACTATAATGCCGGCGACCTGCTTATGCTGGCTGCCATTGTGGTATGGACGCTGTACTCGCTGCTTGGACGAAAAATCCGGCATCTGCCGCCGATTGCCTCCACCGCGGTATCGGCTGTGCTCGCGCTTCTCATTATTTTTCCATTCTTCCTGGTGTCAGGAATGAAGCTGCCGCTCAGCAGGGAAGCAACAGCGGGCATCCTGTACATTGGGCTGTTTCCCTCGGTGGGTTCATTCATCTTCTGGAATGCATCCATCCGGGAGATTGGAGCGAGCCGCGCGGGCATTTATCTCAACCTGATTACCGTGTTTACCGCCATACTGAGTCTTCTGCTCGGCAATCCAGTGACGCTGGTCCAGGTCATGGGCGGGCTGCTGGTATTCGCAGGCGTCTATTTGACCGGGCGCAGACAAGGTTCATAACCTCTTGATCTCAAAGAGAGAAGGAGAAATGACGATGAGAAAAATAGCGGCATTGATGCTCCTCTGCATGCTGATTCTGACCGCCTGTTCCAATATCGGCAAAACGCTGACTTTCTCGGGAACGAGCCCGAACTGGGAAGTAATCGTTACATCAGTCATCCAGTCCCGGAACAGCGAAGCCAGAAGTTTCACAATCCGTTATCTGGGCGGAGACTCTGCACCGGAGAGCATCAGCTATGTTATTGAAGGCGGGCCCGGCACGCTCAAGGGTAATCAAGCGCTGGACAAAGGCGTCCTGAACCATAGCGGAACCGCCTGCAGAGGCTGCCTCGTTACCCAGGAGGACGACAAGTTTCATGCCGAAATCACCTGGGGCGACAATACGGAGAAAATCGATTTGATCAGGCGCTGAAGCGGAGAGCGGCGGACGACATATTTTCCACACATCCCGGACTTATAATGAACTCATGCAAGCGATCATAATGAAACGGGAGAGATGAAAGATGAATTGGTCTTCGTTGCTGGTGCTAATCTGCCCGCTGATGATGTTGTTCATGATGTTCGGGATGAAAGGGATGCACGGTCACGGCTCTGGCCGGGGACAGCATCATCATGCGGCTCATGGTGGAGGCGCGGATTCAGGCGTCCGCCGGGAACTGGATGAGCTGAAGGCGCAGAATGCGCAGATGAAGGAAGAATTGGAGCGGCTTGGCGCCTTCCGCAAATAAAATAGCAATTTAAAGATGCCGGGGCTTCCCGGCTCTTTCCACTTGTAAGAAGCATAAACAGGCAGCCGCCGGATAAAGAAGGTGACTATAGATGACACAGCTCAAGGCGCTGGTCGTGGATGATGAATGGAATATGCGCAATCTGCTGCGCATTTATTTGACGAAAGAGGGATTTCAGATCGCGGAGGCCTCGACAGGGCGGGAAGCGTTGAACCTGGCGTCGCGTGAGAAGTTCGATATTGTGCTGCTGGATATTATGATGCCGGATATGGATGGCTGGCAGGTGTGCGAGGCGATCCGGGAGAAAGATAATGTTCCTGTCCTGATGCTGACGGCCCGCTCCGACACGAAGGACAAAATTCGGGGACTGGAGATGGGAGCGGATGATTATTTGACCAAGCCCTTCGAGCCGGGTGAACTGGTTGCCCGCATTCATTCCCTGATCCGCCGCTCTGCGCTGGTGCGCCAGGCAGCTCCCAAAGAGGCGGTGCTTGAATTTCCGGGGCTGATCATCCGTCCGGATGCCCGGGCTGTGACCGCTGCGAACACGGTGCTTGATGTGACTCCGAAGGAATTCGAGCTGCTGGCAGTTCTGGCGGGACATCCGCAGCGGGCGTTCGGCCGTGAGGAACTGGTGGAGCGGGTGTGGGGCTTTGATTTTGAAGGTGACAACCGGGTCGTGGATACGCATATCAAAAATATCCGCGAGAAGCTGCAGAGAGCGGGGCTCGGCTACAATCCGGTGCAGACAGTGTGGGGCATCGGCTATAAATTCCAGATCCCGGACGGTATCCAATGAGAAACAATGTGATCGGCCTCAAGCTGGGCCTTGTTATTTCAGGCTTATTCCTGATTGTGCTGCTCGTGCTGGGCACCGCTGTTGACCGCATGTTCTCCTCATTCTACTATGCCAATATGGAGAAGGAGACGGAGGAGCTGGCCTCGCATTTTACGATGATGGCGGAGTCATCGATGGCTGAGTCATCCGGTGCCGGTATGGGCGGGATGATGGAGACGTTCGCGGATTTTTCCGGCGTCAGCCTGTTCAATGTGAACAGGGAAGGCCAGCTGACCATGCATTCGGGAATGGATATGATGATGTCTCCCGTTCTCCCTTTTGTCCATAGTCAGCAATTGGACCGGATCTTCAGCGGACAGAAAGTCCGCTTCCTGTATGATGATGAAGACGGCGGCCGGTATTTCGTATCGGGACAGCCCGTCGAAGCGGAAGGCAAAGTCGTCTCGGCGCTCTATCTGGTGTCATCGGCGGAATCGGTCATGGAATCGCTGCAGGGTGTGCGGCATCTGCTGATTCTGTCCGGCATCGGCGCTTTTCTGCTGGCGCTTGGGAGCACCTGGATTGTGGCGCAGTTTCTGTCGCGTCCGCTGTTGCAGATGCAGCAGGCGACCCGAAAGATCGCAGCCGGCGAACTGGCGACCCGGGTTCATATCAAGAGCGGTGATGAAATCGGCGCGCTGGCTGGCGCAATTAATGATCTTGCTTCCGATTTGCAGCGGTACCGGGATACGCGCCAGGAGTTTTTTGCCAATATTTCGCATGAGCTGCGGACGCCGATCACTTATCTGGAGGGCTATGCGAATGTCGTGAAAGAGGGGATGTTCGCGGACGAGGAGGAGCGGGACCGCTATCTGGACATCATTCACGGTGAGGCCCGGAGAATCCAGCATCTTGTGGACGATCTGTTCGATTTGGCCAAAATGGAGGAAGGACGGATTCAACTCTCACCCGAGTGGATCGATCTGGGCGAGCTGGCGGAGCAGGCGGTTCAGAAGGTTGGACTCAAGGCATCTGAAAAAGGGCTGGGGCTTACGTTCAGGAGTGAAGGCCAGCCAAAGCCGGTCTATACCGACGGGGCGCGGATGGAGCAGATCGTGCTGAACCTGCTGGAAAATGGTATCCGTTACACGGAGCAGGGAAAGGTGTCGCTGTCGCTGTTCTTTCAGGAAGAGGCCGTCAGGCTGGAGGTAACGGATACGGGAATCGGCATACCGGAAGACGAGCTTCCCCTGATCTTCGAGCGGTTCTACCGGGTCGAGAAATCGCGTTCCCGAAGCCTTGGCGGAACCGGCCTGGGACTCGCCATCGTGTACAACCTCGTGCAGGTGCTCGGGGGCACGATCTCCGTCAAGAGCAAGCAGGGAGAAGGAACGTCTTTTATTCTGGAGTTTAACCGGATTGCCGAATTGGGCCTGCAGGAGGATGTGTGATGAGAAAAAGCGACTGGCTGATCGCCGCGCTCCTGATCGGCATGGGCATCATGTGCATGAGTGTTTCGGCGGTCTCTTTCCGCAGCATGCCGATGATGCATATCGGGACCGGATTGACGAGAGTTCTTCTCTGTGCCGGGATGCTGGCTCTCGTCCTTCTGGTGTGGAGCTATTGGCGAAAGAGACGCTAAGCAGGCTGTTTGTGTCAAAATCATTTGCCTGAGGGGTTGCCTTGCATTATTCTAGATAGAAAAAAGGCGCACCCCGCAGGACTGCGTTGACTTTGTGGCTTTGGGGCGCCTGAAAAGAAACGAGGGAGAGACGATGGACTGCTCTTTCTTTCCGCTCGGCGATTCAGCGGTGCTGGTAGAGTTCAGTACGGTCATTGATGAATCGGTCAACCGGCGCGTCAGGGCGGCCGCCCGGGAAATCGGGCGCCGCCCTTTTTCGGGCTTCGTGGAATGTGTGCCAGCCTATGCATCGCTTGCCGTCTATTATCGGCCTGCGGAGCTGGAGGCTTCGGACCCCGGCGTTACATATTTTGAGCAGGTATGCGCTTTGCTGCGGGACAGAATGAAGACGGCGGATGACGGACTTGAGGAATTACAGCGGGTTGTCGAGATACCCGTCTGCTACGGGGGCGAATTTGGGCCTGACCTGTCTTTTGTTGCGGAGTGGAACGGATTAACCGAGGAAGAGGTTATCTCCTTTCATGCCGAAGGCCGCTATCAGGTCTATGCCCTTGGCTTCGCACCGGGATTTCCATATATGGGTGGCATGTCAGGCAAGATTGCGGCTCCCCGGCGGGAGACGCCTCGGTTGTCCATCCCGGCCGGATCGGTCGGGATAGCGGGAAACCAGACCGGTGTCTATCCCATAGAGACACCAGGCGGATGGCAGATCATTGGGCGGACGCCGCTCTCGCTGTTCCGGCCGGGCGATATGCCGCCCACTCTACTGCAGAGCGGCGACACCATCCTCTTCCGGCCGATCAGCCCAGGGGAATACGCAAGCCGAAGGGAGAGGTCACAGTGAGCATTCGCATTCTGAAACCGGGCCTGCTCACGACCGTTCAGGATCTCGGACGCACCGGCTTCTCCCGGTACGGGATCATCCTCTCCGGCGCGGTGGATGACTTCGCAATCAAAGCCGCTAACTGGCTTGTCGGCAATGAAGCCGGAGCCGCTGCGCTTGAGATCACGATGTCCGGCTTCGCGGCGGAGTTCCTGGAAGACTGCGTGATTGCGTTTACCGGCGGGAACATGTCGCCTGAAATCGAAGGGCAGCCCGTGCCAATGTGGCGTCCGGTCATCGTGGCAGCCGGCAGCCTGCTCACACTGCGCCGTCCGGTCTATGGCTGCCGGATATATGTGGCGGTGTCGGGCGGGCTCGCCGTGCCGCTCGTGATGGGCAGCCGCAGCACGTATCTTCGCGCCGGCATCGGCGGCTTCGCAGGCCGGCCGCTGCGGGCGGGCGACGTAATTCCGGTGGGGCGACCGGGTCCGGCGGAATATGGAGAAGCTGCGAATCGAGAAGCTGCGAATCGAGAAGCTGCGAATCGTGAAGGTGAGCGGCTGTCAACCGCCGCTCCGGGGTTCGGTCAGACATCGGCGGATTCTGATTCAGGGACGAGTGTTACCAGTGTTACCAGTGGCAAAGGGGCGGAACATGAAGCGAGATCAGCTGTGGAAGTGACGGCGAAAGCTGATGAAGCCCGTATCGGAAGCATGACCCAGCTTCCATTGAAGGGGCTAGGCGCAGGTTCGGGTGCTTCCGGCATCGAGCCAGGACAGGATGCAGGATCGGCGGCTAAACAGGCGGCAGTCTCCTCGCTGCGTGAGCAACCACTAACAGGCGCTTTCCGTGCCGCTTCCTGGGGAATCTCTCGCTCGGCCCTGCCGAATTACCGGGAAAGTCCCGTTATCCGGATCATCCGGGGACGGCAGTGGGAAGACTTCAGCCCGGAGAGTCTCCGGGACTTCCTGAACGGGAGCTATCTTGTTACACCCCAGTCCGACCGGATGGGCTGCCGGTTGTCGGGACCGGCTCTCCGCCTAAAATCGCCTAAGGAATATCTCTCGGAGCCGGTTGCCCACGGCACTGTTCAGGTTCCGGCGGATGGTCAGCCGATCGTGCTGCTGGCTGACCGGCAGACGCTCGGGGGTTACCCGAAGGCGGCACAGGTCATCAGCGTTGATCTGCCGCTGCTCGCCCAGGCGGCACCCGGAACGCGCATCCGATTTGCAGAAGTGTCGCTAAGGGAGGCGGAAACGCTCTTAATCCGGCAGGAAAGGGAATTAAAGCTGCTGGAAATGATGATTGTTCAGAAGCGGAAGGAGTGCGGCTATGATTGAGATCGACTTGAACTGCGATATGGGGGAGAGCTTCGGCGCTTACACCATCGGCAACGACGACGAGCTGCTGCGCGAGGTCACGTCGGCGAACATCGCCTGCGGGTTCCATGCAGGCGATCCCGGCGTCATGCGCCGGTCGGTCACCTCGGCGCTGGCTGCCGGCGTCAAGATCGGCGCCCATCCGGGGCTGCCGGACCTCGCCGGCTTCGGGAGGAGAAATATGCAGATTTCTCCCGAAGAAGCCTTCGATCTGGTCACCTACCAGATCGGGGCTCTTGACGCCTTCGTCCGGCAGGAAGGCGGCCGGCTGCGCCATGTGAAGCCCCATGGCGCGCTCTACAACATGGCGGCGGCGTCCCGGCCGCTCGCCGACGCCATTGCCGGGGCGGTCTTCCGCTACGACCCGGCGCTGGTCCTGTACGGCCTAGCAGGCAGCGAGCTGCTGGCCGCGGGGAATGCGGCCGGGCTGCGCACGGCCAGCGAGGTGTTCGCCGACCGCGCCTACATGGCGGACGGCTCGCTCGTGCCGCGCGGCGTGCCTGGCGCGGTCATTCATGACGCGGGCGAGGCAGCCCGCCGCGTCCTGCGGATGGTCCGCGAAGGCGCGGTGACGGCGCTGGACGGCAGCGCCGTTCCGCTGCTGGCGGACACCGTCTGCATTCACGGCGACAGCCCGGGCGCGGCCGTCTTTGCGGCAGCGCTCCGGCGGACACTGGAGGCCGAAGGCGTTCTTGTTACTGCGCTGTGATTGCTCACGCGAATCAGGCGAGCGATTCAGAGACCGAGACCACATGTTTCACCGGGACCGAGTATTTCACCAGGACCACAACTTTCGTTGTGACCGCGAATTTTGATCGGATTACGCGGCGCGGCGTCCTTTTTTTAGGAATAGGCTAGGATTAATGTTTCGGGAGGGCGCCAGAAGCGTCTTCCTTTTCTTTTTCCCGGCGGAATTGACAGGGCACTCCAGGGGTGTATCGATTCGGAATAAGGTCATAGGTCATCGTTGATCTCGCCGCGCATCGGGTCATGAGTGTCTTATAGGCTGAAACTATTAATGAGATAGAAATTATATATTTTAATTATTGAGTGATCTATGCCAAAATAATCCCGACACCAATCAGAAGGAGATGGGATTCATGGCTTCGGTTCATGTATGGAAATCCGAATTGTACGACAGCAAGCTGGGGTATGTATCACAATTTGGGAGAGGCGTCATTGACTTGTTGAATCCCGCAGAAGGGGAGCGAATTCTGGACCTGGGCTGCGGCACCGGGGATTTGGCTTATGAACTGACCAAGGCCGGAGCAGATGTGACGGGCATGGATCTCTCCGGAGAGATGATCGGGAAAGCGGCAGCGAAGTATCCCGAAATCCCGTTTGTTGCCGGCAATGCCGAGGATTTTGCGTTCGGGGAGCCGTTCGATGCGGTATTCTCCAACGCCGCACTGCATTGGATGAAGAATGCGGAGAAGGTGATCTCCTGCGTATGGGACGGTCTGAAGCCGGGCGGAAGGTTCATCGCCGAATTTGGCGGCAAAGGAAATGTGGACACAGTGATCCGGTCTATTGGCGAGGTGCTGTCCGGGAAGTACGGAATCGATGCTGCTTCGCTGAATCCCTGGTATTTTCCCAGTATCGCCGAATATAGTACTCTGCTGGAGCGTCAAGGCTTCCGGGTCGTTTATGCGGTTCATTTCGACCGTCCGACCCCTATGGAGGATGGCGAGAACGGGCTGTCGCACTGGCTGAACGGACTTGCGGACGATTTCTTCAAGGAGATTCCAGCAAGCGAAAGAGGCCCGGTCTATGACCAAATTGCCGATAAAGCCCGAAGCAGTTTATTCCATGACGGCCAGTGGGTTCTGGACTATGTAAGGCTGAGAATCGCCGCGGTCAAAATGTAGCTCGTCCTTCGTCTGCATCCCTGATCAGTTCGCCCGGAGGAAGAACAATCTCGGTGAAGCCCGCCATTAGCCGGGCCTTAAAGACGATCGGCCTGCGCGCTCCCGCCAAAATGACGTTCTTCGGAGCCGCCGGATCGGGAGAAGGCAGAATGAAGGCGAGAGAATGCGGGAAGACGGAGGCCAGGGTGGAATGCACCGACCGGATCAGCCGGTCATTCTTCCCCCTGCCGGCTGCATTCATGATTAGCATGCCCCGGTTGTTCAGCTTCTTCGCGGCAAGCGCGAACATGCCCCGGGAGATAAGATGCGGGGGAGTTCCGCTTCCGCTGAACGCATCAAGCACGATATGATCAAAGCTTCCGTCGTCCTCCCGCTCGAGCAGCCTCCTGCCGTCTCCGATTGCGATCCGGCCTTCGGTGCTGCCGAAATAGATGCGGCTGAGATCGGCGACCGCTTGGCTAAGCTCGGCTGTTGTTACGTTTTTGCCGGATATGGCTCCAGACAAGGTTCCGATCCCGTGACCTATAATGAAGACGTCCTCGTATCCAGGGTGATTCCATTCCATCAGATGCAGGATCGCCCTCGGATATTCGAATACGATGCGCTCCGGCCGGTCGAGGTCCAGCGCTCCCTGCACCAATTCCTCCGAGAATTGAAGCACCCGAAACCTTCCTTTCTCCCCATACAGCTCATCGGTATCCGCCACTACGATCTCACAGCCCTCATCGATTGTCTTATGCAGCACTTTCATTGTCATGCTCCCTTTACCCGGTGATTCTTCTAATGATAAGGGATTCAGGACCGGATTCATAGAACCAGCGCTGTGCGTTCATCCTTCATCACCTTCGTGGTTTAATGGCAGCGATTGAAATCGGCCGTTTATAAAGCACCTCAACGGGTAACTATAGATATGGGCAATCCGGAATTGATTGGTTGCCGACAGCAATTACTAATTACTGCTGAAGGAGGGAATAGCATGTCGGATTATATCCAGAACGAAGCGGACATCCGCAACCGGGAAAATAAAGACGGAGACTCTCTGGCTGAGAAGAAGAAAATGGAGAACGGGGTCGATATCGAGCCCGAGGCGGACGAATGGGAAGCCAAGCCAGCTGCAACCTCCCATCCCGATCCAGCGCCCAAGAACTGAGGTCCTGGGCCGGACTAACGTCAATAACAGGCTGTCTGAAGCGGCAGCCTGTTTTTTTACGCGGATTTATTTGCAGCTGTTGTTGTTTCGTGAAAGAATCGTCATCATGGTGAATTGAAATATGGATCGAGACTGACTGGTGATGCCTCTTTAGAAGTCATACAAGATGAAGGATTCAATTCTTCGCTCTCAACTACGATTGCAGTTAATCCATTTTTCGTTTTTGTTTCATGCCATTCATCTTTCTTCCAAAAAACAGCATCTCCAGCTTCAACTTGAAAATATTCATTCTTTTCACCTCTAACATGTCCTTCACCAGCCACAATAAGGATAATTTGAGGTAGAACAGCTTGGTGATAGCCTATAACACCGTTAGCTTCTAAATGCATACACCCAATATGAGCAGCCTTCTCAGTTTGAATAATTCGAGACATTATAAAGTCGGAATTGTATTTCGAAATTCTTTTGCCAACT
>RCUO01000474.1_pt1 | contig 19924 bp, 14 predicted proteins | sample 2166161 | NCBI WGS metagenome assembly RCUO01 (sample SAMN09932617, study PRJNA488358) | compost metagenome | feature: garden; material: soil; isolation source: compost soil in cyclohexanecarbonitrile-enriched culture | place: Germany: Experimental Botanical Garden Goettingen | collected 2016-01-27 | reverse complement strand
GGGCTGAACTGGGACAGTATCCAGTCGGCAGCCTTCGGAATTCCGGGTGTTGTTGATCCGGCAGACGGCAAGGTGTCTGAGCTGGTATCGCCGCTGGGGGGCCGGGAGGCAACACTGAAGCTGACGGCTCTGACACAGCTGTTCCCGGTGCCTGTCGTCACCGAAAATGATGTAAACCTCGCTGCCCTGGCCGAGTATACCTTATCGGGGCCGGAATTCAGCGGCTCTCTCCTCTATTTCTCCATTGGTGAGGGCACCGGCGGCGGCCTGATTCTGGGCCGGGAGATTTACCGCGGACTTGGCGGCGGTGCAGGGGAGCTGGCCAACGTGATGCTAAGTGCGGGCAGGCTGGAGGATATTCTGTCCGCAGGCGGACTGAAGCAGCTCGCTTCCCGCATATCCGCGGAGCATGATTCATCAGCAAATCCGCTGTTTGCAGAACCGGGTGTATCTGCTGAGCAGATATTTGATGAAGTCCGCAGCGGCAATGCCCTCGCTGAGTCCATTCTGGATGCTTACTGCGGCCTGCTTGCAGAAGCGCTTGGCAGTATTAGTGCGGTAATCGCCCCGGAACGGATTGTGCTGGGCGGCGGAATCGGCGGGAACGGAGACCTGCTGCTGCACAGGATGGAAGCCGGGCTGGCGCAGCTGCACCGTAAGCCGCAGCTGTCTGTTTCCGGCAATGGAGACAAGGATGTGGTGCTTGGTGCCATTCAAATTGCAATTCAGGCTGCCTTCCGTAATATCCGCGGACAGTAGGCCTGCACAACAAATCATACTATGCGGAGGAATCCATAATGAACCTATTTAGCGCAGGAATCGATGTCGGCGGAACCAAAACACAGCTCTGCCTAACAGATGAGCAGGGCAATATACTGGAGGAGTACAAGCTGGAGACACAGCTGAGCCGTGATCCGGGGAAATTCTTTGATTGGTTATTTGCTGAACTGGAGCAGAGCTGTATCCGTAACGGCGGTAAGCTCTCATCGCTTAAGGGAATAGGGATCGGCTTTCCGGGAGTGATGAACGAACGTACTGGAACACTAACCAGTGCTCCGGCGCTGAATTGGCCTGCTATAGATATCCGTCCGCTCATTGCCGCCCGTTATTCTGGAGCTTTAGTACTAGATAATGACGTCAATATGGCGGCACTGGGCGAGCACGCAGCGGGAGCTGCGGCAGGCTCAGGACATTTCATCATGATCACGGTTGGAACCGGGGTCGGAAGCGCCTTGTTCCTGGACGGGCGGCTCTACCGGGGAGCCGGCTTCGCAGCCGGCGAGATCGGCTATCTCATCGTTAAGCCCGGCGAGTACACTGCCGCAGCTGATCCGGAGTACAGCGAGTTCGGCCCGTTTGAAATGGAGGCTTCCGGTACAGGGATCGGAGCGAAGGCTGAAGATTATGTGCACAGCAGCAAGCGTCCTTCTTTAATCCGCGAACTGGCGAAGGGCGGACCTGTCCGCGCTGAGCATGTATTTGCGGCAGCGGAACGCGAGGATGAAGTCGCATTGCAGCTTTTGGATCAGGCATATGAACACATGGCCGCTGTCGTCAAGAATATAGCAGTCACGCTCGATCTTGAGCTTATCATTCTCGGCGGCGGAGTAGTGGAGAAGAATCAGGGATATATAGATGAGGTTACAACACGTGTCAGCCGCTATACACCGCAGCAATCACTGGCAATCCGGCAGGCGGAGCTCGGTAACCGGGCGGGAGCCATCGGAGCTGCGGCTGCTGTAAGAAGCAGACTCACTTCAGGCCAATAAAAGAAACGAGGGTTTGATCATGAAACGTGAACTGGGCATAATAAGATTTTCTGTCAAAAGCAAGGAGTCCGAGGTACTGCTGAAAATGCGCGGGCTTTACCTGTTCACGGGTCTGGCAGGGGGGAGCTTTAATCCGTACGTCTCCTCACTGCTGGTTCATCAGGGTATGAACAGCCAGGCAATCGGAGTCATGATGGCCTTTGGTACCCTGCTGGCGATTTTGTTCCAGCCCTTGTGGGGAATACTGGTAGACCGCTATCAACGGACCCGGCTGGTGCTGATGCTCACCTTGATTATTCCCGGAGCCATTGTCTATCTTTACAATTTGAAATGGCTGCTGGTTATCGTGCTGGTATACAGCCTGTACACTATATTCCAGAGCACCCAGACGCCGATAGCCGACTCTTATGCGGTAAGGGCGGCCCAGGCAGCTGGAACCTCCTTTGGAACGATACGCCTGTTCGGCAGTGTCGGCACGGCGCTGGGCGGATATTTTGGCGGATTGTATCTCAATTGGCTGGGGGTAACAGAGCTCTGGATCCCGTTTCTGATCTTTAATCTGCTCGCGCTCACACTGGTAATTACTATACCTGCAAGTGCGGAGCGGAGAAGCACCAGCGTTACGTTCTCCCAAGGAATCAGGTCACTGCTGGGCAACAAGGTATTTCTGCTCTTTCTGGCCGGCTGCTTTCTGGTCAATCAGACGCTTACCGCCTTCAATTCATTTTTCGTGCTTACCTTTCAGATGGCCGGAGGCAGCTTCTCGTGGTCCGGCATTGCGCTGCTGATTGCTTCCATTACCAGTGTCCCGGCGATGCTCGCGGCATCCAGGGTGCTTAATAAATACGGCTATGAAAAAACGCTGATGCTGGCTTCCGTTGCCTACATGCTCCGCTGGGCCATCCAATGGCTCGTCCCGGTTCCCGCTGTAATGATAGGAGTTCAGGCGCTGCACGGTCTTTCCTTCGGTTTCTTTTACATTGCTGCTGTTGAGTACGTAGCTTCGATAACAGGCAAGGAGTTGCAGGCCACGGGACAAAGCCTGTTCAATATGGTGTTTGTAGGCCTTGGCGGTATTGCCGGGAATCTGCTGAACGGCTATCTGCTGGAGACGGGCGGACCGGAGCTGATGTATTTCGCATGCACAGTCAGTGCAGCAGCCGGCGCTTTGCTGTTGTACAGGGTTAAGGCAGTCTCGCATTCAAGCCGATAATATTCCTAAAAAGGGAGGGGAAGAGCTATGAAGCGCAGTTGGTACAGCCGGATGCTATTTTCATATTTCCCTGTTTTTCTGCTTGTTGTGTCCGTGCTTATTTTTCTGGCCTTTATGATCATTACAGAGCTCTCCCGCAGCGAGACGCAAAAAGCCAACTATATCTCCACCAGCTATATTGCGGATACCGTGGAGCGGACTTTAAGTGATGCGCAGTTCAGTGTGCTCGATGAGATCGAGAATAATTACGCCTACAATGATTTTTTTGATAAGTCCGGTGCGGCTTTCCCTGATGACAGATCCTACGAAATTGTCCAGAGCATGAACCGCCTGGTTGAGCGCATCAGCTTAATCGACTCGATCTATATTTACCGCAGCAAGGACAGGCAGGTTCTCAGCCAAAGCGGTTACGTGGACCTCGATTTAACTCATGAGGCAGCATACATTGATCAGATCTCACAGCAGCAGGTGCAGAGCGGATGGAGTCCGGTGCGGATGTACCAGCCAAGGAATGCCAAGGCAGAATATCCGGTGGTCTCTCTGGCCAGAAGGCTTCCGATTCCCCTGGGTTCAGACGGTTACATCGTGATCAACATCAGCGTATACCGTCTGGAGCGCTTGGTGGACGGGTTAACGAACGGCGAGCTTTCTTTTGTCCGGATAAAAGATTCTGCAGGCACCCTGATGTATGATTCCTCGCAGGCATCAGGCGACGACATCCGCAAGCTGTCCACCATTCAGGCGGAGAGCCTGGACTGGACCTTTGAGAGCGGACTCCGTGCAGGCCGGCTGTTTGACTGGATCTCAGTCATTTCCTATGTCTGGATTGTGATCGGCCTGGTGACGATTTCCCTCGGTGTGCTATATATCATTTATATCACCCGGCGCAATTACCGGCCGATTAAGCAGCTGATGGTACGGATTCAAGCTTTGCAGCCCCATGGAAAAAATGAACCGGCTGCCGCTGCTAACCCGGATGAGCTGGTCCTGATGCACACAGCTCTGGACAGTCTGGTGCAGCTGACGACGGATTATGAGCGCGAGCGCTATGAAAATCTGATGATCCAGCGCAGGCAGCTGTTCCTGGACATCATGGGCGGCGAACGTTTAAAGGATGTGCAGGACAGATTAACAGCGCTTGACCCCTTTGAGGGAACAAGAGAGTTTGACGCCTTTGTTGTATTTGCGGCGGAGATCAATACGGCAGATGAGCTGAAGGTTCTATCCCGGCAGGAGCAGAATCTGCTTAAATTCGCCCTGACCCATGTAATCAGTGACCTGATGGCCGAGAAACAGCTTCAGGCATGGTCGGAATGGGTTAGCGGACAACGGCTTGCTGTCCTGATCGGCCTCCGCCGCCAGCCATCAGAAGATAGCCCTCAGCAGCTGCTTGAGCTGGCCAAAGGGTGCCACAGCTGGATTCTGGATAATCTGCGGCTCTCCCTTACCTTTGGCGTCGGTCATAGTGTTAACCGCCTGCAGGATATTCATCTGTCCTACACTGCTGCTGCCGGTGTACTGAGCCACAGGCTATCGCTGGGAACGGAGATTGCCGCGGTTCATATGGACCGGCAGGAAGAGCCTGGTCTGCAGAGCTATAAATATTTCGATAATTTCACCCGGCTTGTCCGTGAATTCCGGCTGTCGGGAGAGAATTGGCGGAGCCGGCTGGAGGAAATATTATCTTCGTTCCGCAAGGACCGTTTGAAGGATGAGGAAATTTACATGCTGCTGGAGGTCATGCTGCAGGCGCTGGAGCAGGAGCTAAAAGGCATCTCGGAGACTCTGGACAGGCAGTTTGCATTAACCGGTAACGGCGGTTTACAGGAGCAGATCCGCAAAAGTAAAGATCTTGAGGAGATCAGGGAGCTGCTGACCGGCTGGCTTAATGAAACCTACCATGTTTATGTGTCGGTGAATGAACTCAAGAGCCACCGTGTCATGATTAAGGAGGTTAAGCATTACATCGAGGGCAATTATGCTAACCCGGATCTTTCCTTAAACCATCTGAGCGAACGGTTCCAGATCTCCGGCAAATATGCCAGCTATCTGTTTAAGGAGGAATTCAATATGAAGTTTGTCGACTTCCTTGCAGAGCTGCGGGTTAGAAAGGCGAAGGAGCTGCTGGATAACACGCAGGACAGCATACAGGATATTGCACTGCAGATTGGATATGCTAACGCTATTACCTTCGGACGAGTCTTTAAGCGGGTTACCGGAATGACTCCCGGCGATCACCGGAAGCTGAATCATCCGTAAGCTATATATCAACAAAGCATAAGTAAAGCGTAAATCCGGAAGCCAAGCGGCCGGCATTTACGCTTTTTTATCAGATTTTTTTATTGCATCCATGACTTTTTATGTTATATATGTGTTATATATATCTGATAATTTACTATTCACCGCCTAAAATCCACGGGAAAATTGTATATATGTCATGAAAAATGACGTAAAACTGCTTTATTTTCATGAAAAAGCGCAAAGAAACATGTTTATTGTACTTTTGTAAAAACGATGTAATAATTCATCCCATGATCAAGTCGAAAGCATAACAGAGACAGAGACGACTGGGTTAATACCAGAATTCGAAAGGGTAAGGTGAGGGAATATGGCAATCGGTCAAGGCAAAGGGAAAATAGCTTTGGGTCTTTCGGCAGTTCTTGCTTCTTCAGTATTGTTGTCAGCGTGTTCGCAAGACAATAGTACAAGTGCGGGTGAAGGCGGAGCAGAGCAAGCCGGAAGCTTGAAAATTGAAGTGTTTGACCGCGGCAACGCACCGGCTGGACTTACGGCATCGGATAATTTTTTGACCGATTATGTAAAAGAAAGCTTTGGTCAGGCCAACAACATCGACGTCGAATTCGTTCCTATTCCCCGCTCGGAGGAAGTAACCAAGCTTAATGTATTGATGGCGAGCGGCACCGATGTCCCTGATATTGTGTTCACCTATGATTCGGGTACCTTCAATAAATATGCCGAGCAGGGCGGCTTAACCGATCTGACCCCGCTGCTGGATGAGTACGGACCGAATCTGAAAGCCTTCCTTGGTGAAGCAACACTCAAATACGGCCAATATGAGGGTGTTCAATACAGCATCCCGGCCAAACGCTCTACCGTTGGGAAATATGCCTCCTTCGTGCGCCAGGATTGGCTGGATAAACTGGGGCTGCCGGTTCCAACAACTACAGAGGAGCTCTACAATACACTGATAGCCTTCAAGGAGAAGGACCCGGGTGAAACCGGAGGAAAGGTCATTCCGCTCGGCATGACGATTGCTCCAGGCCAATATGAGTCTCTGATCTGGTCCTTTATCCAGCCTGTAACCGAGCAGGAGCGCTTCGAGCTGACCCAGACACTGAGCTCCAGAGATTATCCGATTCTGCTGCCCGGATTCAAGGACGCTGTCCAATATATGAACAAGCTGTATAACGAAGGGCTGATCAGCAAGGATTTTGCCCTGGATGAGAATAAGGAAACACTGACACAGAATATCGGCTCCGGGCTCGTAGGTGCTTTCAGTGAAGACAATGATAATATTTTTTACCCTGATGGCGCTTATGATGTGCTGCTGCAGAATCATCCGGATGCGGTCCTGACCGCAATTGATCCTTACACGAATAGTGAAGGCAAGCACGCCAAGCCGGTGGCTGCTCCGAACGGAATGTATGTAATGATCCCGAAATCCAGCAAACATGCGGTTGAAGCGATCAAATATCTGGACTGGATGGCCTCTGAAGACCATCTGATGTACATTCAGAACGGGATCGAAGGCGAGCACTATACCTTGGAAGACGGCGTGCCGGTTAGTATCCCGGACATGTCTGCTGAATCCTCCAATAAGCTGACTGGCGGCGGAGATATCGGCATTATTGCTAACGGCCGGATTTTTGAGAGCCAGGAAAAGAATAATGAAGCTTTTGTAAAGAGCTTTAAGATTCAGTATCAGGATATCATTGCTAAATCGCTGGAGATTTCAAATACGGATGCCATTGAACCTGTATACACAAGCCGTCCAATTGAGGCTGAAAGTAAATACGGCACTACCCTTGGTGAAAAAATTAAGCAGCTGATTGTTAAATCAGCCATGGTGTCCCCGGCGGAATTCGATACAACCTATGAAAGCATGCTGAAGGACTATATGGGAAGCGGCGGACAAGCGATCCTGGATGAGCGCAAGGCTGCCTATAACGATCAGAAGTAACAGATCTGAATTTGACAGAGCGGTGCGGCCTTCGGGCCGTACTGCTCCCCTTATAATCCGAGGAACAGCAAAGGAGGAGCCGCCCATGGGGTATGCCCGATATTTCCGCAGAAACTGGCAGATGTACGCATTGCTGGTGCTGCCCATTACCTTCTTCATCATCTTTAAGTACGGCCCTATGTACGGTGTGCAGATTGCATTTAAGGACTTTAACTTTTTCAGGGGAATCGGAGGCAGTGAATGGATCGGCCTGGACGGATTCCGTGAGGTTTTTGCCAATCATGATTTCTATTTAACCCTGCGCAATACGCTGATGCTGAACTTCCTTGATCTTATCGTATCATTCCCGGCACCGCTGATTCTTGCCATTATGCTGTTTGAGCTCAAAGTGGTCTGGTTTAAAAAGCTGTCGCAGACCATTCTGTACATTCCGCATTTTATTTCCTGGGTAATCATCGGGGGAATTGTCTATCAGCTGTTCGGCACACAGTCCGGGATGATCAACAATCTGCTGATGAGCCTCGGCTTTGATTCGGTGCCTTTCCTTTCTGATAAAAATTACTGGCTGATCACCTATCTGCTGACCGGGGTCTGGCAGAGTGCGGGCTGGGGTACAATTCTATACCTCGCAGCGCTTACCGGCATCAATAAGGAATTGTTCGAGGCAGCTGAAGTGGATGGAGCGGGCAGGCTAAAGCGTATTCTCCATATTACGATTCCGGGAATCAAACCGACCATTGTTACACTGCTGATTATCAACCTGGGTAACATGATCTCCATCGGCTTTGAGCGTCCGTTTGTTATTGGCAATCTGGCTGTAAGGGAATACTCGGATGTGCTTAGCACCTTCGTATACCGGATCGGTCTGGAATCGGGGCAATATACGCTGGCTACGGTGGTGGGGCTGTTCCAGGCGGTAGTCGGACTTATATTCCTGCTGGCAGCCAATTACATCTCCAAAAAGCTTACAGACGAGAGTATCCTATAAAGAACCTTTTGACAGGGAGTGTACACTATGAGTGAAAGAGCAGCTAACAAGGCATTTGATACATTCATTGTCATCTGTCTGACCCTATCGGTGCTGGCATGCCTGATTCCGTTTATTCATATTCTGGCTGTATCGTTCAGCGGAACCGTGCCGATTTCATCGGGAAAAGTCACTTTATTCCCCTTGGATTTCAATATGGAGGCTTATAAAAAGGTGTTCAGTGATGCTGCGATGATCCGTTCCCTGGGCTTCACTATCTTCCTGACCGTGCTCTTCACGGTGTTCTGCATGATGATGACGGTTGCTGCCGGCTATGCGCTGTCCAAAAAAGACCTGAAGGGCCGTAAATTCTTTATGTTCATCATTGTAGTAACGATGTTCTTCAGCGGCGGTATTATTCCTGAATATATTCTTACTCGTGAATTGCACCTGCTGAATACGATCTGGGCGCTTATTCTCCCCGGGCTGATCAGTCCGTTCTACATGATTATTCTGATCTCCTTCCTGGCCGGTATTCCGGATGCGCTGAAGGAGTCTGCCGAGATTGACGGCAGCAGCCAGTTCGGTACGCTGCTCAGGATTATAGTACCGCTGTCCATGCCGGTGCTTGCTACCTTAAGCCTGTTCTATGCAGTCGGCAGATGGAACGGATTCCAGGATACGCTGATGTATATCACCAAGCCGGAGCTGTACCCGCTGCAGCTTAAGCTGTACCAGATGATCCAGAACAGCCAGGTATCGGATCTGATGCGGATGGAGGGCAATGCCATCAGTACGGTTGTGCCGGAGAGCCTCAAGGCTGCAACGGTAATATTTGCAACAGTGCCTATTCTGCTGGTATATCCATGGCTGCAGAGATATTTTGTCTCCGGTGTAATGACCGGGGCTGTTAAGGGGTAAAGCAGTGCGGGAGTAAAAATTACTTCTTCTAATAATGATAAAGAGAGGGTGATCAGGAGTGGAATTCACATCAAAAGAGCAATACGCCTTCTCGACCTGCTGGAATATCAGAAAGCATGATTCCGGTGCCCGGATGATTGAGGAAATCCGTTCGCTGGGCTTCTCCAGAGTTGAACTGAACTATAATGTAACCCGGGAAATGCTGCAGACCATTGAGCCGCTGATCGAACGCGGGGAGATCGGCATTTCCAGTGTGCACAATACATTCCCGCATATAGCCGATCCTGATTACGGTACAGATTCTGTGCTGCTTGGATTCGAGGATAAGGAGCGGCGGAGCAGGGCGGTAGAGCTGCTGCTGCAGTCAGCCGAATACGCCCACCGTTATGGGGCTGAGGCTGTTGTAGTGCATCCCGGTGAGGTGCCTTTTGACCATGACATTGACCATCAGCTTAAAGAGATTTATACCAGGGAAGGCCGGGAGTCTGCCGCGTACCAGAAGCTGTGGTCCGAAATGATTGAACGCCGTGAAGCTTTAAGCGACGGCTATATTCAGCGTATCACGGACAGCCTTGACGAGGTGTGCGGGCAGTCGGCAAGACGAGGGTATAAAGTGAAATTCGGGATTGAGACCCGTTCGCGCTGTAACCAGATGCCGACAATTGAGGAAGCCAGGTCTATTATCTCCGGGCTGAAGGGAGCACCGCTCGGCCTGTGGTATGACATCGGCCACGGTATGATGATGGGCCGGATGGGGCTCTATGACAATGTGAATGAAGCGAATGCAATGATCGAAGATATTGTAGGCGTTCATATACACGAAACAATTGGCTTATCGGATCATTGGTGTCCCTATGTGCACAGCGGGGATGAAGAAAGCTTCGATTCGTTTCTTGATATTATTGCGCAGGCACCGGTCAAGGTGTATGAGCTGAAAGCGGCCTGCAGTCCGGAGGATATTGAGCGGAGCCATCAGCTCCTTGTTTCAAAAATAGCCCGGCGCACAGGGGGACATCCTGCGCGGACAGTTGGAGGGGAATAGCAAATGTTCAATAGAATAACGGCTATAAATGACAAGTGGACAGAGGAATCACTGGCTATGCAAATAACAGACCGGGCTAGCCGCTATTCCGGAGGGGTGCGTGATCCGCTGAGTGGTGTAGCCTGGCCGAATCATACCGGTACCGCCCAGTACATTGCGGCCTGGGCCGCTGCACTGTCCAATCCGCAGTCACAGTATTACCGCGATCCGGCGCTGCTTCAGCGGCTGCAGCAGGCAGTGGATTTCATGCTGCGGTTTCAGCACGAAGACGGCACGATATCACCGGGCTGGACCAATTATCATTCACCGCCGGATACAGCCTTTGTTGTAGTGGGGCTGGCTAATATCTATACACTGCTGGAGCAGCAGGCATGGGAGCCTGCCTGCACGGTACAGAACATGATCGGCATGTTTTTGCAGCGGACCTTTCCGGCGATGCTGACCGGCGGAGTACATACGCCCAATCACCGCTGGGTGCTGACTGCTGCGCTCGGCTCCCTGTACCGGATTTTCGGGGAAGATGAGCTGAAGCACAGAGCGGAGGAATGGCTGCAGGAGGGGATGGATATCACCCCGGACGGAGAGTGGACGGAGCGGAGCAACGGGATCTACAACACTGTCAGTGACATCATGCTCTATTATGCCGCCCGGGACTTGAACCGGCCTGAGCTGCTTGAGCCGGTCCGCCTGAATCTGCGGATGATGAAATATCTTGTCCACCCGGACGGGGAAGTGGTGACCGATTATTCGGGACGCCAGGACTTCGGCAGCGTATTCTCGCTGGCGGACTACTATCTGTGCTACAAGCTGATGGCCGAGCATGATGGGGATGCTGAGTTTGCTGCCCTGGCAGAGCTGGCAGGCCGCTCGGTGAATCATCCCGGCTCACTGCCGAATCAGATCATGCTTGGCTTTCTGCTGTACCCGCAGCTTCAATCAGCTGCGGTTCAGCCGGGCGAGCTGCCTGACCGGTACCGCAAGGTGATCAACGGCGCGTTCAACCGCCGGGAGCTGCTGGAGCGGATCGGGCAGGACGGCTACGGCGGCCCTGTCCGTCACAGCAAGCAGCATACCGAATTCGGCGCTCCTGTTGCCCGGGTCCGCTGCGGCTCTACTAGCGTGAGCGTGATGACCGAGGCGTCCTCCCTGTTCTCACTGAGGCATGGCAAGGCCAGGCTGCTTGGTGTACAACTGGCTTCCAGCTTCGGGCCGGGGCTGATTACGATGGATTCCCTGAAGGAGACTGAAGCGGGCTTTCTGCTGGAATCCGCAGGCGATAAGGGCTATTACGGGACGATTCCCGCAGACAAGCTGCCGCCGCGCCAAGGACTGCCCGCAAGTCCCTGGTATCTGCTGCCGCATGGCGAAAGGCTGCTTACCCATTCGCAGACCAGTAAAGTATCCGTCCGGGTGAGCGAGTACAGCGGGGGCTGGGAGCTGCATTTTACCGCGCCATCGCCGGAGGATGTACTGACCCAGATTGTACTGCTCTTCGGCGGTGAAGGGACGCTTGCGGGAGAGGCGCTTGCGCCGGTTCCGGGAATGAAGGAGACCTCCTTCTGGAAATCCGGCAAGCTGCGTTACAGCTCCGGCGGGGACTGGATGGAGCTTACAGACGGCAGCCATGAGCACCATTTGGCCGAAGTCCGCGGTATGAGCTATCCGGACGGCTGCCAGAAGGTTATCGTGACGCTTATAACGCCGCTGGATTATACGCTGCGAATCAGTCTCTCCTAACGGAGAGGCTGATTTTTTATTATGGCAAGTATGGTGCTTACCCTGGGTGGATGCACCAACTGCCACTGTAAACCGCTGCCAACTAACTTTTAACGGACCTGAGCGACCTTATTTCGTCTGCAGAGGATAATCCGCCAGGCTAACGGACCGTAGCGCCTTTATCGACCTATAATAGTCCGTTAGAGGAGAAATTTCAGACAATAAAGTCACTGGAGTCCGTTAGCGCTTCAAAAACCTTGTTTTGTCCAAAATAAGGTTATCTGTGTCCGTTACAGCGAGTTTACCGGGCAGAGCAGCGGGAGCATGGTAAAGAATTCAAGAACTGGACTGCAAATCAGCTGAAGGCAGGCACTAAGATATTCAGTGTAAAAGAGCGGAATGACATACTAATTGCCGAAACCGCAGGCGGGGAAGTTAGATTCTACAGTTTAATAGAAGGTTGATGATAAGGGGGCTTTGTGACTTATACTACTGGAGCAGATTGATCAGTTCATGGACCAACTGCCCCGCGAGTAGCTATATCAATTGTATACTCCATATTCGCAGCCCATATTAGCCACCTTCAATTCATCAATGATAATAAGCTTCCCGCTATGTTTTTTATACAACTTGATCTCTCCATGACCTGTACCTCCGTTCCAGAGGCGATTGTGGAGCTTCTTGCCGTTTGGCGCTTCATAGTTGATTAGCAGCATTTCCTTCTTAGAGCAGGATACGTCTATTTGAATAGCAGATTTGCTGTTCTGTGAAAAGATTGACCATACCAAATCCTGCTCTGTTTCATAACAGTCGAAGCGGGTTCGGGTGAACGTCCAGAATTTCGAGAAATTGAATTCATAACTTTTGCCTTCGTAGTAGAAATCGATAAGCAATTTGCGATCCAACGGCATTCCGAATATTTTCGGCTTTCCCCCACCGACATTAAACACAGAGTTTTTCAATGGCTTTCCGCTAATTTTACTTGTCAGATTGCAGCTGCTAAGCCAGACCCAAGGGCTTGTGAAATCCGCCCCCCAATTTTTATCAGCATAGCCATATGAGGTTTCAGGAAGCACTATGTATGGAGTCCCATTTAAGAGCACTTCTCCAGAGTATTCCGTCTTCATTCCTTCTGCATGCCAAAACATTTCAAATGCATTGATGGCTCTAAAAAAGGGGGATGCTCCGTATCCCACGTTGAAGGCTACCTTTTTGTTAATATGAAGCTTCCAGCTCATACTGCCGCTGTCGCTCATATATTCTGGATGTGCAGCCTTGTCCTCCTCCGATAAGGATACATTGCCGCTCATGAAGGTTTCGCTCAGGGTGCAGCTGCCCACAGTAAGCTCCAGTTTTTTATCATCCATCTTTAATTCATTTATGCCATAAAAGTTGTGAATCTGCCTGGCGTCCTCCCCCCAATATCCAGCTTTGACCATCACGTAGGACGGCTTATTCACAGTATCTCTCAACTGTCCGAAAATGGGCTCGTTTCCTCCAAGGGAGGGATTAATAATGAAGTATTCAATAAAAAAAGCTTTTTCCTCACCGGTCTCCTGATGTTTTCCGGTAAAGGAGTGCCACCACCAGTCATAGCCTTTGGAAGCAAGCGGATTTTTCTTCAGCATGTACATATTTCGGCTACTATCTTGTTTATTCATGAGTTATCACCTCTAAATTCATTATCTTATTTAATTTTCAAGTTATTCTGGTGAAGAGTCAAGCGTTTGTCAGCACTTTATATAACATTATTCACCAATATGAGAGCAGACTAATACGAATGAAGCAGGTGATTGGAGAACCGTTTCACAAAGTGTAGTCAGAAGACCGATGGAGTGATTTACCGAGTACCTCCGCATTAACACTTGTCTTGTAAAGAAAAGAAAAAGCGAAACGGGTTCCTTGTGTACTCTTCAAACGTTTGCTGGGTATCATGATTGAGCTGTGCAATTGTAAAATAAAGAGTTCCCTTGGCATTCCAAAAGAACTGCTTGTCGCCGATTCCACTCAGGTCTTCGTGGGGGCAGGCCGAATTCCTTGGGCTCCCATTCGCGGGGGAAATCAGGGATAAACTCCACCTTGCGCTCATCGTGGACCGGGGTGAAGTGCATCGGGTAACTGAAACCACAGGAAATGAGCATGATCTCAATGGAGGGCGTTGCTATCCAGTAACTTAAAATTCTAGAAACAGGGTAATCAACAGCTGTAGCGGAAATCCAGCTAAATGCTAATGAGCTGCTGATGGAGGGAGAACGGCACATGGGTACTTGGGGCAGTACAAGAAAACCCACATCATTATAGACGTGGGTGAAAGAGCAGCTAAGTATTGGTGGTAATACGTTACGCCGGTCATGTAGAGCACCTGTTACACCCTATTCATGTAGCCTGCGGGTATTGTTGGCTTCTGCTGGTTTTGCCTAACACATCGTATATCTCGCTGCAGTCACATCAGATTTCAATTATTTGATGTTTAAAGCACATTTTGAATAGATTAAATGGAAAAACGCCTGCTAATTCTTCGTCAAACAGCCTTTATATAATATTAGTTTGAAAAAGGTCACCTAATCACACCGGATTTGCTTCAAAGTGGGGGATTCGTCTGAAATAGGTTGCTTTTTTCCAGGTAATGCCGGCGCAAGGTGCAAATTAGTGGCATTAGTTGGAGGAAATCCAACTAAATGTAAATGAGCTGCTAATGGAGGGGGGATTGCGGAATAGCTGCAGCACAGCGGAATCAGGAGCCAAACAACAGACGAACCAACCGCCAAATCAAGAGCGAAATTAAAAGCCGATCAAAGGACAGTTCAACAGCTAAATCAACAGCCGCGGATACATGAGCGATGCCGATAGAGCAACTGTCCTGTGCACACAGATGTACTCGTTAAGTGTCCAAATCAGCTGCACAGACCAGGTGTTCAGGCGCTTCTTTTACTGTAATCAACAGATGGCCCCTGCCCGGAGAAGCCGGAGCAGGGGCCATCTGTTTTATTCCTCTGCCGCCTTAGCCGGGGCAGGCGCATTCTTATTCTTGTGCACCCACAGCGCGTACTCCAGCGGACGGACCAGCGCTGTGCGGTAGGTGGCGGCGTCGCCGGTGCGTGCGAATACCTCGCGGGCCGGCTTGGGGTTGACCTCCAGCACGAAGATCCGGCCCTGGCGGTCGATCGCGAGGTCGAGCGCCAGCTCGCATAACGTGCCGAAGCTCTCCTCCAGGAAGGCTGCCGCCTCCAGGCCGAGCTTCTCGGCCGACTTCATGGTCTTGTCGGCCTTCTCGGTGCTGCCGAGCCATTCCTTCAGCAGCACCTCAGCACGGACGGCATGCCCGCCGCCGTGCAGGTTCGAGGTGACGCTGCGGGCAGCGCCGACGCGGCCGGCCATGCCGGTCAGCTCCCATATGCCCTGCCCGTTCTTCTGCACCAGCATGCGGTAGTCGTGGAAGCGCCCGCCCGGCAGGCGCAGCGGGATGCCCTGCTGGACGAGGAAGCGCCCGCCGGCGCACCACTGGCGGACGATAGCCTCCAGCTTCGCCAGCGTCACCTTGCGCGGGGCAATAATCTGCCGGCTCTGGCGGCGGCCTTGAATATCGTAGAGGCTTTGCCCCTCTTTGAGCCGTTCGATCCGCAAAATGCCGCGTCCGCCCGTACCGTTAACCGGCTTCACATAGACCACCGGGCTTGTTTTCAGCATCCGCAGCAGGTCAGACGAAGACTGGTAGAGCAGCGTCTCGGGCATATGCTGACGGAAGCGGGTCTTTTGTGAAAAGGTCTGGTGGATCGTCCATTTGTTGCGCAGCGGACGGTTCAGAAAGGTCAGATGGTTATAGCGTGAACGGAAGCGCAGCAGCTGCTCGAACCGGGAGCTGCGCTGAATCCGGCAGCGGTCATAGATCATGTTCGGAAAAGAGCGCCATTTACGCGACCATTTACCGCTCGCCGGGTCATAGATCATGGCATGAATCTGATCCTTGGCGGCGTTGACGTCCATCGGGGTAAACACAATAACACCCACATCATAGACGTGGGTGCAGGAACAGCTCAAACTGTTCTTTATACTGGCCGGGACCTTTATTGTAAACCACTTTGTTAAGCACGGATTTCAATAATGCATTTCGATTCATGGGATTGTCGGTCTGGTAGTAAGATTTAACCACAGACTCTGCAATAGGGATGATTTTACTTCTTGCTTCTTTGCGGGTCGATTCCAGATCCAGATCCCTTTGTACTTTGTTAATGCCTTCGGTTGTTGTAGCTATTCGTTTGGAGATCTCCTGAGATCGTTCCATAAACACGTCTTCCGTATAAATGCCTCTTTCCAAAAAGTCGAATAATTTTCCTCTCTGGTTCTCCAGTTCATTTAATTCATTCTGTAGTGAGATTAATGCACGTTCTTTCAGTTTGATTTCACTCTGTGGCGTGGTTTGCTTACGCTTTCCCCATTTGATCTTATAGTCGTTCAGCCAAATTTCAAGTCCTTCAACGATCCTTGCCTCGACAGAATCGTAACGGCTGCTGCGTGTGGGGCAACCAACAGTACTGCAACGAAAATGAGCTGGACGGTCGTAGTAAGAGCGATACACCATCGTCAGGCCGCACTCGGAGCATTTCACAAGACCGGCCAGTGCTGAAGTCATTCGTGGTTTGCCGTCGATATTAAATTGGTGTGGAGAATGGTAATGCTCTGAGAGCCTCCGGTTCGCCTTCAGAAAGGTTTCTTTGTCGATAATAGGTTTATGCTTACCTTGAACATCAACCCACTCTTCGCGGCTCCTATGGCGTGAGGTGCGGTGTTTGCTTCCGTCCTTGCTTTTCTTCAATTCTTTCTTACCCCATTGAATTCTTCCGATGTACACTTCGTTCCTTAGAATGGTTAAGACAGAGGAAGCAGACCAGCTGCCGCCCTTATAGGATGGAATTTTAAGCCGTTCTAATTCAGAGGCAATTTTGCTTCCGCCTTTTTGTTGCTCAGGATCTTCGTGGGTATACCAGGCAAAAATTTGTTTTACGATTTCAGATTGTTCTGGGTGGGGGGTTAATGTGCGCCCACGACCATCTGGAAGATTCTCTATCAGGTAACCAAACGGTGGACGAGTACCAATAAAATTACCCTCCTCTGCAGAACGCTTCCGGCCTCCTTGCATACGACGGGTAATGATCTTGAGCTCTTTTCGGGCCATGAAGGCTTCAAATTCACTGTATTCCTCATCGAATTCATCCATCAAATCGTAGGTTTTACGTGGAGTAATAATCTTAGTCTTGGCTGAGCGGAACGTCTCCAAGATCAATCCTTGTTCTTGCATATTACCGCGGCCGAAACGGTCAATGTCCATAACCAGAACGGCATCGTATTCACCTGATTCGACCTCTTTTAATAGCTGCAGCATTTCTGGACGGTGAACTAAGGTTTCACCGCTGACGATTTCTTCGCGGATACGAATGATATTTAATTTTAATTGCTTGGCAAGTTTGAGCAGGGCTGTCTTGTGCTTTGCCAGAGTTTCACCTTCGCCGCGCCTTTCGGCATCTTCATCTGCTCTGGACTTTCGCAAGTAAAGAGCTACATCCATTATGTACATCCCCTTTAGGTTATAAGAACACATTTATGGATGTATTATACATTAAAAAACACTATCTTGTTATCCATAAATCGGTTGAATTATGGTTGAATTAAGAACTGTTGTGATATACTGATTTAAAGGAGGTGCTTCTAATGTCAAAGGTCAAAGATAATTTGCTTCAATTTCTGGAGAAGGTTGAGTCGGGCGATTTCACTGCCCAGGACATTCACAATGCGCAGACTATATTGGAATCTTCTGTGATTATTCCATCAAGAGCTGTAGTACGCAGAGGGAATCCAGGATCTCGAAAAAGGCCTTATTTCAGATTTTCTCCAGCCTTGATTAATGCATCCCAATCAGATGAATTCTACACAGTCCAAGAGGTCGCTCAGCGCTTCAATGTGACGGATAAAGCAGTCTATAAATGGATCAATCAAAATAAAATTGAGTGGGAACGTACCAGTCAATATAGCAGGGATATTCGAATACCAAAGAGTCAATTCAAAAGTCCTCCTACTGAAGCGGAGACCTTGGTGCTGGAAAAATCCATTTTCAATGATGCTATTGAAATGGAACTCGTTAATCGTAAGGATCTGTACCGCGATGAAGACTAAAATTGTTATCTGGGATGGCTGTATACTCGCAGATCGGTTTATTTATCGTAACCATAGGGTTCGCGAGGAATTCGACCGGTTGTATGATTTGCATATTAATGGTCTTGTGGAATTCTGCCTGCCCAAAGCGGTTCAGGCAGAATTCTATGGTTTGCTGCGCTCAGGAGGTATAGCCATTCGCATTGAAAGAGATGGACCGATGAGACCGGTTGCTTTCGAACATGATACACTTATGCCGCTTTTTAGAATGTTTTCTGGGATTTTTAATGTGGATTTTCTGGATTCATTGGCAAACATTGCTTGGCCTGAATTTTCGGATGATTATAAATTGATTGTAGAAGAGATTTTACAGAAGGAGTACGGATGGAGCAACAAAGGTCAGGATGTGATAGAGAAGTATTTGGGAAAGACAATAGTTAAGTTACAAGAGGAGGCTACCAAGGAACGGGGGCGTAAGAAGCCATTAAAGGACCCGGATGATTATCCGGTGATGGCTGCTGCAGTCATACATAATGCTGATATCATTGTGACTTATAATCTTAAAGATTTCATTGATCCGTTCGGCAGGATTCGTGTAATGAATTTGGATATGTTCCTGACACCGGATATTCAGGATTCCTTGTTTTGAGATTCTAACCACTGGGTCTAAAGTGCTATAGAAAAAGAGGGAATTCCTTCCTTGACGGAGAATGTTGAATTATGACATTTTTGTTAGTGGAGGGGATTCGAATGGCAAGAAGAAAAAGCAAAGCAAAGCAGGAAGAAGAATTTTTTCAAGGATTGGTTGGCTTGGCAGCAATGGGCTTGGCACTTGGGGGGTATTATGTAACAAAATCAATTCAAGGTGCTGTAGTTGGAGCAATTATTGGGATTGCTATAGTAACCATTATAATGATCATTATTGGACAAAAACGAGCTGAACGCCTGAAGAAGTCAGGGATTTCTGACATTGACAAGATGGAAGGTGTTCAGTTTGAGAAGTATTTAGGGCATCTTTTCCGAGCACAAGGGTATAAGGCTGAAGTAACCAAGGCTGCTGGAGATTATGGGGCGGATCTCATTATTCAGAAGAATAATAAAAAGATTGTTGTTCAAGCCAAACGCTACAGCAAAAATGTAGGTATTAAGGCTGTACAGGAGGCGCAAGCATCTATTGCTCACTATGGAGCGTCAGAAGCGTGGGTTGTATCGAACAGTGACTACACAGCGGCTGCTTATGACCTAGCGAAATCTAACAGGGTTAAGCTGATTAACCGTGAAGCCCTGATTGAGATGATTCTTGCCATGAATCCGGGAGCGGCACCTTCCCCAAAAGCAGTAATTGCTGAGGTGCCGGTAGATGAGTACACTTGTCCAAAGTGTGGTAGTAAACTGGTTCTAAGAAATAGCTCTAAAGGTCAATTCTATGGTTGCAGCAGCTTTCCGAAATGCCGGCATATCAAAACAATTGAAGTAGTGTAACAGATCACTAACACAATATCAGGTTCTATAATACTATGGATTTTAGGCATTCTCTTTTAAAAAACAGGCTATGGTATGAGACGTAAGTCGCTACCATAGCCTGTTTTATTACAAAAATATGTCCAACCCAGTGATATCAATCAGATATAGTTATAATTCAAAATCAGGAATTTTCTTTAATCGTTCAAACCCAGAAGGAACCCCGTAAATAGCCGCAGCTTCTTGCACAGTCCAATTCTTATGTTTAAATTCATAAAGTAAATCATCGGGCATCAACAGTTCCACCGCAAATTGATTCGCTTCCCGTTCAATCCGATCCACAGAATACAGAGTCTGTCTTCGTAGAAATGGAGTGTTCACATTCGGGTGTAAAATGACATGTCCTAATTCATGAGCGCAAGTAAAACGTTGGTCCTGCTCAGAGGCAGCGTTATTAATATGTATCATTTGTAATCGACGACTGGAA
>RCUO01000473.1_pt1 | contig 19932 bp, 18 predicted proteins | sample 2166161 | NCBI WGS metagenome assembly RCUO01 (sample SAMN09932617, study PRJNA488358) | compost metagenome | feature: garden; material: soil; isolation source: compost soil in cyclohexanecarbonitrile-enriched culture | place: Germany: Experimental Botanical Garden Goettingen | collected 2016-01-27 | reverse complement strand
GTCAGCAGGCTGACGGGCATGAACTCCGATGCCACCAGCACGAAGGCGGCGAGCGACATGGCCAGGACAGCGCCCCATGAATGTTGAGCTTCATGGGAGGAGGGAAGATGGGGCATTGAAAAATCCTGTATTGCGTGAAGCGTCGCGGCTCCAGAAGCGAAGCCGCGAGAGAGGAACGGTTCCCGTGTGGGTCGCCGATCCGATTACTTCAGATGACTGTTGAAGAACGTGGCCAACTTGGCGAAGGGAATCAAATTGACCCGATCGTAAAGATCCACATGCCCGGCATCTGGAACGATCAGCAACTCTTTGGGTTCGGCCGCCCGTTTGTAGGCGTCCTCGCTGAACTCCCTTGAGTGCGCCGTGGCGCCCGTAATGAAAAGCAGTGGGCGCGGGGAGATGGTCTCGATGTCGTTGAATGGGTAGAAGTTCATGAACTTCACATTGCTGGTCAGCGTCGGCATGGTAGTGGTTTGCGGCGATGCGCTAGCGGGGGTGACCTCGCCGCGCGGAGTGCGGTAGAAATCATAGAACTCGTCACCCACAGCGTTGCCGGTCAGCTTTAGTGGTGAGCCGCTGGTATAGCGAACTTCGCCGCGCCAGAATTCCGCGTTACGTTGCTGCGCCGCATCGCGAATGATTTGCTGGCGTTGTTCCAACGTGACTGAGTGCTTGAGACCGTTACGGTTGGCCGCCCCCATGTCATACATGCTGACCGTGGCGATGGCTTTCAGACGAGGGTCGATCTTGGCGGCGCTGATGGCGAAGCTGCCACTGCCGCAGATACCGATGACGCCGATACGCTCTCGATCAACAATCGGGCGAGTGCCGAGATAGTCCACGGCGGCACTAAAGTCCTCGGCGTAAATATCAGGTGAAACTGCTTGGCGAGGCGTACCTTCGCTCTCACCCCAGAACGACAAGTCCAGTGACAGCGTGATAAATCCCTGCTCGGCCATTTTAGTGGCGTAAAGATTCGCGCTCTGTTCCTTTACTGCACCCATAGGGTGTCCGACGATTATCGCTGCACTCTTTGATTGCGGTTCGAGTCCTTTGAGGGTGAACAAGTTACCTGTCACCTTCATGCCATATTGGTTTTTGAAGTTGACCTTTTCCACGATCACTTTATCGCTGGTGTAGAAGTTGTCTGCGCCGTTCGACATGTTGGCTCCCATTGAAGAAAAAGAGATAACAAGCAGCCCTAGGGCTAGCAAAATTCCTTTCACTGGATATTCCTTTCGATTGAATGGTTGTTCACTGGAGTTTTTGACTCAGGCGTTTAGTCAGCCAACGTGGCGTTGTCGACCACGAAGCGATACTTGACGTCACCCTTGAGCATTCGCTCGTAGGATTCATTTATCTGGTCTGCTCGAACCAGTTCGATGTCGGCGACGATGCCGTGCTCGGCACAGAAATCCAGCATCTCCTGTGTTTCCGGGATGCCTCCGATCATCGAGCCAGCAATCGTTCGGCGCTTCATGATCAGGTTGAATACGTTCGGCGATGGGTGTGGCGAGGCGGGCGCGCCGACCAGCGTCAGCGCACCATCACGCTTGAGCAGCACCAGAAACGCATCAAGATCGTGGGGGGCTGCGACGGTGTTGAGAATGAAGTCGAAACTCTTGGTATGTGCAGCCATTTCTTCAGGTTTGCGCGATACGACGACTTCATCGGCGCCTAACTCCTTTGCCGCCTCGCGCTTGGATTCAGAGGTGGTGAACGCCACGACGTGGGCGCCCATCGCATGAGCCAGCTTGATGCCCATGTGGCCCAGGCCACCGATGCCGACCACGCCTATTTTCTTGCCTGGGCCGGCGTTCCAGTGGCGCAGAGGTGAGTAGGTGGTTATGCCCGCGCACAGCAGCGGAGCGACGGCAGCCAGTTGTGCCTCGGGATGGCGGATGCGCAACACGTAGCGCTCATGCACCACGATGTTTTGCGAGTAGCCGCCCAGCGTCCAGCCGGGTGCGTCCGGTGTCGGGAAGTTGTAGGTGCCAACCATGTCGTCGCAGTAGTTTTCTAGGCCAGTCTCACAGTCGTCGCAGTGTTTGCAGCTGTCGACGATGCAGCCTACACCGACCAGATCGCCGACTTTAAAATCCGCTACATGTGCGCCCACCGCTGATACGTGGCCGACAATTTCGTGCCCCGGTACGCAGGGAAATTGCGTGCCTGCCCACTCGGCGCGTACTTGATGCAAATCCGAATGGCAGATGCCACAGAAGGCGATATCGATCTGAACATCATGGGCCGCCGGCTCGCGGCGGTTGATCTGCATCGGCTCAAGGGGTTTTTCGCCTGCGTGAGCACCGTAGGCTTTGACAAGCATGGGAGCATCCTCGATGGGTTTGTCGGATGAACATTCTCCCGCTCTGCCCAGACCCTCTGTAGTGCATTGCGCTGGATTACTTGCCTGATTCTATGAGTCTCTGTTTTTTTGCAGGACGGTCGGTAGCTGGCGAGTTAGAGTTCAGTGAAGAGGTACAAGACGAATATGAACAACAACCCCGACGCAGCTCCTCAACAGACATCGCCACAAGAAAAGCTTGCGCAGATCATCGGCGCGCAGATCTCGAAACCAGGTGATTTCGGAACGGCCATTACAGGTCTCGGCTTCTTCAGGCGCGAACATCCAGCACCGCCCATCGTCTGCATGGTCGAGCCAAGCATCATCCTCATCGCCCGGGGTGAGAAACAGCTCTGGGTAGGTGGCGAGGGTTACCCCTACGACACGTCGCGATTTCTGATCACCTCGTTGGACTTACCTGCCAATTCAGAAGTGCTAGCGGCAAGCCCGGAACAGCCATGCCTAGGGCTGACGTTGAAACTCGATCTGCGCATTCTGGCTGAGCTGATAGCGCAAAGTGACCTGCCGCCAACCCGTGATCGATCAGTTGTGAAAGGGGTAGGAATTGGTGCCGTGACACCAGCGATGCTGGCCTCATTTGAGCGCTTACTGGCACTGCTCGATGAGCCGGAGTCCATCCCTGTCCTTGCGCCCTTGATCCAGCGCGAGATTCACTACCGTCTCTTGCAGAGTGATCAGGCGAGCCGGCTTCGACAAATAACGTCTGTCGATGGCCAAGGTTATCGGATCGCGAAAGCCATCGATTGGTTGAAGTTGAATTACACCTTGGCGCTTCGCGTCGATGAACTTGCGGCCCGAGTGCAGATGAGCACTCCGACCTTTCACCACCACTTCCGCCAACTCACCGCGATGAGCCCCTTGCAGTATCAAAAGTGGCTGCGACTGAATGAGGCAAGGCGATTGATGCTCAATGAACACCAGGACGTATCCAGTGCCGCTTTCAAGGTCGGCTATGAAAGCCCATCGCAGTTCAGCCGTGAATACAGCCGGCTGTTTGGCGTACCCCCAAAGAGGGATATTTCGGCGTTGCGAGGGCAGGGGTAGGACCTTCAGTGCGTACAAGGGGCTACATCGACCGGTTAAATCCACAACCCATTGCGGACACTCAGAATGATGAGGGGCTATGGTTGCCTACACGAGGTGGTCGCGGTGATGACTGGCGTCAGAGGTGATGTAGAAATGATCTGACATTAGATTTCGTAGCATCGCTTGGCGATCGTCGGGAAGGTCAACCAGGGTGCCTGGGCCGATAGCTGCCGGTGGGTTACGAGGAGTTCAACTGGCCGCGTTGAAGCTTCGATTAAATTCAACGACGTCATGATGAGAAGGGTTTTTGGCGAATAGTGCAGGGAGTTGCGCATTGAACACCTCTCTCTTCTGCGCGGCGGCTCCCTTGACTGCAGCATTCAGCGCCGGGCGCATCTCTTCAGCGGTGTAATCGCAGCAGTACGCTGGCGTGCAGGGCTGTTGACGCCATGAGTCTTCGAGGCTGCCGCTGTCGACCGGCTCGAATCCAACGTCATCGACAAGTTGCATCACGAGACGCTTATGATTTTCATCGTCCCCCGCAACGGCTACGCCCAGGCGGCCTTCGGCGTCTTTTGGCTTACCAAGATTTTCCAGCGAATAAGCAAGAATATTGTTGAAGGCCTTGATTACCGGTCGGCCAAGCTGCTCGCTGACCCACACGCTCTCGGTTTGACCATTTTCCAAAGCGGCGATGCGCTCGTCTCTCAGGCCCGGGTAGTAATTACTCGTGTCGACCACTGGAACCGAGGATGGCAATGCGGCCAAAAGGTTCTTGGGAAGAGTCGCCATGGCTGGTTGGGGAATGGAAATAATCACAGCATCGGCGCCGTCGAAGACATCGTTCAGATCGCAAGCAATAGCACCCGCTTCCTTGGCAAAAGCGCTTACCGAGTCCTTTCCGCGAGAGTTGGCGACGCTGATCTCGTGGCCAGCAGTGACAAGCTTTCGGGTAAGGGGGCCGCCGATAGATCCAATACCAACGATCGCAATTTTCATAATGCCTCCAGGGATTCAAAGTCCGGATACGTTAGTATCAGCACTGCAAGATCCGCAAGAACCGACGTTTTAGTCTGTAACCCACCAAAAGGTAAGTATCGATGGAGCGCGAGTGGGAATGTGGGAACCCTTTACGACGGCAGGCCTGGTCAGCCGCTATAAACGCTACGCTTCGCGTTTTGGAGGGCAAATGGAAAATTGTGATCATCAATGAGCTGATGGCCGCTAAAGGCCGGCCGCTTCGGTTCTCCGAACTGGAAAAGCTCATTCCCGATGTCACGCAGAAGATGCTCATTCAGCAGTTGAAAGGGCTTCAGCAGGATGACATCGTTCAACGCACCGTATACCCAGAGGTGCCGCCGCGGGTGGAGTACGCGCTGACGGTGCTGGGTCATGCACTCGGCCCGGCTATGACTGCCCTTATAGACTGGGCTGAGCTTCGTCACCAGCACGAGGAGAAGGGGATGGGACTGTCTAGCGTAAGCGACAAGGAACTTTTGGAACGCTAATCCGCCATATGCGATTACTCAAAACGTCAACCCGTTTCAAATCTGATCAACTGTGGTTTTCAAACGTTCGATTTGTGACTATATATATAATTAGTCACAATTTGTAAGTCCTCGATAGGGTGAGTAAGCTATTTCCATGAATCAGCCATCAATATCTTCATCTTCGCCCAGCACCCGTGGCCCAGCCGATCACGACATTCGAGACCAGATTGTCGCGGCGGCCAACGAGCACTTCAGTCAATACGGCTACAGCAAAACCACGGTTTCCGACCTGGCCAAGGCCATCGGGTTTTCCAAGGCTTACATCTACAAATTCTTTGATTCCAAGCAAGCAATCGGTGAGGCCATCTGCGCTAATTGTCTGGCAGAAATCGTCGCGGCAGTGGAGCAGGCTATCAATGTAGAAGGCCTGTCTCCAACGGAGCGCTTTCGACGTTTGGTCAAAACTGTTATCGCCACCGGTGTGAATCTGTTCTTCAACGACCGAAAACTCTATGACATTGCAGCGTTCGCGGCGTCGGAAAGCTGGCCCAGTACGCAGGCTTATGACGCACAGATCAAAAGCTTCGTGTCGCAAATCGTTCGGGAGGGGCGAGAGATTGGCGAATTTGAACGCAAGACTCCGCTGGACGAGACAGTAGAAGCGATACATCTCGCGCTGCGGCCATTCGTCAACCCTTTGCTGCTGCAGTACAACCTCGATTTCGTCGAGGAAGCGCCCATGCTCACTTCCAACCTCATCTTGCGTAGCCTCATGCCTTGACCTTCGGCTAAAGGTTTACGGCATCCCCGGGTAAGCAACAGATCATCAAACGGCTTTTCACTTGGCCCTTCGTCCATCCGGCGAAGGGCATTTATTTATCTGTATCGTGACCAATGACTGATTTTGTCACATGAGTAAATATGGTGGTCCGTCGCATCTACTGCGTCATCTCAGTGATCCCATAGAGTTCAAACAATGAAAAAAATAGTGCTCAAGAGCCCATTTGGCCTTGCTGTCGTGCTCGCATCCTCAAACGTTTTTGCAAGCGGCTTTGCTCTTAATGAACAGAGCATCAGCGGGATGGGGTCGGGGTTTGCCGGTCGCTCCTCCTCTGCTGAAGATGCGAGCACGGTATTCAGTAATCCCGCGGGAATGTCTCGCTTGAAAAGAGAGCAGGTCAGCGTGGGAGCTTCGACTCTTTTTGCCAAGTCCGACATAAGCCATACCCGCAGTACATTCGGAGGCCAGGAAGACGGCGACATGGTGCCAACCACCACGGTACCTATGGGGTACTACGTCAAACCTATCGATGAGCATTGGGCGTTTGGTGTGGGTTTTTATGTACCTTTCGGTCTGATCACTGACTATGGCAGCGGTTTTGCCGGGCGTTACTACGCCAACAAAAGCGAGGTCACGACTTTTACGTTCCAGCCCACCATCAGCTATGCCTTTAACGACAAAGTTTCGATCGGGTTCGGTCCGACCATCAACCGTATCAGCGGTGAGTTGTCCGGTATGGTGCCCAACCCACTCAGTCCTGGTCGCAACGACGGAAAACTTAAAAGCACTGGCGACGACACTGCCCTCGGTTTCAACGCCGGTATCCTGGTGCAGGCTACAGACCGAACCCGTTTGGGCATGACCTACCATTCCAAGGTCAGTTATCAATTGGATGCCAAGACCAAGGTCACTGACGGCATCTTTAGCGTGTTGGGAGTCAGCGGCCGGAGTTATGACGCTTCGCTGGATGTGGATACCCCGGAGTCAGTGGATCTCTCGGTGACTCATCAGCTTAATAATGACTGGACCCTTTACGTGGGGGAGCACCTGGACTCGCTGGAGTCGCTTCAAAGAATTAACCATCGAGAACACGGGTTTACCCCCTGCGTTGAGCGGCGCGCTGGGCACCATTACCGAAGAGCAGAACTGGCATGATACGTGGGCTCACGCCATCGGCACGGCGTACAAACTGAATGATGAGTGGGTGCTTCGCGCAGGCTTTTCGGTCGATCAGTCACCCACCAATAACATCAATCGTGGACCGCGCATTCCGACGGGCGACAGGAAGGTGATCAGCTTCGGTGCTGGCTGGACTCCGGCAGAGAATGTCACGATCGATGTGGCTTACTCCTACCTGTGGGAGGAGAGCGTTCAGGTCAATGACACCTCGGCGACCCGAGGTGCATACAGTGCCAACTATAAGAACGGTGCGAGCGGGCTCGGTACTTCTGTGAGTTACCGCTTCTAGTTGAGTGCTGTTACACGATAAGTGTCCTGTCGGGAGCACGCGTTGCCTCCCGACCTTCAAGCACACATCTCGGGCCTTTCCCCTCAAGCTTCATCGACTCGTCACCGTGACATCCCGAGGTTGCCAGCCACCACCGAGTGACTTGAATACCGCTACCGCCGCTCGTGCCGACTCCGTTCGCGCTTGCGCCCGAGCATCGGAAGCCTGCAGCATCGTCTCGTCAGCGTGCAGGACATCAATCAGGCTGGCCGTGCCTTTCTCATAGGCAATGAACGACGATTGGCGAGCCTGAGTAAGAGACGCCTCTCCCCCGGTGAGTGTGGTTGCTTGAGCCTCCCGATTCACCAGTGAGGAGAGCGCGTTCTCGACATCCTCGGTGGCGCGCAACACAGACTGACGGTAAGCCGCCAGGGTTTCGGCTTCCTGTTCCTTGGCCTGGTCGATTTGGGCGTTTATGCGACCGAAGTCGAAGAGCCTCCAGCGCAGTCCCAGCAGGCCCGCCGATTGGCTGGCGCCGCCGGTAAAAAGATTGCCGGCGGACACCGCCGTGGCACTGCCCAGCAATGCGCTAAGGGAGAACTTCGGGTAGTACTCGGCAATCGCCTCCCCGATGCGTGCGTTTGAGGCCGCAAGACGGCGCTCGGCCATAATCAGATCAGGCCTGCGGCGCAGCAAATCGGCCGGCGTTCCCATCGCTTTTAACGGCGGTGCTACAGGAATGCTCGCTGCCATTGCAAGTTGTGTGCGGTGAGTGCCTGGCGGGGTGCCGAGCATGACATCCAGTGCATTCATCGCAGCATCCAGACCGGTTTGCAGGACCGGCACTGTCGCTTGAACCTGTGATAGCTCACCCTCGGTCTGGCGAACCTGATAGTTGGCGGCGAGTCCCTTGCTGTAGAGCAATTGGACTTTCTCTAGCAACGCCTGCTGCGTTTTGACTTGCCTGTTGGCAATGTCCAGCCGTGTCTGCAATCCGCGAATAGTGATGTAGACATCGGCGGTCTGCGCGGCGATGGCCAGTCGTGTGGCCGCGACGCCCGCCTGGGACGCCTGGTACTCGGCCAGAGCAGCCTCGCGTCCGCGTCGCAGGCCACCAAAGACATCTGCCTCCCAGCTGGCATCGAGGTTGACCTCGTAGGAATTTCCGTACCGATCATAGCCAGGTGTCGAATTCAACACCTGGCCGAGTGGCGTCTCGATTGACTGGTACGAGCGCGCAGCCTGGCTGCTGATATTCCCCGAAGGCAGTAACGCGGCATTTGCAGCACCCAGTCCGGCCTGCGCCTGTGTGACTCGCGCCGACGCCTGCGCCAGGTCCAGATTCTGCTCTAGTGCCTTGGAAATGAACCCGGTCAGCACTGGATCACCAAAGCCTTCCCACCAAGCGACAAGGCTGGCCGGCATCGTTCCAGGCCGCTGTTCGACAGCAGCTTGACCCAAGTAACGATCCGAAAGCGGAGCGTCTGGACGATGGTAATCCGGACCGACTGCGCAACCGGCCATTAAGCCGGCGCTGACCAAAAGTGCAATTGGACGGAGGGGAGGCATTGAGATTCCTTCAATAGAGGATATTTGTGACCATATTACGTAATAGTCACGACCTGTCAATTGACGTTCTTTGAAGCGATTACCTTTTTCTCCGTGTTCATGGTGATTCATAAGCTTTGGTTGAAAACCAAAATGATTGACAGGATGTGACCATTGACACAAATCGTCACTAGATCGAGAATATGACGCTCGTCCTATTTTTAAGTAAGGGAACCTATGCGCCGGCTTCTACCTTTCCCCATTGCCGCTTGCTTGTTGCCTCTCGTCCTGACGGCATGTGGTGATTCATCCACCGCTGAAGATCCGCGCACGAATGCCCCTTTGGTGAGGTCCGCTGCTGTTCAGGCTTCGTCCGACGTCTCGCGTTCCTTCACTGGTGTAGTGGCTGCCCGCGTTCAGGGCGACCTTGGCTTTCGGGTGTCAGGAAAGGTGCTTGAGCGTCTGGTTGACACCGGTCAGACCGTTAAACGTGGTCAGCCGCTCATGCGCCTCGACCCAATCGACCTGGGGTTGCAGGCGCGAGCACAGCAAGAGTCGGTCATAGCCGCTCGGGCCCGAGCCAAGCAGACAGCAGATGACGAGGCGCGATACCGCAATCTGGTTGCCGCAGGCGCTATTTCTGCATCGGCCTATGACCAGATCAAAGCCGCAGCCGATACGGCAAAAGCACAGCTCAGCGCTGCAGACGCGCAGGCTGATGTAGCCCGCAATGCTTCTGGTTATGCGGTGCTGTTTGCGGATTCCGACGGCGTGGTGGTGGAGACGCTCGCCGAGCCCGGACAAGTTGTCAGCCCGGGACAGCCCGTGGTTCGACTGGCGCGGGCAGGGCAACGCGAAGCGATCGTGCACCTGCCCGAGACGTTGCGCCCCGCAGCAGGATCCACCGCGCAGGCGACGCTTTATGGCAATACCACGGGTGCAGTTACAGCGAAGCTGAGGCTGCTGTCTGACTCGGCCGACCGTATGACGCGCACCTTTGAGGCGCGGTATGTGCTTGAGGGCGCGCTGGCCAATGCACCGATAGGTTCGACGGTCACGCTTCGGATCGCTGAAAGCGCCGCGCAGGGAAATTCGATGCAGGTGCCGATTGCTGCCGTTTATGACCCGGGTAAAGGCACTGGCGTGTGGGTCATCGTCGGCGCACCTGCGAAGGTGGCTTGGCGACCTGTTCAAGTCTTGGGCTTGAGCGACGACTCAGCGCGAGTCGCAGGCGATCTCAAGGTCGGCGAGCAGATCGTGGCGTTAGGTGCGCATCTGTTGCGCGAGGGTGAAGAGGTGAGACTGCCTCAACAGGATGACGCCAAAGTTGCCGGGGGTCGTCCATGAGCGAGGGCCGCTTCAATCTTTCCGCGATCGCCGTTCGTGAGCGTTCCATCACGGTGTTTCTGATCTTCCTGATTGCCGTTGCGGGCATCTTGTCGTTCTTTCAACTGGGGCGCGCGGAAGATCCTCCGTTTACGGTCAAGCAGTTGACGGTCATTACCGCGTGGCCGGGCGCCACGGCGCAGGAGATGCAGGATCAGGTAGCAGAGCCACTTGAAAAACGCCTGCAAGAACTGAAATGGTACGACCGCACGGAGACCTACACCCGTCCTGGGCTGGCTTTCACGATGGTGTCACTGCTCGATAGCACGCCGCCCTCGCAAGTGCAGGAGGAGTTCTATCAAGCGCGTAAAAAGCTCGACGATGAGGCCCGGAAGCTGCCGGCGGGTGTCATCGGCCCAATGGTCAACGACGAGTTTTCGGACGTGACATTTGCGCTTTTCGCCCTGAAAGCCAAAGGCGAGCCGCAGCGACTGTTGGTGCGGGATGCAGAGTCGTTGCGCCAACAACTGTTGCATGTGCCGGGCGTGAAGAAGGTCAACATCATTGGGGAGCAGCCCGAACGTATCTTTGTTTCCTTTTCCCATGATCGGTTGGCCACCTTGGGCATCTCTCCTCAGGACATCTTTGCCGCGCTGAATAACCAAAACGTGCTCACGCCCGCCGGTTCCATCGAGACCAATGGGCCTCAGGTCTTCCTGCGGCTAGATGGTGCCTTCGATAAGGTGCAGAAGATTCGTGACACACCCATTGCGGTCCAGGGGCGCACGCTAAAACTCTCTGACGTGGCGACGATCGAACGTGGTTATGAAGATCCAGCAACCTTTCTCGTGCGTAACAACGGTGAAGAGGCCTTGTTGCTGGGGATCGTGATGCGTGAGGGCTGGAACGGTCTTGACCTTGGCAAGGCGTTGGACGCGGAGACAGTCAAAATAAATGAAGGCATGCCGCTGGGTATGACGCTCTCCAAAGTCACCGATCAATCTGTAAATATCGATTCGGCCGTCGGCGAGTTTATGGTCAAGTTCTTCGTCGCGCTGCTTGTGGTAATGCTTGTCTGCTTTCTCAGCATGGGCTGGCGTGTCGGTGTTGTGGTCGCTGCGGCTGTGCCGTTGACGTTGGCCGTGGTGTTTGTGGTGATGGCGGCCACCGGAAAGAACTTTGACCGTATTACCCTTGGCTCGTTGATTCTGGCGCTTGGACTGCTGGTGGACGACGCCATCATTGCTATCGAAATGATGGTGGTGAAAATGGAAGAGGGCTACGACCGCATCAAAGCTTCCGCGTACGCCTGGAGTCATACGGCCGCGCCGATGCTCTCCGGTACGCTGGTGACCGCTATCGGCTTTATGCCCAACGGCTTCGCGCAATCGACCGCCGGCGAATACACCAGCAACATGTTCTGGATCGTGGGCATTGCCCTGATCGCCTCCTGGGTGGTTGCAGTCGCTTTTACCCCGTACCTGGGGGTGAAGATGTTGCCGAACATCAAGAAGGTAGAGGGGGGTCACGCGGCCATCTACAGCACCCCTAACTACAACCGCTTCCGCCGGATTTTGACGCGGGTCATCGCTCGCAAATGGCTGGTCGCCGGCACTGTCATCGCTTCGTTTGTCGTGGCGATCCTCGGCATGAGCCTGGTCAAGAAGCAGTTCTTCCCTACCTCGGACCGTCCCGAGGTATTGATTGAAGTGCAAATGCCTTATGGGACCTCCATTGAGCAGACCAGCGCCACCACTGCCAAGATAGAGGCCTGGCTGCAAAAGCAGGGTGAGGCAAAAATCGTCACGGCCTATATCGGGCAAGGCGCGCCGCGTTTCTATCTGGCGATGGCGCCGGAACTCCCTGATCCGTCGTTCGCAAAGATTGTGGTGCTGACGGACAGTCAGGAGGAGCGTGAGGCCCTCAAGTTCCGTATCCGCGAGGCAGCTGCTGAGGGGCTTGCCCCAGAAGCGCGGGTCAGGGTGACTCAGCTTGTTTTTGGGCCGTACTCGCCATTCCCTGTTGCCTACCGGGTGATGGGGCCTGATCCGTCAACGTTGCGCGAGATTGCGGGCCAGGTACAGGACGTGTTGCAGTCGAGCCCGATGATGAGAACCGTCAACACCGATTGGGGACCGCTGACGCTGACGCTGCATTTCGCTCTGGATCAGGATCGCTTGGAGGCGGTGGGATTGACGTCAAACTCAGTCGCGCAGCAACTGCAGTTCCTGCTGGCCGGAGTGCCGATCACCGCGGTTCGTGAGGACATTCGTTCGGTGCAGGTGGTTGGTCGCGCAGCGGGTGATATCCGGCTCGATCCCGCCAAGATAGAAGGCTTTACGCTGGTGGGCGCGGCGGGTCAGCGGATTCCGTTGTCCCAGGTAGGAGAGGTCGATGTGCGTATGGAGGATCCGATCCTCCGACGTCGTGACCGCACGCCGACCATCACAGTGCGCGGTGACATTGCCGAAGGTTTGCAGCCACCGGACGTCTCGAGCGTGATCATGAAGGAGCTGCAACCAGTCATCGACAAGCTGCCTGGCGGATACCGGATTGAGCAGGCGGGTGCAATCGAGGAGTCGGGCAAGGCCGGTAAAGCGATGTTGCCGTTGTTCCCGATCATGATTGCCATGACGCTGCTGGTCATCATTCTGCAGGTCCGTTCGATCTCGGCGATGATCATGGTGTTCTTCACCTCGCCGCTGGGGTTGATTGGCGTAGTGCCGACACTGCTCATTTTCCAGCAGCCATTTGGGATTAACGCACTGGTCGGTTTAATCGCCCTTTCGGGCATTCTGATGCGCAATACGCTGATTCTGATTGGGCAAATCCATCACAACATTCAAGAAGGGCTGGACCCGTTTCACGCAGTGGTCGAAGCCACGGTACAACGTGCCCGCCCGGTACTACTGACTGCGATGGCGGCAATCCTGGCGTTCATTCCCCTGACACACTCCGTCTTCTGGGGGACGCTGGCCTACACCCTTATCGGAGGCACGTTCGTCGGCACCATCATGACGCTGGTGTTCCTGCCAGCGATGTACTCCATCTGGTTCAAGATTCGTCCTGTCAATACGGGTCAAACTGAAACAGCGAATAAGCAAGCAAGCCTAGTGGATAGGGCGGCATTTCCCAATGCACCCAGCTGACCAATCACTCACAGGGGTACATGACCAGTTTTTCGGACGATTGAGGGGAGCGTTCGGCAAACACGCCTTTCTGACGCCATCGCTAAGGATGCCCCAGGGCTCGGTCAGTTGTAGTGCCCCATGTGAGCCCTGGAGGCTAAGCCAGTCCCGCGGAACTAGCTTGTGCGTTCCTTAGTTGAATACCTGACGCGATGCTCGCTCAACATCAACGTCGCTATAGCAACCAGCACAGGTACAAAGGCAAGCGCACAGATAACGGTCCAACCGTATCGATTCAATATACCTCCCGATGCAAACGAGCCGAGTACCATGGCGCCAAAGACAATGAAATCATTGAGCGCTTGGACACTGTTTCTTTCGCTTGTTTTATGGCTCTGAAGGACGAGCGCAGAGGCGCCGACAAAACCGAAATTCCAACCAATCCCTAGAAGCACTAAACATAGATAAAAGTGGTAGGACTGCACACCGGCAAGCCCGACAGCAACAGAAGTGCCGGTTAACATCAACCCCATCAACACAACGCGGTTTGCCCCAAAACGGTGGATCAGATTTCCAGTGAAAAAACTGGGTGCGTACATTGCAATTACGTGCCACTGCAATGCCAGATTCGATGATTCCAGTGAAAGATCCTCATGCTTCATCGCTAGTGGGGCCGAAGTCATCAGGAAATTCATCAAGGTGTAAGTTATGACGCCACAGAGCATGGCGTTGATGAGTCGAGGCTGCCGAACAATCACCGCAAGCGGGCGACCTGGAGTACGAACAGCCGCCTCATGGCGTGGCAAATTGATACCTAGTAGCACCGCCGCCGAAACCACTGCCATTAATGCGGCCGCAACGTAAGTGGCGATAAACAGGTGTGACTCCCATAGGTCCATCGTATAGGTGACCGTCTGTGGGCCTAGTACACCCGCCACTAGCCCGGCAGCCATGACGATTGAAAGCGCCCAGGGCTGCCTGTTTTCTGGAACGCATTCTGCGGCGGCGAAACGAAACGTCAGCACCACAGCGGCATAAGCGCCACCAAATAGCATCGCAGTACAGAAAATGAAGAAGGAAGACAAATAAATGCCAATCGCAGCCAGCACTCCCATCAGGATGCCGCACAACGCTCCCAGCATAAACACGAGACTGCGCCCATAGCGCTGCGCAATGGCACCGGCAGGTAGCGTGCAGCTCGCCATGCCCACGACAAAAATGGAGATAGGCAGCGTCGCCAATGCTTTATCCGGTGCAAGCATGTCTCCCACGATAGCGCCGGTTGCATAGACGATGACTGAGTTACCACCCGCCAATGCCTGGGCGGTTGCCAGTCGAAAAATGTTGCTGTTCCCAGATGTGGCTGACACGACTTCTCTCCCTTGAATGAATCGTCCCTTAATGCAGCTGCAGCGTGCCGATTATCAATGAACACTAACGACCGCGCTGCCCCTTACGATATCCAAGCGCCGGTACCGGCGCACGTCATCGACAAGGGCCTCCCGACAGCGGGTCTGCTAGCCCACGTCATGATGGCCAAGTTCGCCGACCATCTGCCGCCTATTACACACCGCCGTACTGATACACGGTCGCACTCCAATACTGGCTGCCGTTACCTTTTTGGCGAGCCCATCCGTCGGCTACCAGTTGATTGGCGATCATTCGATTCATAAAGCCATGACCGAGCAGCAGAACCGGTCCATCGCTGGCAAGGGACTGCAATCGTTTGGCTGCGGTGCTGGCGCGGATCCTCGCAGTGCCGGCGGATTCGACGTTGCGTGAGTAACCGCACAGCCATAAGACTCGAAGGATAAATGCCCAGGTAAACGGCGATAGCCGTGGCAGTTTCCAATGACCACAAGGCAGTTGTGCTTCGCAGAAAAGTGCGTCGACCAGTGCAGGCTTCAGGCCGAGCGCCTGGACGGAGGTCAGCGCACGAGGCGCGCTGCTTGAAACAATCACCGTGGCGGTTGCGGCGAGTTGCATACTGGCATGCGGGACCGGGTGGTGGGTAATTTCGGATCGGTCGTATTGCTCGATCCAGTCATTCATCTCGAGCGCTGAGATTTTGTCGGTTGCGGCCAGTTTTGGCTGGCCGTGACGCATCAGGATGATTTCCCTGTTCACCATTTTACGTCCTTGTTCTGGTGTGTGGTAAATGACCAGCAAGTGCGGTTTCGGGAGCTCAAGGTACGCCTCGCGTACCCGCATAAAACCGCACAATGAGGCTCGAGATTATCGGCTTTGGGACTGGATGGTAATCCCGTCTGCGAAAGTCAGTTGTCGACCATGACCGATGAGCTTTTTTTCTTCGAGGCGCGCGCACTGTGCTTTTCAAACCAGCCGTGATCGCGGTACCACGCCACGGTGTCAGTGATTGTCAGCTCTAGCGCCCGGAAACTCAGGCCAAGCTCCTGTTCACTCTTGCGGTGGTTGAAGCAGGTGCGGTACTCCTCTCGTATCAACAGGCGCAACGTGGCCATGCTCAGCAGAATGGGCTTGCCAGTAAGGCGCGCATAGATCTCCTGCACAGCCGCCAAGGTGTATAGAAAGGGCAGCGGTAGTTGTCGAACGGGCGTCTTGACGCCAGCGATACGTCCTAGAACAGGGACCAGCTGACGCATCGTCATATGCCGGCCCGCCGCGAGATAGCGTTCACCTCGTCGGCCATGTTGGGCGGCCGCGATCAGCGCCCCTGCCACATCACGGGCATCGACAACGGAGAAGCTGCCAGGGATCAGCCCGGGCAACTTGCCGTTCACGACATCGTTGACCAATTGTCCGGAGGAGGTCGGGCCAATGTCGGCAGGACCCCACATCCAACCGGGCAGGACCATGCAGGCATGCATCTCGGGATGTGCTTCCAGGAACGACAAGATGACACGGTCGGCGAGGATCTTGCTGCGGTAATAGTCATCCGCGTCGGCGTCGGCCCGCAGACATGTCTCATCGATGGACATACCAGGTGCGCCGTCGAGCACAGCAATGGAAGACGTATGGACGAACCGTCGTATACCGGCGCGGTAGGCCTGGTTAAGCAGGCGCCGCGTACCAGACACATTGATCTTTTCAAGTTCTTTCCAGTGGCTGCCGCCCTTGTAGTTATCGCGAAAGAACGCCGCGGTGTGAAACACCGTATCGCAGCCTTGCAGCGATGCTGCGAATGCGTCGACATCGGCCATGTCACCAACGACCAGCTCCACCCCCGGCAGATTGTTGAACTGCTGTTCACCTTTGGCTCTTGAGCGGACCAGGCCTTTGACCGTGTAGCCACGAGCGACCAATTCACGCACCAGGTTGTTGCCCAGCAAGCCGGTTGCTCCAGTAACAAATGCGCTACGCATGGCTCAACCCTCACCCTGTTCGGCTAACGGCATCAACACCGCACTGTCGAAGAAGGCCTCTTCACGGATGGCCAGCCCGTTTCTGAAGGTGAAGTGTGCGGCGTAGTGCACGGTAATATGGCGTCCATGGGGTGGAATCACCCGGCCTGGCAGCACCAAGGGTGCGGCGAAGGTGCCGGTCAGTAAGGCAGTCAGCGCCAAAAGATCGTCAGCGACCATGAATGGGGTGAAGGTCACTTGGGCATCAGGGAACGCTTCGAACAGCGCAGTCTCTCGTTTGCGCATGGATTCGCGACCGGTTTGAATCCCCATACCATCGAGGTAGATGAAGTCTTCGCAAACCAACGCAAGCATCGCCTCCACATCACGGCGATTGAAGGCTCTTGAGGCGCGCTCCGCATAGTCGTTGGGGCCAGTAGTCATACAATCCATTCCATTCGTTTCGAGGGCCTGTAGATATACCTTTGAGGCCTCTACCGAAAAACAGCGACTACTGCATAATGGATTTGCACATATGCAGACCAGGGAGGACAGGACGCATGGCGTTGCAAGCAAATTGGGACGATCTTCGTCTGCTGTTGGCAGTCTCGCGGCGTGGCAGCTTCCTTCAAGCTGGCCAGTTGCTGGGTATCGCGGCGTCTACCGTGTCCCGCCGCCTGACCCAACTTGAGGTCGCACTGGGCGAGCCACTCGTCGAGCGGGGCGTTGAAGGATGCTGGTTGACCTCGCGGGGCCAATCCCTCGTGGAAGTTGCCCTGGCTGCGGAAGCTGGCTTGAGGCGTCAAACCGCTGCTGGCATATCCGAGCTGCACACAGAGCTATCTGGCAGTGTCCTGGTCAGTGCAGGAGAGGGGTTCTCGTCTTGTGTGCTGGAGGCCGCGAGTCGCTTCACTTCTCTGCACCCGCGTTGCTCGGTGGAGCTGATGGTAACAGCCGACTTTCACAAGATCGTCCGCGGCGTGGCAGACATTGCTGTGCGTACAGCTCATCTGGGTGAGCCGTCGCTGATTTATCGACCAATAGGCCGGCTCGCCTACGGTGTCTTCGCTGATGCAGGTTATCTGAAGCGGTTTCCGGGGGTGACCCCGGCCACTGCGGTCAATGTTGCCTTGCTTCCCCCGCTGGACATGTTGCCGCAAATGCGTGCGGCAAAGGCCGGTGGTCTGGACCGCGCGCAGATCAGCGTGAACTCGTTCGCCGTGCAGCTCGAATCGGTGAGGCGAGGTATGGGGGTGGCCGTACTGCCCCGTATATTGGCGAAGGATCTGATCGGGTTGTTCCCGGATCTCCACCTTCCAGATATGGAGGTCTATCTGGTGACCCGGCCACAGGCATTAAAGCAGGCCCACATCAAATGTTTTTTTGCCATCCTGGAGCAGGTGCTGCTCGAGACCCTATCCATAGAAAATGTCGAAGGTTACCTCTTAGGGGGTGAACCGTGAGTATCGGAACAATAACGATCTCTACTGCGTACGGGTCACCGTGCAATAGACTGGGTTTTGCGATGAACGTGGAGCGTGGAGCGCTTATCAAATACCCACTCAAAGGATGAGCACATGAGCCGTACCGGCCATATCTGCCTGATGGCGACCTATAACAAATGGATGAACGAAAAGATCTATGGAGCGGCCAGGTGCTTGTCCGATGATGAGCTCTCAGCTGATAGAAAAGCGTTCTTCAGGTCGATTCTCGGGACGCTAAACCACGTGGCAGCCGGAGACACTGTGTGGCTAAAGCGATTCGCCAAACATCCAGCGAACCACTCGGCATTGGAGCCGGTCAGGCGACTTTCTGATCCGAAAAACCTTGACCAAGCGTTGTTCTCTACTATTTGAGAACTCTCAGTATATCAAGAGAGGCTTGATCAGATAATCGTCGAATGGGCTAACTCTATTACAGAGTCCGATCTAGACCATACCCTCCATTACGCCAGCTTGAAGGGTGTAGTGTCCGACAAGGATTTTTACGGCCTGGTGATGCATTTCTTCAACCATCAGACCCATCACCGTGGCCAGGTTACTACGCTGCTTTCACAGGCTGGTGTCGACATAGGTGATACAGATTTAGTCGTCCTCATCCCATCCCGATCCAGCGTATGAAGAAAAGCTGGATACCAGTATTGAGAATTCACAGCCAAAGAGGGCAATTCGATTCGGATCGCACTGATTGCATCGCTGTTGCCCTGGCTTAATCCATGACGAACACCTTCGCACCGCTGGTGGTGAACGAGCGCTCTCCCACGGCGTCGTTGCCCACCTGATAGCTTATCCCGGAGGAGGGCAAGGTGAACTTGCGACGATCCTCCAGTGCGTGGCTTTCGCAAACCCGCGCGGATCTTTTTCTAGCGCGCCCGATGCGCTAACCGCAAACAGCCCGGTTTAGCGTCGCCCTTCGACGGCCATGCGCATGGCCAAGCCCGCGAGAACTGTCCCCATCAGTCAGCACTGCACGATCTGCCACACGGGCCTGCTTGCGAGGAATGTCGAAATGGAGCCAGCCATGACGGCAATCAGGGCGTTGACGTTCACGCTAATGACGATCTGTGTAAAGCCAAGCACGATGGATTGCGCTAGCACGCTGCTGTCCATTTTCGCGAGCCTTTCCGAGGTCCACTTTTAATCGTTAATCAACTATCCACACTTGGCTACGCGGACACTGGCCCTCAAGGGCGAATACTTCGACGCGATCAAGGCGGGCACCAAGCCTGAAGAATTTCGCCTGCTAACGCCGTATTGGCGTAAGCGCTTGGAAGGCCGAAGCTATGAACGCATCGAGCTGACCAAGGGCTACCCAGCGCGTGGTGATCAAACCCGGCGATTGTCTCTTCCATGGCGCGGATATCGCGTGACTACTATCACTCACCCGCACTTTGGCTCTGAGCCTGTCCTGGTGTTCGCGATCAACGTAAACCTGTAGGAATTTATCCTCTATGGACACTCTGAATTCTGAGGACTTGTTGCGGGATTTCTCGCGATTGCCTGCCTTGGTCGACGGAGTTCGTTACGTCATCGCCGAGCGTGCCCATGGGGCTGCTGAACATCTGAATATCTACGGTGCGCACCCCGTGTATGTGGCGAAGAACGATTCTTGGCGTTTCCCCAATGGGGATTGTCGCCGCCGTGACGATCGGGACCTGTGGATTTTATCTGACGAATTCCCAGCTGCTGTTGATAGAGCGTGGGACCGCAATCGACTCAGAACCACCGGAATATTCCAAGCCTGAAGTTCGAGGAATAGCTCATTGCTCACTGTCGTGACGGCATGCTGGCCTCATCAGTAACCACATGAGGCCGTAGGCTATGAGCGCAGCAGTTGAGTTTTCAATCATGATTGACGGTGAGCAGATCCAGGGTTGGGTAGTTAAGGATGGGAAGTCATACAGTGCGTATGCGGAATTTCGCGGTGGCCTAATAGATGTTCGTGGTTCCACCAAGGCTAGCGCTGAAAGCAACTGGCGCGAAGAAGCGAACCACA
>RCUO01000472.1_pt1 | contig 19932 bp, 17 predicted proteins | sample 2166161 | NCBI WGS metagenome assembly RCUO01 (sample SAMN09932617, study PRJNA488358) | compost metagenome | feature: garden; material: soil; isolation source: compost soil in cyclohexanecarbonitrile-enriched culture | place: Germany: Experimental Botanical Garden Goettingen | collected 2016-01-27 | reverse complement strand
GCAACAGCTGCCACAGCGCGGTGGAACTGGAAGACCGCGAGATCGTGACCCAGCTGGAGAAGCGGGCCAAGGAACTGGGCTTCCAGCCGCAGGCACAGACGCTGGAAGTGCACGGCCTGTGCGCGCGCTGCGCCGGCTGACGCAACGGTAGTGCCGGCCACTGGCCGGCATCCTCGCGATTGGGGTCAGATCCCTTTGCCAGTGGCAAAGGGATCTGACCCCATTTCACAACAAAGCAGTCGAGCATGGCTCGACTCTACCGGGCCTGCGCCTAGTCCATTGGCTTCGTCGCAGTATCCACCCGCACGATCACCGACATGCCCGGCCGCAACCGCGCCGCCAGTTCCTGCTCTCCGTTGATCGAGATCCGCACCGGCAGCCGCTGCACCACCTTGGTGAAATTGCCGCTGGCATTGTCCGGGCGCAGCACGCTGAACTCCGAGCCGGTGGCTGGAGCGATCTCCTCCACGCGTCCGCGCAGCACCTGGCCCTGGAACGCATCGACCGAGAACGACGCAGGTTGCCCGATCGCCATCTTCCAGGTCTGGCCTTCCTTGTAGTTGGCCACCACCCACAATGCATCCGGCACCAGGAACAGCAGCTGCGAACCGGCCGCCACATACTGTCCCACGCGCACGCTGGCCTCGCTGATCTGCCCATCGCGCGGTGCATGGATCACCGTATTGGCCAGGTCGATGCGCGCCAGTTCCAGCTGTGCCTGCGCACTTTCCACCTGCGCCTCCAGGCTCTTGCGCGAGACCTGGGTGGAGACCAGGGTCTCCTCGGCGATGCGGATCTGCGCCTGCGACTGCTGGACGCTGGCCTGTGCCGAGGCCTGGCTGGTGCGGAACTTGTCGCGGTCGTTGATCGATACCAGCTGCTGCGCCGCCAGTTCCTCGTAGCGCTTGGCTTCATTGCGCGAGCGCTGCAGCTCAGCCTGTCCGGCCGACAACGTGGCCTGCGCCGCAGCGATCTGCGCGCGGTTCTGCGCCTGCGACTGGTCCGAATTGGCCAGGGCCGCGCGCGCGCTGTCCAGCGTGGCCTGCGCCTGCGCCACCCGTTGCGCATAGATGCGGTCGTCGATGCGCAGCAGCGGCTCGCCCTGCTTCACGTGCTGGAAGTCCTTCACCAGTACCTCGGTGACGTAACCGTTGACCTGCGGCGCCATCACCGTGATCTGCCCGCGCACGTAGGCGTTGTCGGTCACCATCACGCTGCTGGTGAACGGCCACAGATGCCAGGCGCGCAGGATCAGCGCGATGCCCAGCAACGCCACCACGACCATCACCACCACGCTGCGCGAACTCGGCTTGAGGTACTTCGGCGCGGCAGGCGTCGCCGCAGGCGCTGCATCGGTGGGCGGTGGCGGGGTGACGTTCTCGGCGGCGTCGGTGTCGTCTGGACGGGGCGGGACGGGAGGCATGGCGGTGGACTCAGCGCGGTGCCGCGGTCGCAGCCGCAGCGGGGGAGGAAGGATGGCGCTTGCGCCATTGTTTGCGCACGGCGGTACGCAGCGACAGCAGCAGCAACCAGCACAGGAAACCGATCGCCAGCCAGCCGCTCAGGGTGAACACATCATTGAAGCCACGCACGTTGGCTTCGCGGCGGGTGGTCTGCGCCAGCTGCGCGCTGCCCTGTGCGCTGCGCAGCACCGGGTCGGTGATCTGCGCTGCGTACAGCTGCTGCTGGATGCGCAGGCGCTGCGCCACCACCGGGTCGGCGGGATCAAGCTGGCTGGTCAGGGCGCTGGAATACAGCTGCTCGCGATGCAGCTGGAACGTTCCCAGCACTGCCGAGCCGGCCAGTCCGCCCAGCGTCTGCGTGATCGACAAGGTCACCAGGAAGGTGATCATGTGGTCCACACCCTGTTTCAGTGCAGCAGAAATGCCGAGCATGATCAGCGGGCCCATGAACATGCCGGCGCCCACCGAGGCCAGGAACTGGCTGACGTAGAAGTCGTGTGGTCGATCCATGCTGGTGCGGTGCTGGTCGAAGAATGCGGCCGCACCCAGCAGCAGGATCGCCATCAGCAGCTGCGCGATCAGCCGCTTCGGGCCGAAGGTGATCGCCGCGCCGGCGATGCCGGTCACCACACCGGCCAGGATCACCACGAACAGCGGCCGCATCTGGTCCGGCCCCATGCCCAGGGTGCGCATCAGGTTGACCACGCCGTAGGACTGTTCGGTGGTCAGGAAGCGGATCAGGAAGGCGCCGACGATGAAGTGCATCACCGGCAGGGTCGACAGCCAGCGGATCTGCAGCAGCGGATTGCGCCGGTAGTGTTCGATGATCAGCGCGGTAGTGGTCAGCGCGATGGAAGCGATCAGCGCCCAGCCCAGCCACGGCGTGTTCAACCACCAGCGCGTGTAGCCCTGCGCGAGCACGATCACCAGCAGGGCGACGGCGGGCGCGAGCAGGGCGAAGGTGAGGAAGTCCAGCGGTTCGAAGGCCTTGACCTGGATGCCCGGTGGCAGCTTCAGCACGACCACGGCGGCAAACGCGCACAGCGCCAGCCCCGCTTCGAACGAGTACAGCTGGTGCCATTGGCCGGTATCGACCAGGCCCGGCGAGACGATCCAGGCAATCGGCACCGCCAGCTGCGACAGGCCAACGCCGACCACCAGCAGGTTGCCGGTGAAACGCCGCGGCAGTGCCTGCAGCATGTACAGCGTACCCAGCGTCGAACATGCAGCGCCGGCGAATCCGCTGGCGGCGCGGGTCAGCATGGTGGTCTCGAAGCTGCCGACGAACAGGTGCAGCACCGCCAGCGCCGCATACAGCCCCAGGCCGATCTCGGCGAACAGGCGGATGCCGTACTGCTGGCGGAACTTGAAGGCCAGCAGGTTGGCAGTCACGTTCACCATGGCGTAGGCGGCGACCAGCCAGCTGCCCTGGGTGGGAGTGAGTGACAGTTGCCCCTGCAGGAAGGGCAGGTTGGCCGTTACCAGCGCGTTGCCAAGGCCGCCGGTGATGGCCACCAGCAGCGACACCAGCGCATAGGCTGCACGCCGATAGGGCGGGTGCCACGGCATCGACGCCGAACCGGGCATGGTCGGCTTCTCGTGCTCCTCCCAATCCGGCACCGGCTTGAGGTACGGCTGCACCATCAGCGTTCCCCGCTGGCTGCTCCCTGGAGTCCGCCGCGCAGCAGCTGCAGGGCACGCCCGGCCAACTGGGCGCGCTCATCGCGGGTCTTGCCGCGCAGGGCCGCACCCAGCATGCCGGAGATCAGTGAAATATCCGTCTTCTCCAGGTCGGGCCGGCACAGGCCAGCGGCCTTGGCACGGGCGATGGGCGCTTCCAGCAGGTCGCGCACGGTCTCGCGTGCGGTGCGCATGGCCGGAACATCCGAATCGACCGCGCGCCAATAGTCGGCCAGTGCGGGCGAATCGACGATGCGCTGGGCCATGCCTTCGAACACCTCGAACAGGGCATCGTCGCGGTCGCCAAGCTGCTCGACCTGGCGGCGGATGCGGTCGACCGTGCGCTGCAGCAGCGCCTGGATCAGCGCCGTACGGTCGGGGAAATTGCGGTACAGGGTAGCGCGGCCGACTTCGGCACGCTCGACCACCAGGTCCAGCGGCGCGGTCACGCCATGTTGGCCGAACACATGGTCGGCGGCATCGAGGATGAGGGCTCGGCGGGCAGCAGCATCGGCACGTTGGGTGGTCATGGCTTCATTTTCGGACAAACATGTCCGGATGGCGAGAGACGAATGGCGACGGGATTGTCCGCTTGTTGTCGTACGCACATCTTTGTGACGCCCGCGTGAGGGGCAACTGGGATGACCAAAAAAACGGGGGGCCAACCTGGGCCCCCCGGGAGAGAACGACAGCACGTAGCTATCAAAGTCGGTAGATCCACGCCATGCGTGGATGCCCCATCAGAAGAACGCGCGGATACCGAAGGCGACACCACGACCCGGCAGCGGCGAGTAATCCTTCAGCAGCGAGGTGTGCGGACGCACTTCGCGGTTGGTCAGGTTGCTGCCGTCCAGGAACAGCTCGTAGCTGTTGCTGTCGCTGCGGTCCCAGCGGTAGGCCAGGTGCGCATCGACCAGGGTGTAGCCGTTGCTCGGCGCCTCGTTCTGCGCCACGTCCTTCTGCCGGCTGTAACGCACCGCGCCCACCGAGGCACGCCAGCCATCCTTCGCCCAGCGCAGGTCGGCGCCGACACGGGCCGGTGCGATGCGCGGCAGGTAACCGGTGTTGGCCAGTTCCACGCTGTAGTTGTGGTTGTGGTCACCGTGCGGCACGGCGATGTCGAGTGTGCGGCTGCCGTTGCCGTCCAGCTTGGCCTGCACGTAGTCGCCGAATACGCGCAGGTCCCAATCGCCGGCAACGCCTTCGAACAGGTGCACCAGCGCTTCGGCCTCCGCGCCCTTGAACACCGCGTCCTGCTGGGTCCAGGCACGCACCGGCAGGCTCTCGGTCACGCCGGTGTCAGCCAGGTAGATGAAGTCCTTGAACTTGGTCTGATAGATCGCGGCGGAGAAATCGAGGCGTTCGCTGTGGGTGTGGATGCCCAGTTCGATGCGCTGGCCGCGCTCGGTCTTCAGGTTGGCATCACCGATTTCCAGCGAACGGGTGGCGATGTGTGCACCGGCGGCGTACAGCTCTTCATTGGTCGGTGCGCGCTCGGAGCTGTCCACGCCGATGCGCAGGTCGACGGCATCGTTGAGCTTCCAGATGCCGGCAGCCGACAGGTTGGTCGCATCGAACTTGCGGCGCTGGTAGTCGCCGGTCGGGTCCAGCTTGACCTGGTCGTGGCGGCCGCCCAGTTCCAGCTTGAACGGGCCGAACTGCTTTTCCTGCAGCACGAACACCCCGATGTTCTTGGTGCCGGTATCCGGCACGAAGGCTTCTTCGCCCTTCGCGCCGAAATCACTGTTGCCGACCTGCAGGCCGAAGGCGCCGTCCCAGCCGCCGATCTGCTGCTGCACTGCTTCCAGGCGGCCTTCGATGCCGCGGTTGGTGAAGCGGGTGGACGGCGTGCCGGCTTCCAGTTCCACGTGCTCGTAGTCGGTGTAGGCCACGCGCGCGTTGATGTTCTTCAGGAACGACACCGGGTTGTAGATGCCGGCCTTGGTCTCGAAGCGGTTCTGCACCATGTCGATGCGCACGTCATGCTCTTCACCTTCCTCCTCCTCGCCATGGTCGTGGTCGTGACCATGGTCGTGGTCATCGCCGTCGGCATGCACATGGGCGCCGTTGGGAATGCCGTAGTTGGTGCGGTAGGTGCTGGCCGAGACGCCGAAGTAGCCGCCTTCACCCAGCCAGGTGGCGCCGACGCCGCCAGCGCGGGTGCGGATGGAACTGTTGTCCAGGCGGCCGCGACGCGGCTCTTCGCCTTCCTCGCCTGCGTGGTCGTGGTCATCGTGGTGGTCTTCCAGGCCGTCGATCACCGCGTAGCCGGGAATGCGGAAATCATCGCCATTGCGCACCAGGCCATCCACGTGCAGCACGACATTGCCGCTCACGCCGTCAAGGCGGAACATGCCGCTGCGTTCGTCGTTGACCGAGTTGCCGCGCAGCTCGGCGCGGCCGCTGAGCGGACGGTCCGGCAGTTCGCGCGCGATGCGACCATCGACCACGTTCACCGCGCCGCCGATCGCGCCGCTGCCGAACAGCAGGGTCGCAGGGCCCTTCAGCACTTCGATCTGGTCGGCCAGGAACGGCTCGATGCTGGTGGCGTGGTCGGCGCTGACGGTGGAGGCATCCATGTTGCCCATGCCGTTGGACAGCACGGCCACGCGCGGACCTTCCTGGCCACGGATGATCGGACGGCCGACGCCAGGGCCGAAGAAGGTGCTCTGCACGCCGGGCAGCTTGGCGACGGTGTCACCGAGGGTGCCGGCCTTCTGCTCATCCAGGCGCTCACCGGCCAGTACTTCAACCGGGCGTGCCAGCGATTCGGCATCACCCTGCAGCGGCGACGCGGTGACCTGCACCGAGGACAGCTCGGTCAGGTGGCGGTCACGATGCGAATCATCGTCGGAGGCCGCAAAGGCGACGGACGGCAGCAGCGCAGCGAGCGCCAAGGCCAGGGAATGCGGCTTGAAACGAGGGTGGTGGGAGGGCATGGGCGGTCCTTTGTTACAATGTATCAATCGGGTGGCGCACGAATCCCGTCGGCGGGACAGGGGGAGGGAAACCGTGCGGGTCGGGGATCGATGTTATATTATTCCATAACGATTCGCCGCCCTGCTGGAAGTCATGCCTTTGCCCTCACGCCTGCGCCACCTGCTCGATCGCTTCGGCGCCACCGGTTCGATGCTGTGCGCGGTGCATTGCGCAGTGATTCCGCTGCTGCTGGCAGCGGCGCCCTCGCTGGGCCTGTCTTTCTGGCTCAGTGATGGTGTGGAAAAGGCGCTGGTGGTGTTCGTGACCCTGCTGGGCTTGTTCAGCCTGGTCTGGGGCTATCGGCGGCACGGCGCGCTGCGCGCGCTGGCGTTCCTGATTCCCGGCCTGGTCGCTTTGTGGGCCGGCGTGCTGTACGACCCGCTGCACCACAACGCGGTGCCGCACGCGGTGGTGATGACCTTGGGCGGGCTGCTGGTCGGCATCGCGCATCTGGTCAATCTGCGCCTGAATCACGGGCACGTACATGACGCCAGCTGCGCGCACTAGGTGCTCCGTGGTAGGCTTTCCGATCGTGCGCGGGGGCGCCCAGCAAGGCGGCCCCGCCGAACCCGTGTCAGTACGGGGTAACCAGATTTCACATTTGAGGAGTTGAAGACATGGGTAAGGGTGACCGCAAGACCGCCAAGGGCAAGCGCTACAACGCCAGCTACGGCAACGCCCGTTCGCACACCGCGAGCAAGGTCGCCGTAGGCGCCGCTGCCCCGGTTGCCAAGAAGACCGTGGCCAAGGCTCCGGCGAAGAAGGCTGTGGCCAAGAAGGCAGTGGCCAAGGCCGGCTGATCCGCCGACCGACCGGTCCAAAGAAAACGCGGCGCTCGGCGCCGCGTTTTTTTTTTGCACGTTTTTGTAGAGCCGAGCCCATGCTCGGCTGGCGCAATGCAGCCGAGCATGGGCTCGGCTCTACAACGTATTCAACGCAGGGTCTGCTTCAGCCTTTCCGGATTGCCATCGTTGGCCGCTTCCGGCACCTGCAGCAGGTGCGCCAGCAGCGGATAGAGGTCGACGTTGTCGAAACCGTCGATCACCAGGCCTTGCCGGAATGAAGGGCCACGGGCCACGAACACCGCGCGCATGGACGGCAACGCGTTGTCGTAGCCATGCGAGCCGCGATCGGCATGCTCGCGCTTGGCGATCTTCTCGCGCGTCAGCGCGTCCCAGCCCTCATCCATCTGGCAGACGATTGCCGGCACGCGCGGATGGGTGCCGTAGTGCCAGCGCGCCGGCAGGTTTTCCTTCCTCCAGCATTCGTAGTGCGCATGACGGCCGAGCAGCGCGCGCTCGGCCTCTGCCTCACCTCCCGCCACCGGCGCGAAGCCGACCGACTGGCCCGGGCTGACGTTGCGCGCGATGCTGGGATCAACCATTGATTCGAGGGCGATCACCTGGCCCTCCGGTACCGATGCCATGCCATGGTCGGAGACCACGATCACGTTGGTGGTTTCGGTCAGGCCGTGCTGCTGCAGGCCATCGAGCACCTGGCCGATGATCCGGTCGGCTTGCACGATCGCATCGGTGTATTGCCTGGATTCCGGCCCAAAGTTGTGGCCGGCCTTGTCCACGTGCTCCATGTACAGCGTGGTCAGGCGTGGCGCATCGGCATCGGTCTGCGACAGCCAGTCGAGCACTGTCTGCGCGCGCTGTTCAAGGGGTTCCTTGGCGTCGTATATGCGCCACTGGCTGGGCCGTGTGCCCTGGATCTCGGCTTCGCTGCCCGGCCATGACGTGGTGGCGGTGCGCACGCCGACCTTCTCGGCACCCACCCAGATCGGTTCGCCGCCCCACCATCCGCTGTTGGTCACCGCAGTGCGGTCGTGCAGCGCGAAGCGCCCCAGCGCAGCGTCGTCCATGCTGTTGTTGATGATGCCGTGGTGGTCCGGGCGCAGGCCGGTGACCAGCGTGTAGTGATTGGGGAAGGTGAGTGACGGATAGGAAGGCGTCATCCAGCGCGCACGCACGCCACCGTCGATGACCCGCTGCAGGTTCGGGGTGAGGCCGCGATCCAGCGCATCGGCGCGCAGGCCATCGATGGAGATCAGCAGCAGCTTCGGCGGCGTGGCCGGGGTCGCGTTCGTGCCGCTTGCCGCAGCGATTGTCGAAGGCGAAGGCGTGGTGGTGCAGGCGGCCAGGGGCAGCAGCAGCGCCAGCGTGCAGGTCAGGCGTACGGATGTCATCCGCCCATGATAATCCGCGGCAATGACGTACCAAAGACACGTGGCGCCCTTGGGCGGCGCGTGTCCACGCATTCTTCCTGTTCCCCGCGACAGATTACGGATGCTTCCATCCACGCATGGCGTGGATCTACCGTCACCGGGAAACTGTCAGGGGTGGGATGGATCGGTTATGCAGGACCGTTGGCGCCATGGATGGCGCCATCGAGCCCCCATGGACGGGTTTACGGCGTGTCCTGCATAACCGATCCATCCCGCCCAAACCTCAGTCAATACAGAGCCGGCTGTTGCTTCGGCTGTTGCAGTTGCTCTGGCTTGCAGCGGGTGCCGGGCGCAGCCCGGCCAGCAAACCTCACGCAAACAACGGCGCCTGCCGCTGCTCCAGCCGCAGCAATGCCGCCTTGGTTTCGAGGCCGCCACCGAAGCCTGTCAACGTGCCGTTGCTGCCGATCACACGATGGCAGGGCAGCACGATCGGCAACGGATTACGACCATTGGCCGCGCCGACCGCACGGGTCGCTGTCGGCTGGCCCAGCTGCTGCGCCAGCTGCAGGTAACTCCAGGTCTGGCCGAAGGGGATCAACGCCAGCGCATGCCACACGCGCAGCTGGAACGGCGTGCCATGCGGTGCCAGCACCAGGTCGAAATCGCTGCGCTCACCATGCAGGTACTGCAGCAACTGTTCGCGCGCCTCCGGCAATGCGCCGGGCGCGTAAAGCCAGTGCTCGCGGCCGCGCGCAGGATGGCGGTTTTCCGGGAACAGAACGTGGGCCAGGCCATTGTCATCTCCGGCGATGGTCAGTTCACCGATCGGTGTGTCGAAGCGATCGAACAACAGGTTCATGAGGGTTCTCCAACGAAAGTGCCGGACAGGTGCCACAGATGCAGCACGGCATAGGCGCGCCATGGGCGCCACGATTGCGAACGTGCTTCGGTGGCGCGTTCGCTGAGACGCTGGCCCTGTGCATGGCCCAGCACCTGCTGCAGCACCAGATCACCGGCGGGGAAGGCATCAGGCTGGCCGAGCCCGCGCAGGGCGATGTACTGCGCCGTCCACGGGCCGATGCCGGGCAGGGCCACGCAGCGGGCGACGAAATCCTCCAGGGCCTGGCCTGGCCCGAAGTCGAGCTGGCCGCTGGCGCAGGCCGCGGCGAGGGCGCGCACGGTGGCGGCACGGCTGCGTGGCAGGCCGATCGATTCCAGTGGGGCTTCGGCCAGTACGTCCGGTGCTGGGAACTGACGGTCGAATTCAGACGGCATGCCGGGCAGGTGCGCACCGTAGGCATCGACCAGTCGGCGTGCGAACGTAGTGGCCGCCGCCACGCTGACCTGCTGGCCCAGTACCGCGCGCACGCCCACCTCGAAGCCATCCCAGCCGCCCGGCACGCGCAGGCCGGGGCGCTCGTCGATGCCGCGTGCCAGCAACGGTTCGTCGCCCAGTGCTGCGTGCACCTGCTGCAGGTCGGCGTCCAGGTCGAACACGCGACGCACGCGGCGTACGATGTCCGGAATCAGGCGCGGGTCGACCGCGCCCAGCTGCAGGCGCAGCTCGGGCCGCTTCGGATCGGCGGTGACCCGCAGCAGGGTGGGGCGCTCGGCCGTGCCGAGTACGCGCTGGTAACTGTCTTCACCGATCAGCTCGATGCCGGGCAGGCTGCGCTTGCGCAGGAACGACAGCATCCGCGGGAAATCCAGCGGCGGTCGATAGCCCAGGCGCAATACCAGCCCGCCATCGTCGGCGGCCAGTGGATGGTGCTGGCGGCGCAGCACGGTAGGCGCCATGCCGCAGCCCTGCAGGAAGGCCGTATTGAAGCGGCGCAGGCTGTTGTAACCGGCGGCCAGCGCCACGTCGGTCACCGGCAGCGTGGTTTCGGTCAGCAGCTGCTTGGCCAGCAGCAGGCGATGGGTGGCGTGGATCTGCCCTGGCGTTGCGCCCAGCCGTTCGACGAACAGGCGTTGCAGCTGGCGTGCGCTGAGGCCGATCTTCCCGGCCAGGTCGGCCACCGGCTGGTCCTGCAGGAAGCCTGCATGGATCAGCGCCAGGGCGCGCTGCACGGCCTGTCCGGCCAGCGCCTGTTGTGCCAGCGGGGCCAGTTCGGGGCGGCAGCGCAGGCAGGGACGATAGCCGGCCGAAGCGGCAGCGGCAGCGGTGGGGTAATAGGTGATGTTGCGCGGCTTCGGCGGCGGCGCCGGGCACACCGGGCGGCAGTAGATGCCGGTGCTGCGCACGGCGGTGAAGAACACGCCGTCGAAGCGCGCATCACGGGCCAGGCGGGCGCGGTCGCAGGCGGCTGTGTCGAGGGCGAGGGCGGTATCCATGGCGCCAGTCTAGGCGCGTCCGGGGGGCAGTACTCGCCATATTCGGACATGGATGCTGGGGGCAGGTCAGCCGGGCTGCGCCCGGCACCCGCGGGGGCAACGGCAACGGCAACGGCAACCTCAACAGCAACAGCAACAGCAACAGCGGGCGATCCCTGGGATGGCGGGGTGGGTCCGGTTGCAGGGGACGCTGCAAGTACGTCCATGTAAGCTCGGTCGCGCCATCCATGGCGCTCACGCCCCTGCAACCGGACCCACCCCGCCTTTGACAGTTTCACGCTGCTGTTGGTGGGTGCCGACTTCCCGCTGCTTCTGGTGGGTGTCGACTTCCCGCTGCTTCTGGTGGGTGTCGACCTTGGTCGACACGTAGATCCGCGCCATGCGTGGATGGGATTTGGGACGACGCCGGAATGGGGAATGACAACGGCTAAGGGTCAGAAGCGGTTCAGTGGCGCGCGCTGAATGCGCGCCATGGGCAGGTAGACTGTGGTTCTTACCTGTCCGAAATCCGGTTGCCCGATGTCCGCCAAACTCCGCTGGTTGCCCCTGTTGTGCCTGGCCCTGGCGGGCTGCAGTCAGTTGGAGAATCCCGGCAACGTCACTGCCGCCGACAAGGCCACGCGTGCCCCGGCCAGCGATGGCGAAAACATGGTGTCGATCAATGCCGCCGATGCGCCGGCGCCAGCGCCGCAGGCGCGCAGCAGGGCCGACCGGCCCTGGCCGCAGACACAGCTGGACAATGGCAAGGCGTGGATCAGCTGCAGCACCGACTACGCCGGCGAGGGCGGCGATGGCCTTGAGCTGGAAGGGCTGCAGCGCGAACAGCTGAAGCAGGCGCTGGCGCCGTGTGCCGAGCGCGGGCTGCTGCGCGTGCGCTACAACGGCAAGATCAATCCTGGGTTTGCCGAGATGATGTGGCGGCTGGCCGTGGTTGCCGATGAGCTGCAGATCCATAAGCGCATCCTCGATCTGGATTCCAGCGGCGGCCAGGTGGAGTCGGCGATCGTTGCCGGCGACAGCATCGGTGAATCCGGCTGGACCATCTGGGTGCGCGAGGGCTCGATCTGTCACAGCGCCTGCGTGTTCGTACTGGCTGCCGGTGACAACCGCCTGCTGACCGGCAAGGTCGGCATCCACCGCATGATGCGCATCAGTTCCAAGGCCACCTCGCGCGCGGAACTCAACCGCGAGCTGCACGAGGTCTATGACAACGTGAAGGACTATCTGCAGCGCAATGGCGTGGCGGTGGGCGTGGCCGACCTGATGATGACCGTGCCCAACCGCAGCCTGCGCCTGCTGACGGCCGAAGAGCTTCGCCAGTACGGTCTGGACGGCACCAACGCGGTGCAGGACGACCTTGAGCGGATCAAGCAGATGCGTGCCTGCGGCGATGACTTCGTGCAACGCAAGGATGCCTTCCTGGTGGCCTTCGACCAGCAGTGCAAGCGCGACGGCGCCGACATGGAATCGATCAACAGCTGTGGCCAGTCGCTGAAACAGCGCTTCGGCTTCCCCGATCCGGTGTGCCCGGAGGAAAGTCCGCTGTCGGAGATCGACGTGGCCACGCTGCCGCCGGCACCACCGGAGCAGCCGCCGGTGGCCGAGCAGCTGCCGGCGACGTCCGCTGCACCGGCGGCGCAGGCCGACGCTGGCGCCGTCGAAGGCAGCGTCCAGGCGCGCTGACGGGCCACTCACCGCGCTGGCGTAGACTGCGGTTCTTTCCATCGAACCGGCGGTGTCCATGAAGCGCGTGCTCCTGCTGCTGTCCCTGTTGCCCCTGGCTGCACTGGCGCAAACGCCTGCACCGGCCACGCCCGCACCGGCCCCGGCTCGCCCCGCGCCGAGCACCCCGGCGGCCGCGAAACCGGCGACCGCTGCCACGCCGGTGCTGAGTGCTGCCCAGCAGGCGCAGGTGCAGAAACAGGACGCGGAAATGGGCAGCGCCGCATTGAAGGCCGCGCAACTGGTCGACGCCAATCGGGCGGGTGAGTTGTGGGACGGCGCCTCGGCTGTTGCCCGTCGCGCGGTGCCCAAGGCGGCCTTCGTCAGCCAGCTTGCGGCAGACCGCACGCGTCTGGGTGCGATGGCCGGCCGTGGCCAGCCGACCATCACCCGGGTCAAGTACGCTGCTGGCGCTGCCGTGCCTGAAGGCCTGTACATCAACGTCAGCTTCCCGACCCGTTTCGCCAACAGCGCGCAGCCGGTCCGCGAGCTGGTGTCGTTCCGCTTCGACGAAGACCAGACCTGGCGCCTGGCCGGTTACAGCCTGCGCGCATCCAGCCCCTGACGGAGAACGACGATGGCCACCGAACTGACGATGCTGGCGTGGGCGATGCTGTTGGGTTTCGTCTACATCTTCGCCGCCTCCACCGTGGTCACCCGCGAGCGCGGGATGAAATGGAACGCCTCTGCACGCGACGACTCGTCCAAGCGGCTGAGCCCGCTGGCAGGGCGCCTGCAGCGGGCGCAATCCAACTTCTTCGAGACCTTCCCGTTCTTCGCCGCCGCTGCGATCGCGGTAGTGGTGGCCGGGCGTGGCAGCGATACCACCGCCTTGGCCGCGCAGGTCTACTTCTGGGCGCGGGTGGTGTACCTGCCGTTGTATGCGGCCGGCATTCCCTATGTGCGCAGCCTGGTCTGGCTGGTGTCGATCCTGGCGATCCTGGCGCTGGTATTCGCGCTGCTGTGAAGTGCAGCTGATCCAGATCAAGGCCGGTCAGGCATGCGGCGCTATGCTGGCCGCGACTGGATCAACGGCAGGAGACGCGCATGCGCAGGATGGACGTGGTGGTGGTCGGTGCCGGGCCGGCCGGGTTGTGCTTTGCGCGCGCGTTGGCTGGTACCGGCCTGCAGGTCGGGCTGGTCGAGGCGCAGCCGCGCCAGGCCTTGGCCGAGGCCGCCTTCGATGGCCGTGAAATCGCCCTGACCCATACGTCGCGGCAGAGCCTGGAACAGCTTGGCCTGTGGCAACGCCTGCCCGAAGCCGAGATTGCCGAGCTGCGCGATGCGCGGGTGATGAACGGCGGGTCGCCATTCGCGCTGACCTTCGCCAGCAGCCAGGTCGACGGCCAGCCGCTGGGCTGGCTGGTGCCCAACCATCTGATCCGCCGCGCGGCCTGGCAGGCAGTGCAGGGCCAGGATGGGCTGGAGCTGTTCGATGGCCGCAAGGTGCAGGCGGTGCGCGCCGACAGCCAAGGCCACGTGGTGCGCCTGGATGATGGCAGCGAACTGCACGCGCACCTGCTGGTGTGCGCCGACAGCCGCTTTTCCGGCACCCGCCGCATGCTCGGCATCGGTGCGCAGATGCGTGACTTCGGCAAGTCGATGCTGGTCTGCAGGATGCAGGTCGAGCGCGATCATCACCACACGGCGTGGGAGTGGTTCGGGTATGGCCGCACCATGGCACTGCTGCCGCTCAACGAAGGTCAGGCATCGGCGGTGATCACCCTGCCGCCGCGGCAGATCGAAGAACTGCTGGCGATGGATGAGATCGCGTTCGGGGACGCCATCAGCGGTTTCTTCGAACACCGTCTGGGACGGATGCAGCCAGTGGCGACGCCGCAGGCTTATCCCCTGGTCGGGGTATATGCGCAGCGCTTCGTCGGCGAGCGTTCGGCATTGATCGGTGATGCTGCGGTGGGCATGCACCCGGTCACCGCGCATGGTTTCAACCTGGGCCTGGCCAGTGCGCAGCGGTTGGCGCAGGGCATCGCCGAGCAGCAGCGGCGCGGGGCGGACATCGCCGCCGCCGGCATGCTGGGCAGCTACCAGCGCGGACATCGGCTGGCGGCGCGGCCGCTGTATGAGGCAACCAATGCGATTGCCAGCCTGTATACCGATGACCGCCGGCCGGCGCGCCTGTTGCGCGCGGCGGGGTTGCGGGTAGCTCAGGGGGTGGCGCCGTTCCGGCAGCTGATTGCCGCCCACCTGACCCAGCGCGTGGCCTGACGGCCGCGCGGTGACTCAAGCGGCGGCCAGCACCCGGATCTGGCTGTCGTTGAACTCGACCACCTGGCCCGCGCGGATCTTGCAGGCCTTGCGCAGCTCGACCTCGCCATCGACCAGCACCAGGCCTTCGCTGATGACCATCTTGGCTTCGCCGCCGCTGGTGACCAGGTCGGCCAGCTTGAGCAACTGCTTGAGTTCGACGTAGTCGCCGTCGAGGTCGAATTCGAGGATCTGCATGGAACGGGGTTTCCTGGGGCAGGCGCTGCAGGACAAGGCCCGCAGCGGTAAAATGGGCGCCTATTGTGCGCCACGGCGGGCCGTAACGGCATGTCGATGGTTTCCTGTACACCTTGTTCAGGAACAGTGCGGTATCATTCCGCTCTGAGCGAGTGAAACCTCAGCTTCAACCGAGCAGCGCCAGGGCACGCGATAAGAAGGGCGCCCAAAGCGCGGAATCCCCCTTTTTTTCGCCTGCCATGCTCGTGGCAGTGCCTTCGGAGTTCCCCATGTCCCAAGAAACCCAAGCGCAGCTGCAGTTCGCGCAGCTCGGCCTGTCCGATTCTGTCATGCAGGCTGTCACTGCCATCGGCTACGAAACGCCGTCGCCGATCCAGGCTGCCACCATCCCGGCGATGCTGGAAGGCCGCGACGTGCTGGGCCAGGCCCAGACCGGTACCGGCAAGACCGCCGCCTTCGCGCTGCCGGTGCTGTCCAACATCGACCTGCAGCAGATCAAGCCGCAGGCCCTGGTGCTGGCCCCGACCCGCGAGCTGGCCATCCAGGTTGCCGAGGCGTTCCAGTCCTATTCCTCGAAGATCCCGGGCTTCCGCGTGCTGCCGGTGTACGGCGGCCAGCCGTACGGCCAGCAGCTGACTGCCCTGCGCCGCGGCGTGCACATCGTGGTCGGTACCCCCGGCCGCGTCATCGACCATCTGAACCGCAGCACGCTGGACCTGTCCGAGCTGAAGACGCTGGTGCTGGACGAAGCCGATGAAATGCTGCGCATGGGCTTCATCGACGACGTCGAAGCGGTGCTGAAGAAGCTGCCGGAGAAGCGCCAGGTGGCGCTGTTCTCGGCCACCATGCCGCCGGCCATCCGCCGCATCGCGCAGACCTACCTGAAGGACCCGGTCGAAGTCACCATCGCGACCAAGACCACCACCTCGGCCAACATCCGCCAGCGCTACTGGTGGGTGAGCGGCATGCACAAGCTGGACGCGCTGACCCGCATCCTGGAAGTCGAGCCGTTCGACGCGATGATCGTCTTCGCGCGCACCAAGGCCGGCACCGAGGAACTGGCCAGCAAGCTGCAGGCCCGTGGCCTGGCCGCTGCCGCCATCAACGGTGACATGCAGCAGGCCCAGCGTGAGCGCACCATCGCCATGCTGAAGGAAGGCAAGCTGGACATCCTGGTCGCCACCGACGTGGCCGCCCGTGGCCTGGACGTGGAGCGCATCAGCCACGTGCTGAACTACGACATCCCGTACGACACCGAAAGCTACGTGCACCGTATCGGCCGTACCGGCCGTGCCGGCCGCAGCGGTGAGGCGATCCTGTTCGCCACCCCGCGCGAGAAGGGCATGCTGCGCCAGATCGAGCGTGCGACCCGTCAGCCGATCGAAGAAATGCAGCTGCCGAGCGTGGAAGCGGTCAACGACAACCGCATCAACAAGTTCACCTCGCGCATCACCGAGACCCTGGGCCAGGGCGGCCTGGACTTCTACCGCCAGCTGTTGGAGCGCTTCGAATCCGAGCAGAACGTGCCGGCCATCGAAGTGGCCGCTGCACTGGCGAAGATGATGCAGGGCGATACCCCGTTCCTGCTGCAGCCGCCGGTGCGCGCACCGCGCGAAGAGCGCGCGCCGCGTGAGCGTTTCGAGCGCACTGAGCGCCCGGAGCGTGGGGACCGCAACGAGCGCGGCCCGCGCTTCGAGCGTGGTCCGCGCCGTGACGATGCCGAAGGTGGCTTCGAGCAGCGCCCGCGCCGTGACGTGCCGCCGCGCGGTGCACCGGAGCAGGGCATGGAGACCTACCGCATTTCGGTCGGCCACCAGCATGGCGTGAAGCCGGCCAACATCGTCGGCGCCATCGCCAACGAAGCCGGCCTGGAAAGCCGCTTCATCGGTCGCATCGACATCCACGACGACTTCTCGCTGCTGGATCTGCCGGCACAGATGCCGTCGGACGTGCTGACCCACCTGCAGAAGGTATGGGTGTCCGGCCAGCAGCTGCAGATGCGTCCGTTGGCGGCCGGTGAAGAGGTCAATCCGGCGCCGCGTCCGTTCAAGCCGCGCTTCGACAAGCGTGGTCCGGGCGGTCCGGGTGGCCCGGGTGCTCCGCGTCGCAGTGGTCCGGGTGGCCCCGGCGGCGACCGCGACAGCCGTCCGCCGCGTCGTGATGGCTTCAACAAGCCGCGCGGCCCGCGCAGCTTCTAAGCCGCGCAGAAGTAGATGAACAACGCCAGCCTCCGGGCTGGCGTTGTCGTTTGCAGGACGTCAGGTCGGCCCGGCCGCCGCTGCCGATCACCGGCCGGGTCCGGTTTCGCATGGCCCACACATCCCCGGTTCTAGGCTGGCGCGGTTCCGTAGGAGATTGTCACCGCAGCACATTCGGGGGATCCAGGATGGGTAGAAGTGGCATGGACCAACAGCGCCGACGGGTACCGATGACCCGCGGGCTGGGACTGCGATTTGCGCTGTTGACGGGCATGGCGATCGGACTGGTCGCGCTGTCGGCTGTGATCCAGGAGCTGCAGGCGGCATCGACCGCGTGGATCGCAGGGCAGGGCTACTGGTCGCGGGGGCAGCAGGACGCCACCGCAGCGCTCAGCCGTTACCTGGCGCGTGGCCACCTGCAGGATCTGCAGGATGCCCAACGGGCACTGCGGGTTCCGCTGGGTGACCTGCAGGCTCGCAAGGCGCTGGAGCAACCCGAACCGGACGAGGCGACAGCCCGCGCCGGTTTCCTGCGTGGGGGCAACGCCCGCGCCGACATACCACGGCTGATCTTCTCGTTCCGCCACGCGCGCAATGTCGGTGCCTTCCGTGAAGCCACCTGGTTGTGGCGGCAGACCGACGCGGACCTGCTGGCCCTGCAGGCGTTGTCGGAGGAACTGCAACGCCGCCATGGCTCGGGACCGCTGGACGAGGCGACCGTGGATGACTACCTGCACCGGCTGCGTGGCATCGACCACCAGCTGCGTGGACAGGCGCAGGCGTTCTCGCAGGCGCTGCTGCGCATGGCCCGCGCGGTGCGCATCGCAACCCTGGCCGTCGGCGGCCTGTCGGTCCTGCTGATCAGCCTGATGGCGGTTGCCTTGGCCCGCCGGGTCGGCAAGGACCTGACCGAGCACGAGAGCCGCTTCCGGGCGGCCTTCTACCAGGCCAACGTCGGCATGCTCAAGCTGGATGCCGCCGGCCGGGTGGTGGAGGCCAACCAGGCGATGGCCGACATCCTCGACCATCGCCGGGACGTGCTGCTGCAGATGTCGTTGACCGAGCTGCTGATGGAAGGCGAGCTGGTCATCGATGGGGGGGGCCGTATCGACTGGGACCGCCAGCTGCGCCCGGGCGAACTGCGCTTCCGGCGTCGCGATGGCAGCCTGGTGTGGGGGCGTTGGAGTGGTACCGGCGTACGCACCGCCGATGGCCGCCTGTCGGTGTTCGCCATCGTCGAGGATGTCAGCCAGAACCATGCCCTGGCGCGTGAGATCGAGCACCATGCCAGCCACGATCCCCTGACGGGCCTGATCAATCGCCGCGAGATCGAGCGCCTGCTGGAGAAGTCACTGCTGCAGGTCCGCTCCGACGGTGGAACCCATGCACTGGGCTACATCAACCTGGACCACTTCAAGCTGGTCAACGACAGCTTCGGCCACGCGGCCGGCGACCAGATGCTGCGCAGCTTCGCCGAGTACCTGGTCGGCGCGGTGCGTGACGGCGACTGGGTGGGCCGCCTGGGCGCGGATGAGTTCGCGGTGTTCCTCGCCCGCGCCAACCAGGATGAAGCCAAGCGCGTACTGCAGCGGTTGATCCGCAACCTCGGCCAGGCCACGTTTCCGATCAGTGAAGGCAGTCCGCAGCTGAGCTGCAGCGTGGGCGTGGTCGAAGTGACGGCCGAGGCACCGGACGCGAACTGGTTGATGAGCGCCGCCGACAGTGCCTGCTATGCAGCCAAACAGGCCGGCCGCAACCGCGTGCATTGCTTCAACGAAAACCGGCTGGCTTTGGAAGAACGACGGCTGGAAGCCGAACGCCTGCAGCGGGTCAGTCGTGCGATGGCCGAGAATCGCATGCTGTTGTATGCGCAGCGCATCGCCAAGGTAGGTGATCCGTCCTACCTGCACTATGAAGTGCTGGTGCGCATGCGTGACAGCGACGGCGTGCTGCACCTGCCGGGCCAGTTCATGCCGGCGGTGGAGCGTTACGGCATGGCGGTGGTGCTGGACCGGCACGTGCTCGGCCTGCTGTTCCGCCACCTGCAGGTGTGCCCGGCGCACGTTCGCCAGCTCGGTCTGTGCAATGTCAACGTGTCGGCCCAGTCGATTGCGGAGCCGGGATTCCTGGCGTTCGTCTGCGACCTGCTGGAGCGCAACCGCGCACTGGCGTCCAAGCTCTGCTTCGAGATCACCGAAACCGCGGCAATCGGCAATCTGAGCCAGGCACGTGCCTTCATCGACGCGGTCAAGGCGCGCGGATGCCGGGTGGCGCTGGATGATTTCGGCTCGGGCTTGTCCTCGTTCGGCTATCTGCGGCAGCTGCCGGCGGACATGCTGAAGATCGATGGTGCCTTCGTGCGTGACATGGATACCGATCCGGTCAGCCGTGCCAGCGTGCGTGCGATCAGCGAGCTGGGCCGCGAACTGCAGATGGAGGTGGTGGCCGAGTGGGTGGAGACCATTGAAGTGGCCGAGGCGTTGGCCGGGATGGGGGTGCAGGGCCTGCAGGGCTATGCCATCGAACGGCCGCAGCCGCTGGAGCGGTTGACCCTGGCCGATCTGCGGCCGATGCGCTTGGCCGGCACGCAGGGGCCATCGGCTGCCGGCTGAAGGTGCTGCGGCCGGGCTGCGCCCGGCACCCGCGGTAGTGCCGGCCGCTGGCCGGCAACCTCAGCGGCAACAGCAACAGCAACAGCAACAGCGGGTTTCCGTAGGATGGCGGGGTGGGTCCGGTTGCGGGGGACGCTGCAAGTACGTCCCTGTAAGCTCGGTCGCGCCATCCATGGCGCTCACGCCCCCGCAACCGGACCCACCCCGCCTTCGACAGATCTCCGCGATCTGTCGGAATGGCCTGGCCTGCTCCTGGTGGGTGTCGACCTTGGTCGACACGTAGATCCACGCCATGCGTGGATGCTCTT
>RCUO01000471.1_pt1 | contig 19960 bp, 16 predicted proteins | sample 2166161 | NCBI WGS metagenome assembly RCUO01 (sample SAMN09932617, study PRJNA488358) | compost metagenome | feature: garden; material: soil; isolation source: compost soil in cyclohexanecarbonitrile-enriched culture | place: Germany: Experimental Botanical Garden Goettingen | collected 2016-01-27 | reverse complement strand
TGTGCACGGCCGGGACGCCATCGACTTTGCCGGGTGCACCGGCATCGTCGATGCACTGCTCGGCACCGGAAGCGCGGGAGCGCCGCGCGGTGCCTATGCGGCCCTGATTGCCGCGGCGAACGCCAGCGGCAAGCCGGTGGTGTCCGCGGACATCCCCAGCGGGCTGGACGCGGACACGGGGGAGCTGCATGAGCCGTGCATTCATGCAGCGGTGACGGTCTGCCTCGCGTTGCTCAAGCGCGGGCTGGTGCAGTATCCCGGCGCGGAGGCGGCCGGGAGGGTCGTGGTCCGCTCCATCGGCATCCCTGCCGCTCTGGCCCGTGAGGCCGGGGTACAGGCCAGCCTGCTGACCCCGGAAGTGCTGCAGACACGTCTCGGTATCGACGTGTCGCGCCGCCGCTCGCCCGAAGGGCACAAGGGCACCTACGGCCATGTCCTGCTGGCGGCAGGAAGCTTGTCCATGAGCGGCGCCGGGCTGCTCGCGGCACGGGCCGCGCTGCGGGCAGGCTGCGGTCTGGTGACCTGGGCGCTGCCCGCGGCGCTGATGCCGTATGTAATCGGTGCCGCCCCGGAGATCATGCTGGCTGCCGCCGGCGGCGGCGAGGACGGCACCTGGAATGCGGGAACGGCTGCCGAGGTGCTGCGGCTTAGCAGTAAGCGTGATGTAGTCGCCGCAGGACCCGGACTGGGCCGGTTTACCGGAGACAAGGAGTGGCTCCGCATGCTGTGGGAGGGAGTCCAAAGCCCGCTGGTGCTGGATGCGGATGCCCTTAACATCCTGGCTGAATGTGATTATACAGGGTGGACCGGCCCGGTGCGGCCGGTTATTCTGACCCCTCATCCGGGGGAAATGGCCCGGCTCGCGGGCGTATCCACGGCGGAGGTCCAGCGTGACCGGATCGGTCTTGCCCGGAATTATGCTGTAAAGTACGGCGTAATCCTTGTCCTTAAGGGTTCACACACTGTAATTGCTTCACCTCAAGGGGAGATCTATGTTAACGCCACAGGCCATCCCGGGATGGGCACGGGCGGAGCGGGCGATGTGCTGACAGGAATGATAGCCGGCCTGCTCGCCCAGAGTCTGGATGCCGTTCAGGCGGCAGCCTTCGGGGTGTATCTGCACGGGCTGGCCGGCGAGCGGGCGGTCGGCGCACGGAATCATCCTTCGGCACTGGTCGCCGGAGATATTATTGAGGCGCTATAGTAGCCGCGCTGTAACTCATGTGCAAGCAGACCATAATTCGTGCCTACAACCCCCGCCCATAACCTGTTCATATTACGCTCAGCCGGCTTATCTCCGGTACTGACAGCCAGGGGTTCAGCCTAATATAATGTGCCTATAACAAAACAAGACACAGCAGCGGAACGAACAGGGCGAACACGGGCAGCAGCAGCGGGTACCGCTCGCCGGCCAGCTGGGCTAGCCTGAACAGCAGCAGGATGACGATTCCGTAGAGGCCGCAGGTCTGCGTGTCTCCTCCCTGCTCGGAGGCCAGCCACAGGCCGGCGCCGAATCCGGCGGCTGCATATAGTACAAGCGACGGTCCGAGTCTGGAAGAACGGAACATGGACAGCAGGGCGTCTGCAATCAGCGCAGCAGGCAGACCGTAAGCATACACGGCATATGGCACTGAAACCGGCCAGCCTTCCGGCACTCCGTTATGATGCGGCAGTCCAAGCAGCACAAGCGACACAAGCATAAAGGTCAGGCCGGCGGCAGACAGCTTGGACAGGGCGTACAAGCCTGCCTTCAGCCTCACGGAGGGCAGATCATACTCTTTGATTTTGTTCATCTGAAAACGTCCTTTCGGGTTTGAGGATCAGCCTGTGACCATATCTCCTCCATTAACATGGATGCAGGTGCCTGTGACGTAGGCGGAGTCCGGGCTGGCCAGATAGACATAAGCGCCTGCGAGCTCATAGGGCTGTGCAGCCCGCCCGAGCGGGGTATCCGTCCCGAACACGCTGACTTCGGCTGCGGAGTAGCTGGAAGGGATAAGCGGGGTCCACACCGGACCTGGAGCGACACTGTTGACACGGATTCCGGTATCGGCGAGCGACAGGGCAAGAGAGCGGGTGAAGGAGACGACAGCACCCTTCGTTGAGGAATAATCAATCAGCTCCTTATTGCCCTGGTAAGCGGTAATGGAGGCGGTATTGATGATGGAGGAGCCTTTTTTCAGATGAGGAAGTGCAGCCTGGCTCATGAAAAAGTACGGGAAAATGTTAGTCTGAAAGGTCTGGTACAGCTGCTCCTCCGTAATATCCAGCAGGCTGCGCTGCGGATACTGCACTGCAAGATTGTTGACCAGAATATCGAGTCTGCCGAAGGTCTGTACAGTCTGCTCCACCGCCTGGAAGCTGTTTTTCCTGTACCGCAGATCCGTCTCGATCCGCAGGCAGCGCCGGCCGAGCTGTTCTATCTCCCGGGCAGTGTCTGCGGCATCTGAAGCTTCATAGAGATAAGCAATGGCCACATCTGCGCCTTCCTTGGCAAAGGCGATAGCCGCCGCCCTGCCGATCCCGCTGTCTCCGCCGCTGATCAGGGCAACCCTGCCCCTCAGTCTGCCGCTGCCGCAGATTTCCCGATCTTCGCTGATCGGAAGGGGGTTCATCAGGCTTTCCAGTCCGGGCTGGCGGTCTTGATGCTGAGGGGGGAAGGCTATTTTTTGAATGCGGCATACCGTCTGTTCCCCGTAGAAGGGATAAGTTGGATTCATCGCTCGGTACTCCTCCTTGCGTGCTGTCTGTTTTGTATATTTCTATGCATCCGCCCAGAAAAGGGTGCGCTTCCGCGGCATGAGCCGGGAGAGCGGCCGGCGGTTAGGCTGTTGCTGTAACTGAATTAATCCATAGAGGGGCGGAAAAAGAGTATGCGTTACCGCGCAATGATAGCAGAGGATTATGACGCAGCCGGCAGGCTGTGGGAAAATACGGCCGGTATGGGTCTTAGCAGCGCCGATTCCAGGGAAGGAATCCTGCAATTTCTCGGGCGGAATCCGGGATTGAGCCAGGTATGCGAGGCGGAAGACGGCACGCTGGCCGGTACCGTATTGTGCGGCCATGACGGCCGCAGAGGATATATGTATCATGTTGCTGTAAGTGCAGCATGCCGCGGGAAGGGGGCCGGCCGTGAAATGGTGTCGCGTGCGCTTTCAGCACTTCGTGATGCCGGTATAGCGAAATGCCATCTAATGGTAATTGAGGGGAATGGACTGGGACGCAGCTTCTGGTCGGGAACCGGCTGGGAGGAACGGGACGGCATTGTGCTTTTTTCGCAAAATACATAATCTGTTGCTTTCTGTTGAAGAGGCAGCCATTAGATAACAATGAATGTAATAGTGTAGGTTCGGCATTCGTGCAGTATAATGTATAGGCAATTAATATAGCTAAATTTGATAGCGGGTGATCAGAGCAATGCGCTTCAAGGATGTATTCTCAATAATCGGCCCGGCGATGGTCGGACCTTCGAGCTCCCATACAGCCGGTGCCGCGCGGATTGGCCGTGCTGCCCGTCAGGTGCTGGGCGAGATGCCGCGTGAGGCGGAGGTTATTTTCTTCGGCTCATTTGCCGCCACTTATCAGGGGCACGGGACGGACCGGGCTATTGCCGGCGGACTGCTGGATTTTGCCACGGATGACCACAGGCTGCCGGATTCGGTCGAACTGGCCGCTGAAGCGGGGATGGACATTTCCTTCCGGCAGGGAACAGGCCTGTTCCCCCATCCGAACACGGTCAGGCTCCGTCTTGTCGGCCGGGACACCGGTACGGAACTGACGCTGACAGGGATTTCAATCGGCGGCGGAAATATTGAAATTGTGGATATCGACGGCTTCGGAGTCAAGCTGACGGGGATGTATCCAACCGTGCTGATTAATCATATGGATTATCTCGGCGTGCTGGCCAGTGTTACGGACGTCATGCGCAGAGGACAGTTTAATATCGGTCATATGTCGCTTGACCGCAAAAACCGCAGCGGTGCAGCACTCACCGTGCTGGAGCTGGATGAGTCGGCGACGGGGGAACTGCTGCAGGAGCTGCAGGCCCTCGCAGCCGTCAAATCGGTCAAAGTGGTGGACTTGAACGGAGTTAAGCAAGAACAGAAAGGGAAGGAAAGCACAACATGAATTTTCAAACACTGAGCCAGCTGGCTGTATTATGTGAGGAACGGGGACTCGGCATAGGCGCGCTGATGCTGGAGGAGCAGAGCGGGGAATCGGGGCGTCCGCAGAGCCAGGAATTTGCTACGATGAAGGAGTATTACGGGGTCATGAAAGAAGCGGTACAACGCGGAATGACTCAGGATACGACCTCGCGCAGCGGTCTGACAGGCCTCGATGCCCAGCGGGTGGGCGCGTATAACACAGCGGCTGAGCCGTTACTGGGCGGACCGGCCGGGCAGGCAATGGCCTATGCACTGGCGGTATCGGAAGTGAATGCCTCCATGGGACGGATTATTGCTACACCGACGGCAGGCTCCTGCGGGATTATTCCGGGAGTCTTTCTCAGCTGCCAGGAGCGTTTTGGCTGGGATGATGATTATATGGTTTCAGGGCTGTTCGCGGCAGGGGCAATCGGCTATGTGATTGCTAATAACTCCTTTGTGTCCGGTGCGGAGGGCGGCTGCCAGGCTGAGGTTGGTTCAGCAATCGGTATGGCTGCAGGAGCACTTACGGAGCTGCGCGGCGGAACACCGGTCCAGGCGGTTCATGCCGTAGGACTGGCGCTCAAAAATACGCTCGGCCTGATCTGTGATCCGGTAGGCGGGCTTGTCGAGATTCCCTGCATTGTGCGTAACGGCTTCGGGGCTGTCACTGCACTGGCTGCAGCGGATATGGCGCTGGCAGGCGTGCGCAGCGTGATTCCTTCTGACGAAGTAATCAAGGTGATGCTTGAGGTCGGCTCAGCCATGCCGGAGAAGCACCGTGAGACTGCCGGGGGCGGACTGGCCCAGACGCCGACCGGCCGGCAGATTATGAAGGATCTAAGAAATAAGAAGGGCTGAGCGCCCGGACTTGCTGCATATAACGGTTAGCTGTTATAGAGGCTTACAGCATGCGGAAACGCTCCAGCTGCTCCCACATCCCCTCCCGCCGGAGAATTTCCGGCTGCTTCGGTCCGAGAAGATCGAAGTGGGGGAAGGGGCGGCGGTTATGGATATATTGCGCGGGAAGGTCGTTCTGCTCGCACCAGCGGCGGAGGCGGGGGAGGTCGCTGCAGCCTACCTTGGTTACGGTGGTAATACCGGGAAACCGGGGATCGATCCAGTAATGGGTGAGAAAAGCGATCTCCCCCCGCTGGACCGCCGCTTTCCACTGGTTCAGTTCTTCTCTGTTGATTCCGAAGGCCATAGCTGTCTCCTCCATATCCTTGGCGGTAAGTCCGGCTTCATCGCGGACTATGCTGATGTAATTATGCAGAGCTATTATCTAGGTTGTCGCTGAAAATATTAAGTGGAAAATCGGCACCTATTGTCAGGTTAAAGCTTGGCTAGAGAAAAATAGTTAGAAAAAGGACATCTAATTCTGCTGTTTTGGCCCATAATAGGATTAATGGTCTGAAATAGGTGACATTTTTCTAACTAATGAGCAAAAATATCGGAAAATGTTAGAATTAGTTGCCGAAAATCCAACTAGTCAGTTAGAGCCCCAATTCACAGCCTGGCTTCACGGCAACTTACGAAAGGAGGCTTATGATGAACGGACAGGTTAGAGCGGACATCCGTCCCGGACTTGAGGTGGATATTGTGCTGAAGCAGGATCAGGCTACAGGCAAGCTCACACACGGTACGGTAAAAGATATTCTGACCAATTCACCGCGTCACCCGCACGGTATTAAGGTGCGGCTGGCTGACGGGCAGGTCGGGCGGGTCAAAAAGATCACAGGCTGAGGATGCAGTCCTACATTGCAAGGCTGCAGACAGCTGGTTTATGATCAACAGGCTCCAAGTATGCCCGCACATCTTAATAAGCGTTGCATTTAGCACCCGCTGTATCCTGCAGTGCCCTCGGGCACGGCAGGATACAGCGGGTGCTTTTTTATTGCACGGCCGGTCCCTGGGCTTGGCAGCTTGTCTTGCCCCGGCACGCCGCCCGGTCTCGCCCGGCACTCGCCGCAGCGCACCGTCCGGTCTCGCCCGTCTGTCGTCCCGGACTCCACTTCAGCCCCGCATAAATTCCTCCACATCCTTGTCCGCCTTGGTCTGATTGCACAGATTGCAGGCGCAGACGCAGTTGTCCGGAGTCGTATGGCCGCCCTTGGCGCGCGGCAGCAGATGATCAATGGTGTCCCCGTACAGGCCGCAGAAATGACAGGTGTAATTGTCTCTGGTCAGGATCAGCCTGCGGAAATCCTTGTTGCTGTACAGGCGGCGGATGGTACGGCGGTTGACCACAACAGCAGCATGCTCGCGGACGAGCGTAACGGCCAGTTCCAGGTCAATCTCCTGGTGCCAGCGCCGCCCCTTGTCACTGTGGCCGCGCATCAGAATCATCCCCTTGTATGAAGGGATAAGTGCAGAATAATCCTCGGGCTCCGGCTTCGGCCATCCTGTCACTGGAGGCTTACGCCGCTGCTCGCCTGCCCGCGGCCGCGGGCGGGCGCGTTCCCCTGCAGATGCAGCTGGGGATTTGCCGTCCTTGGCGCGCTCCGGACGGGAATGCGGCTGCGGTTTTGGCTGGGCAGTCTTGGGCCCGTGCTGCGCAGCTCCGCCTCCAGGCGCAGCCTTGGCGGTGTGCCGAACGGCAGAGTCTGAATGTTGTGCCGTACGGCTTGCAGAAACAGCTTCAGCCGCCTGCCTCACAGTTGACACAGCAGCCGCGTGGCCTGCCGGCGCCGTTTTCTTAGCCGCCGCTGAGGCAGCAGATACTGCCGGTGCAGGCTTCTCCGGCAGCCCGCCGGCTGGGGTGCTGCCGCGGATTTTACGGCAATCCCGGCATGCGCCGCGGCGGGATTGGCCTTTGGAGCGTTTGCCCGTCCGTCTGCGGAATTCGGAGAGCGGCTTATGCTGCCGGCAATAGGCACATTGCTTGGATAGAGGCTGATTGGTATCGGTCATAGGTATATTAGGAGAGACGCTCTGTCCGCGTCTGTCCGCTCCATTTATTTTTTAAAAGATAATGTGTAGCTCCAGTATAACGTAAAGTGCGCCTATTCACACGGAAGGCGGAAACAGCGTAACTTTACTGGATTTGTGATATCTGTCTCGGCACTATTGAGGAAAAAGATGTAAAATCTACTTAAAATGCGGAAATGGGGAAGCGGATAATGAATCAGACGAACAAGAGGCCGGGCGCCGTTATTGTGCTATATGTGCTGCAGGCTTTTCTGGGAATCGGGGCGGTCGGGGGCGGATTGATGCTGCTGATTGATCCAAGCGGTGAAATGATGGGGATGCCGGTCTCTGTGCTGGAAAGATCGCCTTTTGACAGCTTTATGATTCCAGGCCTGCTGCTGCTGCTCATCTTTGGGATTCTGCCGCTCATCGTGCTCTACGGACTGGTGAAAAAGCCGGGCTGGGAGCGGTACGCAGGGCTTGGCCCGTTCAAGGAGCTGCATCCTGCCTGGACTTTTTCCCTCTACATCGGCTTCGGGCAGATTATCTGGATTCTGGTGCAGACGTACATGATGAATGCAGTCTCTGTAGTTCATGTGTTCTACACCTGCCTGGGCCTGCTTATTCTGGCCGTTACGCTTCTGCCTCCGGTACAAAAATATTTTATGCTGGACGGCTCTGCCGAAAGAAGTTAGAATGGCAGTGAACAAAAAAGGGCTTTCATAAAACCCTGGAGGTGAACCGGATTGACTACCATTTACGATATCGCCAAAAAAACCGGTTACTCTCCGACTACGGTATCGAAGGCGTTCAATAACTATTCCGATGTGCGTGCGAAGACCCGTGAGGAAATTTTGCGGACCGCCCGGGAGATGGGCTATCTGCCGAATGCGCATGCCCGCACACTGACCACCAAGAAGTCATGGACGCTCGGCGTGCTGTTTGTGGAGGGGACGGGAGCAGGCATCCGCCATCCGTTCTTCGGTGCGGTTATTGAGAGCTTCAAGCAGGTAGCAGTAGCGAAGGGCTATGCCCTGATGTTCATCTCGAAGGATGTCGGCGGCAAGCAGAGCGGATATCTGGAGAATTGCCGGATCCATGGCGTGGACGGTGTTGTTGTGTTCCTCTCGGATTATGAGGATCCTTATTTCCTGGAGCTTCTGGAGAGCAATATTCCTACGGTGATCCTGGACTATGAGACCCCGCAGTCTCACACTGTCTGTTCGGATAACACAGCTGGAGCCATGCTGGCGGTGGACTATCTTACTTCCCTCGGGCATAGCAGGATCGCCCATATCTCCGGCGGAGTGAATACGGTTCCCGGCAATCAGCGCCAGGAGGGCTATCTTGCGGCAATGAAGCGTCACGGGCATGAGCTGCGGGACGAATACATTGTCGAAGGTGAGTATTATGTGCTGGAGAACGGCTATTCCGCTATGCAGAAGCTGCTGGCACTGCCTGAGCGGCCCACCGCTGTTTTTGCTTCCGGTGACATGCTGGCGCTCGGGGCGATGACGGCGGCTAAGGACAGCGGCTTGTCTGTACCGGGTGACATTTCGGTTATGGGGTATGACGATATCGAGCTTGCCCGTTACGTGACGCCTGCATTGACAACGGTCAGACAGGATACGGCGAGTCTGGGAATCCGTGCCGCAGAAATTCTGCTGGCATCGGTTGACCGCAAGGGGAACGGAATGGAGGCCATCGTGCTGCCCGTGGAAGTGGTTGTGCGGGAATCCTGTGCGCCGCCTGGTGAGTAATACAGCGTTTCACCGGGGCGCATATTTTTTTCGCAACAATCGAAACCGGTTTCGATTTTATGGAGGTTGTATTTGATATTTTATTTAAGGAGATGGGTTCAGATGGTAACTGTACAAACGGTATTGACGGCAAAAGAAACCGGGGAGCGCCTAAGCCGGCGGGAAGCTCTGGTATTCGGCCAGAAGGACAGCGGGCAGACAGCGGATATACAGCTTCAACCGGAGCAGGAGTTTCAAAGCATTATTGGTTTTGGCGGCGCTTTCACTGAGGCGGCAGCCTATACGCTGTCGCGGATGAGCCCGGCCAGACGGGCGGAGGTGATCCGCAGCTATTTTCACCCGGAGGAGGGCCTGGGCTACAGCATGGGGCGTGTGCATATTCACAGCTGTGATTTTGCGCTCGGCAATTATACGTATGTGCAGGATCAGGATACGGAGCTGGCTACGTTCGATATAACCCATGACCACCAGTGGGTGCTGCCGCTGATTAAGGATGCGATGGAGGTAAAAGGAGGCCCCTTTACGATGCTGGCTTCCCCCTGGAGCCCGCCGGCCTGGATGAAAACAAATGGAGAGATGAACAACGGCGGTTCGCTGAAGCCGGAATATGCCGCTGTCTGGGCGCGTTATTACACGAAATTTATTGAGGCCTACCGCAATGAGGGCATTCCGGTCTGGGCTGTATCGGTACAGAATGAGCCGGCGGCGGTGCAGACCTGGGATTCCTGTGTGTACAGTGCTGAGGAGGAACGGGATTTTGTCAAAAACCATCTCGGGCCTGCTCTGCACGAAGCCGGTATGGACGATGTAAACATCGTAATCTGGGATCACAACCGGGATATTATGATCGAGCGGGTCACCCCTATTTTGTCAGATCCGGAAGCGGCGAAGTATGTGTGGGGGACGGGCATCCACTGGTACGGCGGCGAGGAGTTCGATAAGGTGGCGAAGGTGCATGAGCTTTTCCCGGATAAGCATGTGCTGTTCACGGAGGGCTGCCAGGAGGGCGGCGTGCGTCTGGGGGAATGGTTCACCGGGGAGCGCTACGGGCGGAATATGATTGGTGATCTGAATGCGTGGACGGAGGGTTATCTGGACTGGAATCTCGTGCTCGATGAGACCGGAGGGCCGAACCATGTGGGCAATTTCTGCGATGCTCCTATTATCGCCGACACGGTTACGGATGAGCTTCATTACAACAGCTCGTATTATTACATCGGCCACTTTAGCAAGTATATCGCTCCCGGCGCTGTGCGGATCGGCCTGGAATCTGCGATTGACGGCATCCTGTCCACAGCATTCCGCAATCCTGACGGCAGCATCGCCGTTGTACTGATGAACGAGAGTGATGAAGCGCGCAGTGTAACGCTTGGTCTTGGCAGTGAGCTGGCCGTTTGCCAGCTGCCGCCGCATTCTATTGCTACGCATGTGATTTCGTAAGGTGCACATCCAAAATTCAGGAGGTTATGATATGAGCCGTTATTATTTTGATTCAGGCCGATTTGTAATGGAGCAGTTTCATGAAAATAAACCGTTTGCCAGCTTCCTGCCGGGACTGGCCGGGCTAAAGGGCATCCCGATGTGGACGTTCTATGTGAACCGCGGGCAGGGGGTATGCGGCTTCGGGGTACGCGACAAAAACTCGCCGATCATGGAGTTCTCCCCGGCCAGCATCTCCTACAAGAACGTGGCATCGTCCGGGTTCCGCACCTTTATTAAGCTGGGGGAGCGTGCAGAGATTTATGAGCCGTTCCAGTCCTCGCATCCGGACCCGGCGGTGAAGCGGAGGATGACGATCCTGCCGAACGGGCTGACGATTGAGGAAGAGCATACCGGACATGGACTGAAAACGACGGTTCATTATTTTAATCTGCCGAACGATGATTATGCCGCGCTGGTGCGGCGGGTGGAGATCGAGAATACAGGCGGTGCGGAGCTGTCTCTGGAGCTGCTGGACGGTCTGCCGGAGATCCTTCCTTACGGATCGGCGAACAGCGCCTACAAGGAAATGGGCAATCTGCTGCGCAGCTGGATGGAGGTCTACAATCTGGAGCATGGCATTCCATTCTATAAGCTGCGTTCCAGCACCAACGATAGTGCGGAGGTCAGTGAAATTCAGAACGGCCATTTCTATCTGTCTTTTACTGCAGAGGGGGAGCAGCTGCGGCCGGTTGTTGATTTTGAGGTGATTTTCGGGGCTAATACATCGCTTGCTTATCCTGACCGCTTCGCCGGTCTTGCGCTTGATGATCTGCTTGCACAGCCGCAATATCCGGTGAATAAGGTTCCCTGCGGCTTCAGCGGTGTTCAGCGGACACTGGCTCCCGGCGGTAAGCTGACACTGAACACGATTATCGGGCATGTCAGTGACATCGAGCTAATCAACCGCAAGGCCGGCCGGCTCTGCCGCGATGAATATATCACCGGCAAAATGCTGGAAGCGGCCGAGCTTACCGAGAACCTGACAGCAGACATTGCTACGCGCACTTCTTCGGCTATTTTTGACGCTTACTGCCGCCAGTCCTATCTCGATAATTTTCTGCGGGGCGGATATCCGTTTATTTTTGACAATGGAAAAGACGGCTTTGTCGTGCATCTCTATTCACGCAAGCACGGCGATATGGAGCGGGATTATAACTTTTTCTCGCTGGCGCCGGAGTACTATTCGCAGGGCAACGGGAACTTCCGCGATATGAACCAGAACCGGCGTAATGATGTGTTTTTCCATCCGCAGGTCGGCAGCTTCAATATCAAAATGTTCTACAGCCTGATCCAGGCGGACGGCTATAATCCGCTCAGCGTGCAGGGAACCAGCTTTGAGGTGCTGCCGGAGCATGCTGCTCAGCTTAAAGAGTGGGTGGAGAGCTCTGCGGCGGATCATCAGGCTGAGCTTGCAGCGCTGTGTCTAGGTAAATTCACACCAGGCCAGCTGATTAATTACATCGCGGATCATCAGGTGCAGCTGAAGGCGGATGAGCAGGAATTCCTCAGCGGTGTGCTGGCCCTGTCCCGGCAAAATATCGAGGCCGCCTTCGGTGAAGGCTTCTGGAGCGACCACTGGACGTACAATCTGGATCTGGTTGAAGGCTATCTGGAGGTATTCCCGGATAAGCTGGGAGAGCTGCTGTTCGGCGATGAATCCTATACGTTCTACGACAGCCCTGCCTATGTGCTGCCGCGCAGCGAGAAGTATGTGCTTAGCGGCGGGAAGGTGCGGCAATACGGCGCACTGCTCGAGGATGAGGAGAAGCTGCACCGGCTGCACCGCAAGGCCGGCGATACCCAGTGGCTGCGCACGGAAGGCGGCACCGGGGAGATCTACCGCACCAGCCTGTTCGTCAAAATGCTCTCGCTGGCGCTGAACAAATTCGCAACTCTTGATCCCTATGGCATGGGCGTGGAGATGGAGGGCAACAAGCCGGGCTGGAATGATGCGATGAACGGCCTGCCGGGCCTGTTCGGCTCCGGGATGAGCGAGACGTTCGAGCTTAAGCGGATGCTGGTGTTTATGCTGGAGGCGCTGGAAAGCCTAGGTGTGCCGGAAGTAGAGGCCGCGCGGGAGCTGGCAGGGGCACGGGAGCTGGAGGCGGTGCAGGGATTGCAGGAGCAAGGCGCATTAGGAACGCAAGGGTTGCAGGAAACGCTGGATACGCTGGAGTTGCAGGGATGGCAGGAAGTGCAAGGAGTACAAGGATCACATGGGGCGCAGGAGCTGCTGGCGGGCTTGGGGGCTGCTGGCGGTATAGTATCGCTGCCCGTAGAAATCGCGCTGCTGCTGGAACGGGTGCTGGGGGCAGTAACTAAGCTGTTGGCCGGCGGGCTGGATGAGTTCGGCTATTGGGACACCGTTGCTTCAGCACGCGAGACTTACCGGGAAAGCATCCGCTTCGGCATTAACGGAGAGCAGGCGGAGGTAAGTCTGGCTGTAATCCGTGAAGCGCTGGGTACATTCCTGGATAAAGTGGATGCAGGGATTGAGCGGGCGGTATCGCTGGGCGGCGGACTGGCGCCGACTTATTTCCGCTTTGAGGCGGTGCGCTACCAGCCGGTAACCGATGAAGCGGGCAAGCCGGTGATCAGCGGCTATGGTCTGCCGAAGGCTGTAGTAGAGGAGTTCGAGGCGTCAGCACTCCCTTATTTCCTGGAAGGCCCGGCCCGCTGGCTCAAGACGCTGGACAGCCGGGAGCAGGCCAAAGAGATATACAGCAGGGTTAAAGGCAGCGGCCTGTTCGATCCGGTAACCTCAATGTACCGGACATCGGCATCGCTTGAGGCAGAATCACATGAGATCGGACGCATCCGGGCCTTCACTCCGGGCTGGCAGGAGCGGGAGTCGAATTTCCTGCACATGTCCTACAAGTATCTGCTGGCACTCCTGAAAGGGGGGCTGTATGAGGAGTTCTACAGTGAGATGCGAACCTCGCTGATCCCGTTCCTTGACCCGGCAGTATACGGCCGCAGCACGCTGGAGAATTCCTCCTTTATCAGCACAGGCGGCAATCCGGACCCGCTGACTCATGGCCGCGGCTTTGTAGCCAGACTTAGCGGCTCGACCGCAGAGTTCCTGAGTATGTGGAGAACCATGATGGCGGGCAGCCGGATGTTTGCGTATGAGGACGGCGAGCTGACGCTGGAGCTGGCACCGGCCTTGCCGGGCTGGCTGTTTAATGAGCTGGATGAGCTGATGTTTACCTTCCTGGGAGGGACGGAAGTGACCTACCATAACCCGCGCCGGGCCGATACTTATGGCGCAGAGCGGGCGGTTATCGGGCAGCTTACGCTGACCTACAGCGACGGAAGCAGCCGTCAGGCTGACGGGGCGCTGCTGCGCGGTGCGGAGGCCGAGGCCCTGCGCCGGGGTGAGATCACCGCAATCCGGGCGGAGCTGGTGTAAGATGCTGGAGGGGGGCCGTTGAGGCCTCCCTTTTGTTGCTGCTCGCGTGCCCGGTGCCTAAATCAAAGGGAAAAATCCCTTTGATCGAGCCGCTAGCCGCAGTAACGAGCTAAATAGTGGGATTTTTCCCACTATTGCAGCCAAAAGCAGCCCAATTAGCACGCAATAGAGGGAAAACTCCCACTAACTCAGCCAAAGGTAGCTCAATCAGCACGCAATAGAGGGAAAACTCCCACTAACTCAGCCAAAAGCAGCTCAATCGCCCACGAGTAGAGGGAAAACTCCCACTAACTCAGCCAGAAGTGGCTCAATCGCCCACGAGTAGAGGGAAAACTCCCACTAAATGAGAAGTAGACGGTTGGTTAGCGAATGGACAAAGGCCCCCTTACTCAGCGGCTAGCGATCGAATGGATCGAATCGCCATTCCCCCATCCGAAATTTGCGACCCCAAACCGGAAATTCGCTACCTTCCCCCTCCAGGTGAATGCGGTTACAATAAGCACATAGAGCAACACAAGCTTTTCACCACATTACAGAAATAGATTTAGCTTGGAGGTCCATACGATGGAGAATAAAACAAGCGGCGGGGTTAGCCGGATGAAAAAGCAGCCCGTTCCGGCTCTAATCGAAACCGGTTCAGGTTACAAAAAATCACTTTGGAAAAGGTTCCTGGCCCAGAAGCATCTGCAGACCATGGCGCTGCTCGGCGTGGCCTGGATGATTATTTTTAACTACATTCCGATGTACGGGATGATCATCGCCTTTAAGGAGTACAACATTGTCAAGTCGATTGCCGAGGCCCCGTGGGTGGGACTTCAGCATTTCCGGGAATTGTACGAGGATGAGGATCTGAGGTATGTCATCAAGAATACACTCGGCATCAGCTTAATCAAGCTGCTGATCGGCTTCCCGCTTCCCATCATATTTGCCCTGTTTCTTAATGAGGTGCGTTCGATCCGCTACAAAAAAGCGATTCAGACCATCTCCTACCTGCCGCACTTTCTCTCCTGGGTCGTGCTGGGCGGCATTCTGGCAACGTGGCTTGCAGATGTTGGCATCATCAACAATATTCTGCTGGCACTGAATCTGATCGACAAACCGATTTCTTATCTGGCGGAACCAAGCTACTTCTGGACCATCGTTATTTCCTCGGATATCTGGAAAGAGCTCGGCTGGTCAGCGATTATATATCTGGCGGCCATCGCCGGGGTATCCCCGGAAATGTATGAAGCTGCTACCATCGACGGCGCCGGACGTTTTCAGAAAATGTGGTATGTCACGCTGCCGGCGATCCGCGGAACGATCAGCATCCTGTTCATCCTGGCGGTCAGCGGCGTGCTCAACTCCAATTTTGACCAGATTCTGGTGCTGCGCAACTCCCTTAACGACAGTGCCAGTAATGTAATCGATTATTACATCTACTATACAGGGATCGTCACCAGCCGCTTCTCCTATTCTATGGCGGTCACGTTGGTCAAAGCAGTCATTGCGCTGATTCTGCTGCTGATTGCCAACCAGGTAACCAAAAAAATCAACGATACGTCGCTGTTCTAGAAGAAGGAGGATCTAAACCATGTTTTCTCTCAAACGCAAAACGATGGGCGAAGCCATCTTTGATATCGCCAACAATCTGGTGATGCTGTGTATCTGCTTTGTTACCTTATATCCGATCTGGTATGTACTGGTTAACGCTTTTAACGACGGAACCGATGCGATGATGGGCGGGATTTACTGGTGGCCCCGGATGTTCAGCCTGGAAAACTTCGAAGCGGTATTCGCCAGCTCGGGCATTATGATGGCTATGGGTATTACGGTAGCGAAGACACTAATAGGTGTTATTCTCCATGTGTTCTTCACGGCAATGGTAGCCTATGCGCTGTCCCGCAAAGGTCTGATCGGCGGCAAGCTCTACATCCTGCTGGGTACAATCACTCTGTTCTTTAACGGCGGACTCATTCCGACCTTCCTGCTGAACCGGGATCTGCATCTGCTCGATAACTTTCTGGTCTATATTATTCCGGTCCTGTTCAGCTTCTTTGATCTTATTATCTTTATGACCTTCTTCCGGGAGATTCCGGAAGGGCTCGAAGAGGCGGCGTGGATCGACGGTGCGAATGACTGGTCGATTCTCCTGCGGGTGGTGCTGCCGGTATCCATGCCGGTTATCGCAACGATCGCCCTATTTCACGGTGTGTATCAATGGAATGACTATTTTACCGGGATTATTTATATCAATAACCCGGACCTGCAGCCGATTCAGACCTTCCTGTTCCGGGTAGTCGCCCAGTCGAGTTCCAGCCAGATGATGGTAGCCATACAGGGCAGCACGGTGACGAAGAGCGTAACCTCGCAGTCCGTTAAGCTGGCTACGATGGTAGTAACAACGCTGCCGATTGTCTTCGTCTATCCGTTCCTGCAGCGTTACTTTGTAAAAGGCATGATGATCGGTTCGATCAAGGGCTGATCAGCAGCCTTGTAAAACCAGGTAACTCCTCCAGAGCCTGCGCCGAGCAGCTTCCGGGGTTGAGCTTATAAATGATTTCATAACATTTTAGAAAAGGGGTAAATAAGCATGGGCATGAAACGCAAGCCGAAATCAATGGTGCTGCTGCTCTTGGGTCTGATGCTCGCGATGTCGGCGTCAGGCTGCTCAGGCAACAACAATGCGGGAGGCAATGTAGGCGCAAATAAGGAGAACACCAATACGGCGGCGGCAACAACCGAAGCTTCAGCTGAACCAACGGCTGCTGCACCATCGGGAGATGAGCCGGGCTGGAAAAGCGATACTTCACCAATCACCTTTGACTGGTATCTGAACTTCTCCTGGTTTGCCAATAAATGGGGTGTAGATCCTACTTCCCAATATGTAACGAAAAAGACAGGCGTGGATATTAACTTTATTATTCCGGCCGGTAACGAAAATGAAAAGCTGAACACGATGATTGCTTCCGGCCAGCTGCCTGACTTCATTACGCTCGGCTTCTGGGAAGACGGCATTAAGAAAATGATTGAGGGCGAGCTGGTCCTTCCGCTCAACGAGCTGGCAGATCAATATGATCCTTACTTCTACAAGGTTTCCGATAAAGATAAGCTGGGCTGGTATACCCAGGAAGACGGCAATGTATACGGCTATCCGAACTCGTCCTCTTCACCGGCTGACTATGAAAAATACGGCGAAAACTACGTATCCAACCAGACCTTTGCTGTCCGCAAGGATATCTACGAAGCCATCGGCAGCCCGGATATGCGTACACCGGAAGGCTTCCTGAACGCCCTCAAAATGGCCCAGGAGAAATTCCCTGAAGTGAACGGCCAGCCGCTGATTCCACTCGGTTTGCACGAATTCACTGAGAACGGCAACGACTCTCTGGAAGGCTACCTGCAGAACTTCCTGGCGATTCCTTGGGAAAAGGACGGCAAGGTGTATGAGCGCGAAACCGATCCTGAGTATGTCCGCTGGATGAAGACACTCCGTCAAGCCAATCAGGACGGACTGCTGGCTAAAGATATTTTCATCGACAAACGTGCACAAATGGAAGAAAAAATTGCGCAGGGACGCTACTTTGCAATGCTGTATCAACGTACAGACTTCGGTACCCAGCTCAGCACCATTTACCAGAAGAATCCTGAGCAAACCTATATTGCTGTAGACGGACCTTCCAATGCGGCTCTTGACCAGCATACCTTGAACGGCCCTGGTATCTCAGGCTGGACGGTAACCCTGATCTCCAAAAATGTTAAAGACAAAGAACGCGCAATCAAATTCCTCAGCTACCTGAACAGTGAGGAAGGAAATAAAGATTTGTACCTGGGTGAAAAAGGTGTCAGCTATGATACAATTGACGGGAAAGACCAGTTCCTTCCTGATGTGTTTGCTCTGATGAACAGCGACCGTTCGGCGTTCGACAAACAAATCGGTTCTTCCTTCACCTTCTGGATGATGCAGAATACGAATATTACGGATCAATGGGCACCTAAATCGGTAGAGCCGTTCAAGCAATTGGAAGACTGGACCCGCGGTAAGGCAATCAACACCTCCGAGTTCCAGCTGATCGATCCTACCGGCAACTCGCCTGAAGGAATCATCGCTACCAAGCTGAAACAGCTCCGCGGCAAAACGATGCCGAAGCTGCTCATGGCTTCCTCTGAAGCAGAATTCGACGAGATCTGGAACGATTACCTCGCGAAGAAAGAGAAGGACGGCTTCGCAACCTTCGATGCTTACAGACAGGCCAAGTATCAGGAGAACAAAAAGAAACTCGGAATGGAATAGTATAGATAAGACCCAATTGCCCGCTGACCGCGGGCTTTTGGGTTGTTTGCTTCTATGTGCAGAGATGATGAGATAACGGGAGAGTGCGTATGCATAAAGGAATCGGCTCGCTTTGGAATTCTTTCAACTACTGGTGGGGGCGCAGGTCGCTGCAGAGCCGTCTGGTTGCTGCGTATATTTTTATCATCCTTGGTCCCAGTCTGCTGGTGTCCATCTATTCATTTCGGACGATTAATAATACGTATGTCCGTGATGCCGTGGATAAAAACAATTACCTGCTGCAAATGGAAAAGCTGCACATCGAAAATCAGATTGAAGTGATGGAGCGTGCGGCCCAAATCGCTTATTCAGACCAGGCAGTGAAAAGCTATCTGTCTAATGAGAGCGCTTTAACACTGGATGAGCTTGTCGATTTTAATATCTCTACCTTTAAAAATTTGAACCGTATCCAGTTGAATAACCCGGGGATTGAACATCTGCGGCTGTACTCTAATAACAAGAGTATGTATGAGATTTGGCCGATTATTTTGCGTGAAGAGCGGGTGTATAATGAATCCTGGTATCAGGAAGCGTTGAAGCTGGACGAAAGAGAGCTATGGGTATTTCAGAATGATGATCCTGATGTCATGCAGCGCAATGTCAACTTACTGACTGAAGGACAGCCAAAGGTTTCACTGCTGCGGGCTATAAGCATTCCGGCCGGTCATCACGTGGGGATGATTCAGGTTGATATGATGCTGAACAGCTTCACGCCCAAAACCTATACAGAAGTACGGGACAATCAGTCCCAGATGTTCATAGCCGATTCCGGGATGCGTCTGTTTACGCGCAAGGATCATTCTTTTACAGACAGCTATAAGCTGATGGAGAATGCGATAGCAGAGCGGCTGCAGGGCTACGGGGAAACAGGTGAGTGGGATATGAACTACAAGGAAAACGGAAGCTCCTTCCTTCTTATTCATACTCCGCTTGAGCGGATCGGCGCTTCGCTGATCAATGTGGTCTCGATGGAGGATGTGATGAAGCATATCTCCCAGACCCGCAATCTGCTGATCGGCGCCAATATCGGATTCATTTTTCTGGTTACGTTGATTGCCTATGTCATGAACGCCTTCATTCTCAAAAAGCTGCGGCTGCTGACAGAAACGATGAAAAAGGTCCGCAGAGGAGAAACGTACACCGGGCTTGCAATCCGCGGAGGCGGAGAGGTCGGGGAGCTTGCGCATCATTTTAACAAGCTGATGAACACCATTAATACGCTGGTGGCCCAAGCTGTCCATAAGGAGGCACTTACAAAGGAAGCCGAATTGCGCACGCTGCACAATCAGATTGATGCCCACTTCCTCTACAACACGCTGGAAAATATTAAGATGCTGGCGGAGATTGAGGATCAGCGGACGATCTCAGATGCCTTGACCTGGCTGGGCGGCATGATGCGCTACAACTTCAAATGGACAGGCGAATATGTGAAGCTGCGGGATGAAATCCGCCATATCCAGAATTATATTGAGATTATGAATATCCGGTTTGAACACCCCATCCATCTGGAGTTGAATATAGATCAGGTTTATATGGAAGTCGAAGTGCTGAAAATGTCGCTGCAGCCGATTGTCGAGAACAGTGTGAAGCATGCCTGGAATACCGGCGGGGCTGAGCCGGAGGGCCGCAGCATACGTATTGATGTGACGGAATCGGAGGGAGAGCTCTTTATCCTGATTGGCGATAACGGCTGCGGGCTGTCGCCGGAGCGGCTGTCCGCCCTGCATGAGAGCATTTATGCCAAAGAAGAGCAGAGCACAGAGTTTTCCGGTGCGGGAACCTCAGGCTATAAAGCCGGAGGCATCGGCCTCAGAAATGTGCATCAGCGGCTGCAGCTGTACTACGGCGGGGCTTACGGGCTGGAGCTGCAAAGTGAGCCGGGAAAGTGGACTACGGTATTCATGACGCTGCCTAAAGTACTTTTGACGGGGGATACAAG
>RCUO01000466.1_pt1 | contig 19988 bp, 14 predicted proteins | sample 2166161 | NCBI WGS metagenome assembly RCUO01 (sample SAMN09932617, study PRJNA488358) | compost metagenome | feature: garden; material: soil; isolation source: compost soil in cyclohexanecarbonitrile-enriched culture | place: Germany: Experimental Botanical Garden Goettingen | collected 2016-01-27 | reverse complement strand
CACCTCGATCAAGGAGTGACGACATGAGCGGTCCGGCACGGCGGATGCGGTGGGGATGGACGGCAGCTTTGCTGGCAGGAGGCCTGTTGCTGGGCCTGGCCGGTTGCCGCAACGACAGCGGACAGCTGCCCAAGGCCAGCGGCGAGGCCATCGCCACCAAGGCCGAGCAGGTGAAGGAGTTCACCCTGTTGCGTGCCTACCCGGACCAGAAAAGTGAAGGCCTGTCGCTGGCGCTGGAGTTCTCGCGCCCGTTGGTCGGCACCCAGGACTTCGACAAGCTGGTGCGCTTCGAAGAGAAGGTCGGCAACGATGACAGCAGCTGGACCCTGTCCGATGACGGCCTGACCCTGCGCTACCCGTTCGTCGAAGCCGGCAAGGAATTCAGTCTGGTGGTCTCGCCGGACCTGCTGGCCGCCGATGGCAGCCGCCTGGGCAAGGAACTGAAGCAGAAGGTGTTCAGCGGCGAGCTGAAGCCGGTGGCCGGTTTTGCCTCGCAGGGCAGCGTGCTGCCTGCCAAGGACAGCCGTGGCCTGCCGGTGGTGTCGGTGAACGTGCCGGAAGTCGATGTCGAGTTCCTGCGCGTGCGCGAAAAGGACCTGCCGACCTTCTTCAGCCAGTACCAGCGCGGCGGTCGCCGTGGCAGCTGGGAACTGAGCAGCGACTACGAGCGCAGCCCGATCAACAAGCTGGCCGAGCCGGTCTACGTCAACCGCTTCATTCTGGGTGGCAAGCAGAACGAGCGCGTGCTGACCTACCTGCCGACCCAGGACATCAAGGAGCTGCAGGAGCCGGGCCTGTATTTCGCCCTGCTCAAGCGTACCGGTGACTACGAAGGCGAGTTCGATACCGCGTTCTTCTCGGTCAGCGACATCGGCCTGCACACCCGCGCGTACAAGGACAAGCTGTTCGTACACACGGCCGCACTCAAGGACGGTGCATCGCTGAAGGGCATCGACCTGCGCGTGCTCGATGCCAAGGGCGAGGTGGTGCTGAAGGGCAGCACCGACAGCAACGGCAATGCGCTGCTGAACTACACCCTGGATGCCACCCACGTGCTGGTGGCCAGCAGCGGCAAGGACACCAGCTTCCTGCCCTTCAACCAGCCCGCGCTGGACCTGAGCGAGTTCGCCGTGGCCGGCCGTGACAACGCCTGGTTCGATGTCTACGCCTGGTCGGGCCGCGACCTGTACCGCCCGGGTGAGACGGTGCGCCTGTCCGCGCTGCTGCGCGACAACGACGGCAAGCCGGTGAAGAGCCAACCGGTGTTCCTGCGCCTGAAGCAGCCCGACGGCAAGACCTTCCGCGAAACCCGCGTGCAACCGGGCGAACAGGGCTACATCAATTTCGAGCAGACCATTCCTGCCGAGGCGCCGACCGGGCGCTGGCAGGTCGAGTTCCGCACCGACCCGGCCAGCAAGGAAGCGATCCAGGGCATGACCCTGCGCATCGAGGAGTTCCTGCCCGAGCGCATGAAGCTGGACCTGGACAGTGCCCAGAAAACGCTGAAGCCGGGTGAAGACCTGCGTCTGCAGGCCAACGGTGCCTATCTGTATGGTGCCCCGGCCGATGGCAACCGCTTCACCGCGCGCATGGCGGTGGCGGCCGAACAGAAGCCGGTGGAGGGGCTGCCGGGTTACTTCTTCGGCGACCCGACCCTGCAGCTGCCGCGCGAAGCCAAGGATGTGATCGACACCACGCTGCCGGCCAATGGCCAGCTGCGCGAAGACGTGTCGTTGCCGGAAGAAGCGACCAAGGCGAAGGCGCCGATCGCGGTGGTGCTGTCCGGCAGCCTGTATGAAACCGGTGGCCGCACGGTCACCCGCACCCTGAAGCGGGTGGTGTGGCCGGCCGCCGCACTGGTCGGCGTGCGCCCGCTGTTCAATCCGGACGATGGCGCTGATTCCAACGGCAACGCGCGCTTTGAACTGATGCGCGTGGATGCGGACGGCAAGCCGCAGCCGGCCAAGGGCCTGAAGATCACCCTGGTGCGCGAGCTGCGCGACTACCATTGGACCTTCAACGACAACCGCTGGGATTACGATTTCAGCCGCCGTTTCGAGAACAAGGAAACCCGTACCGTCGATGCGGGCGGCAGCGCGGTCGCCTTCGACTTCCCGGTGGAGTGGGGCGAGTACCGGGTGGACGTGTTCGATCCGTCCACCGGCCTGACCAGCCGCTATCCGTTCCGCGCCGGCTGGAGCTGGGGCGATGACAACCGTGGCCTCGATGCCCGCCCGGACAAAGTCAAGCTGGGCCTGGACAAGACCGGCTACAAGGCCGGCGATACCCTGGAAGTGACGGTGACCCCGCCGCACGCCGGCAAGGGCGTGCTGATGGTCGAGACCGACCGCATGCTGTACGTGCAGGACATCGACGCCAAGCCCGGTGCCACCTACAAGATCCCGGTCACCGCCGATTGGGAGCGCCACGACGTCTACATCACCGCGCTGGTGTTCCGCGGTGGCAGTGCGCCGAGCAAGATCACCCCGGCCCGCGCGGTGGGTGTGGTGCACGTGCCGATGGACCGCAAGGGCCGCACCGTGGCCGTCGGCCTGGTCGCACCCAAGCAGATGCGACCGGAGCAGGACCTGCCGGTGACGGTCAGTGCACCGCAGCTGGCCGGCAAGGCCGCGCACGTCACCGTTTCGGCGGTGGACGTGGGCATTCTCAACATCACCCGTTTCCCGGTGCCGGATGCCGGCGCGCACTTCTTCGCCCAGCGTCGCCTTGGCATCGATGCCTATGACATCTACAGCCGGGTGATCGAGAGCTTCGACGGCAGCAGTGGCAAGCTGAAGTTCGGTGGTGACATGGCGCTGCAGGCGTTGCCGCAGGCCAAGCGACCGACCGCACGGGTACAGACCGTGGACCTGTTCTCCGGCCCGGTGCAGCTCGATGCCAAGGGCATTGCCCGCATCCGCCTGAAGGTGCCGGATTTCAATGGCACCCTGCGTGTGTCGGCGCTGGTCTACAGCGATGACCAGTACGGCAAGCGGGATGTGGAAACCGTGGTGCGCGCGCCGATCCTGGCCGAGGCCAGCATGCCGCGCGTGCTCGCCCCGGGCGACCGCAGTACGGTGACCCTGGACGTGCAGAACTTCACCGGCAAGCCCGGTCAGTTCAACGTGCGCGTGGACAGCGAAGGCCCGCTCAGCCTGAGCGAGGGCACCCGTAGCGTGCAGCTCAATGCTGATGCCAAGACCACGTTGAGCTTCCCGTTGTCGGCGCGCGAGGGCCACAGCGTGGCCAAGGTGCGCGTGCGCGTGGATGGCAACGGCTTCAAGGCCGACCGCCGCTACGATCTGCCGGTACGCGCGGCGTGGCCGCAGGTGCTGCGCTCGCAGGTGCGCACGCTCGATCCGCTGGCTGCGGTGAGCCTGGATGGCAGCCTGATGGACGGGCTGATGTCCGAATCGGTCAATGCCCGCCTGCTGGTCAGCCCGCTGCCGCCGATCCCGTTCGCCAGCGCGCTGCAGGGCGCACTGAACTACCCGTACGGCTGCGCCGAACAGACCACCAGCAAGGGCTACGCCGCGCTGATCCTGGACCAGGCCACGTCGTCCATGCTCGGCGCTGATGGCCTGGACGCGAAGACCCGTCGCGAGCGCATGGAAGGTGCGTTCGGTCGCCTGGCATCGATGCAGGTGGCCAACGGCAACTTCTCGATGTGGGGTGACGACGGCTACGTGAACCCGTGGCTGACGCCGTACATCGCCGAGTTCCTGCTCGATGCCAAGGACGGTGGTTTTGCGGTGCCGGACAACGTGCTGCAGAAGGCGCTGAACCGCCTGAGCGAAGACCTGCTGTCGGGTGGCAACCAGTTCTACGGCCAGGAAAAACGCGAAAGCCTGAAGTTCGCCAACCAGGCGTACTCGGGTTACGTGCTGGCCCGCGTCAACCGCGCGCCGCTGGGCACCCTGCGCACGCTGTACGACAACGAACGCAGCAAGGCCGTGGGTGGCCTGTCGCTGGTGCACCTGGGCGTGGCGCTGTCGCTGCAGGGCGATGCCAAGCGTGGCCAGGCAGCCCTTGCGGCCGGCTTCGCCAAGTCCAGCAGCGAACGCCCGTCGTACTTCGGCGACTACGGCAGTGCCGTACGCGACGACGCACTGATGATCGCGCTGACCCACGAAAACAAGTTGGCCAAGCCGGCATGGGATGCACGCGCGGTCGATCTTGGCCGCGGCCTGGATGCGCGCCGCAACAGTGGCTGGATGTGGCTGAGCACGCAGGAACAGGTGGCCATCGCCCGCCTCGGCAAGGCGTTGGCTGCCAACCAGAAGGCACTGGTGGCCGGTGAGCTGGTGATCGGTGGCAGCACTGAGGCCATCGGCGAGCGCAAGCTGTTTGGGCGCAACTTCGATGCAGGGCAGCTGGCCGCCGGCGTGCGCTTCACGCCGCAAGGGCAGCCGCCGATGTTCGCCAGCATCGACGTGGCCGGCATCCCGCGCAGCGCACCGGCACCGGACAACAGCGTGATCGGCGTCGAGCGCAGTTACTTCGGCACCGATGGCAAGCCGTGGTCGCCGCGTCCGCTGAAGGAGGGCGAAGCGCTGATCGTGCGCGTCACCGTCACCGCCGACAGCGAGATGCCCGATGCGTTGCTGACCGACCTGCTGCCGGCGGGCTTGGAGATCGAGAACCTCAACCTGGGCGATGCCAAGCAGTGGGCCGATGTGGTGGTGGATGGCATCACCATCAGCGACCGCAGCGAAGCGGCCGATACCAAGCACGAAGAGTTCCGCGATGACCGCTACGTGGCGGCGCTGAAGCTCTCGCGTGGCAGCAAGGCCAATGTGTTCTATCTGGTGCGTGCGGTCACTCCGGGTACCTACACGGTGCCGCCGTCGCTGGTGGAGGACATGTACCGGCCGCAGCTGCGTGGCGTCGGCCGCAGCAACCCGACCACGTTGACGGTGGTACAGCCGTGATCGTGCGGACGGGCCGCGACGGCGCGGCTCGTCCCACAGGATGCCGTGGATGAAGGTGGGATCTCTGAAAACGCGGCTGCCGCGCCTGCGGCAGCGGCTGCAACCGCTATGGCCGTGGCTGCGCTGGGGCACCGCGGCATTGCTGGCGCTGTTGCTGGTGCTGGATGTCGTCTTTCCGCCACCGTTGCCGAAGCAGCGCGATACCAGCACGCTGGTGGTTGCCGCTGACGGCAGTCCGTTGCGTGCGTTCGCCGACGCCGAGGGCGTGTGGCGCTATCCGGCGTCGGTCGACAGCGTCTCGCCGCTGTACCTGCAGGCGCTGCTGACCTACGAGGATCGCTGGTTCTGGCAGCATCCGGGCATCAATCCGCTGGCGATCCTGCGTGCCAGCGGGCAGTTGCTGCGCGGTGGCCGCATCGTCTCCGGTGGCTCGACCCTGACCATGCAGGTCGCGCGCATTCTGGATCCGCATACACGCACCCCCTGGGGCAAGCTGAAGCAGATGCTGCGTGCGGTGCAGCTGGAAGTGCACCTGTCCAAGCGCGAGATCCTTGCGTTGTATCTGGAGCGCGCGCCCTACGGTGGCACCATCGAAGGCGTGGAAGCGGCCAGCTGGGCCTATCTGGGCAAACCGGCCGCGCAGCTTTCGCATGCCGAGGCCGCGCTGCTGGCGGTGCTGCCACAGGCGCCCAGTCGCTTGCGCCCGGACCGCCATCCTGAAGCGGCACAGAAGGCGCGCGACAAAGTGCTGGCGCGCATGGCCGAGCTCGGCGCGTGGACGCCGGACGAAGTGGAAGATGCGCGCATCGAGAACGTGGTTGCACGCTCGCTGCGCCCGCCGCTGCATGCCGCACTGCTGGCCCAGCGGCTGCACTCCGCGCATCCGGGGCAGGCGCGGATCCAGAGCAGCATCGACATCGGCCTGCAGCGCACCCTGGAAGAGCGCGTGGCCAGCTATTTCTCCACGCTGCCCGAGCGCACCTCGGCGGCGCTGCTGGTGGTCGACAACCAGACCCTGCAGGCGCGTGCCTACGTCGGCACGCTGTCTTTCGGTGATCGGCAACGGCTGGGTCACGTGGACATGGTGCAGGCCTGGCGTTCCCCGGGCTCCACGCTGAAGCCGTTCCTGTACGCGATGGCACTCGATGATGGCCTGATCCATTCCGAGAGCCTGCTGGTGGATGCGCCGCAGAGTTTCGGCAACTACCGGCCGGGCAACTTCGACATGGCCTTCAACGGACCGATCAGTGCCGCCAGTGCCTTGCGTCTGTCGCTGAACGTGCCGTCGGTCGACCTGCTGCAGCGGGTGGGCGCTGCACGCTTTGCCGCGCGGCTGTCGCATGCTGGCATCCAACTGCGTTTCCCTCCCGGCAGCTCGCCGAATCTGTCGCTGATTCTTGGCGGCACCGGCGCGCGCCTGGAAGACCTGGTCGGTGCGTTTGCCGCGCTCAATCGCAACGGCATTGCCGGCCGCGTGCGCTACACCGATGACGAACCGATGATCGAGCGCCGGCTGGCGTCGCCCGGTGCCAGCTGGATCGTGCGCGAGATGCTGGAATCGAACCCGCGCCCGGGTTACGGCGTTGGCACGTTCGATGTTGGCGGGCGGCCGCGCGTGGCCTGGAAGACCGGCACCAGCTATGGCTACCGCGATGCGTGGGCGATCGGCAGTACCCGCCACTACACCGTGGGTGTGTGGGTGGGGCGGCCCGATGGCACGCCCTTGCCGGGCCAGTACGGTGCGGTCACGGCGTTGCCGCTGATGTTCGAAGTGGTCGACAGCCTGCCGCGCCAGCGCGGCGATGCGGCGGCCGCGCCGATGCCGGCCAGCGTGACCGAGGCGGACATCTGCTGGCCGACCGGTGAACTGGCCGAAGCGTTGCCCACCGAGCTCTGCCAGCGACGCCTGTCGGCTTACCTGCTGGACGGTGCTGCGCCGCCCACGTTCCCGGAGCGCGACGCGCGGCGTTGGCAGCCCGGTCGTCAGCGTTATCTGGCCGACGCGCGCACCGGCCTGCGGGTATCGGCCGACTGCAGCGCACCGCATGAAGAAGTCGCGCGTGAGATCGCGCGATGGCCGGCGCTGCTGTCACCCTGGCTGCCCAAGGCCACGCGCGATGCCTCACAGCTTCCCGCGTTGTCGCCGGACTGCCGCGACGATGGTCGCGAGGCCAGCGTGGCCCTGCATATCGATGGCCTCAACGAGGGCGCGACGCTGGCGCGTGCGCCGAATGCCGAGCATGGTGTACGCCTGCAGCTGCGCGCATTGGGCAGCGAGCAGGCCGTGGATTGGCTGCTGGATGGCCGCTGGATCGCGCAGACGCGCGGTGCACAGCTGATGCAGCGCGAGTTCGCCGATCCGGGCGCACATACGTTGACCGCGCTGGCCGCTGACGGCGCCTGGACGCAGGTACGGTTCAACGTCCTCAGGTAGCTGCCGATCTTGGCCATGACCCGGCGCTACCGATGCACCATGGCCCGGTAGGTGCCAACCTCGATTGGCACGCACAGAAGCTGCCCACCAAGGTGGGCGACTACCAGAGCGTTCGCCGGGCATGGCCCGGCGCTACCGATGCATCAGGCCCCGTTCGATATGCATGGCCCGGCACCCCTGATGCACCATGACCCGGTAGATGCCAACCTTGGTTGGCACGCACAGAAATTGCCCACCAAGGTGGGCAACTACCAGGGCGTTCGCCGGGCATGCATGGCCCGGCACTATTCCCCGATCCAGCCCTCCAGCAGGTCGGCGAACTCATCGGCGTGCTCCTCCTCCTGCGCCAGGATCTCTTCCAGGATGCGCTTGGTGGTGGTATCGCTGTCGCCGATGAAGTTGATCATCTCGCGGTAGCTGTCGATGGCGATGCGCTCGGCCACCAGGTTCTCGCGGACCATGTCGCGCAGGTCGCTGCCTTCCTTGTATTCGGCGTGCGAGCGTGCGGTCAGCGTATCCGGATTGAGGTCCGGCTCGCCGCCGAGCTGGACGATGCGCTCAGCCAACTTCCCAGCATGTGCCTGCTCCTGCTGCGCGTGTTCCAGGAACTCGGCCTTCACCGCATCGGCCAGCATGCCCTTGGCCATGAAATAGTGCCGGTAGTAGCGCAGCACGCACACATACTCGGTGGCCAGCGCGTCGTTCAGCAGCTTGATCACCACCTTGCGGTCGGCGCTGTAGCTGTCGGTGATCGCCCCATCCTTGATGTTCTTCCGCGCCCGCTCGCGCAGGGTCTGGCGATCGCTGATGCCATCGATCCTGGCGGACGGAGAGGTGTTGCTGGCTCTGGCTTTGGCTGGCTTGTTGGACATGGCTGGCCGGTTTCCTTTGCAGTCAGGGGTTCAAGTTGGAAGGTGCTCCAGCACATGCTCGGCCGAAGACACCTCGAACTGTCCGGGTTCCTCGATCCAGGCTGCGCGTACCGTGCCGTCCACCACGTACAGGGCAAAGCGGCGCGAACGGATGCCCATGCCCGAGGCACTGGCATCGAGCTCCAGGCCAAGCGCGCGGGTCAATTCGGCGTTGCCATCGGACAACATCAGCAGCCCGTCGGGCACATGCTGGTCGGTAGCCCAGGCCTTCATCACGAACGGATCGTTGACCGCCATGCAGTACACGTCGATGCCGCGCTTGCGGAAGGCATCGAACGTTTCCACGTAGCCAGGCAGGTGACGCGCCGAGCAGGTGGGGGTGAAGGCACCGGGCACGGCGAACAGCACCACTTTGCGCCCGTCGAACAGGGCGTGGGTATCGAGGGTCTCGATGCCTTCGCGGATGCGTTTGAGGGTGACTTCCGGAATGCGGTCGCCGACATGGATGGTCATGGGAACTCCTTGCTGGATGAGGGTAGGGGCCAGGAGGGGACGGACGCGTCAAGACATTGGAAAACCCATGTATACACCCCATTTCCGTCGTCCGCGGCAGGCTGTCAGCCACAGCATGGGGCAGGGCGATGGCAGGCGCATTGCGCTGGATCAGTCGGCCTCACCATTACCGCACGACCGGCGGCGTGGCATCGCCGGCGCGTAGAATGAACCCGGGGCGGCGCCACCGGTGCCGCCGAAGCGAATCGAGGTAGCTGGATGGAATTCAAGGATTATTACGCCACCCTGGGGGTGGAACCGAGCGCGGGCGAAGCGGAAATCAAGACCGCTTATCGCCGGCTGGCACGCAAGTACCACCCGGACGTCAGCAAGGAGGCCGGGGCCGAAGACAAGTTCAAGGCCATCAACGAGGCCTACGAGGCGCTGCGCGATCCCGAGAAGCGCGCGGCCTATGACCAGCTGCGCGCGCAGGGCTATCGCCCGGGCGAGGAATTCAACGTGCCGCCGAACTACGGCGGCGGCGGTTTCAATTTCGAGGAAGTGTTCGGTGGTGGTGGCGGTGGCCCCAACGGTGGCTTCAGCGACTTCTTCGAGAGCCTGTTCGCGCGCCAGCGCGGCGGCCAGGGCGCAGGCCAAGGGCCGGGCTTCAGCAGCCACGGGCATTCACCCAACCGCGACACCCGGGCCAAGCTGTCGGTACCGCTGGAGGCGGCCTACAACGGCGACAGCCTGCGCATCACCGTCAACGGCAAGCAGCTGGACGTGCGCGTGCCCAAGGGCATCCGTCCCGGGCAGGTGATCCGCCTGGCCGGGCAGGGCAACCACGGCGGCAACCTGCTGTTGGAAGTGGAGTACGCCGCGCATCCGCAGTTCGAGGTCGACGGCCGCAACATCCTGTACACGCTGCCGGTCACCCCCTGGCAGGCGGCGCTGGGCACCAGCATCAGCGTGCCGACCCTGGGCGGAGCGGTGGAACTGAAGATTCCGGCCGACTCCGATGCCGGTCGCAAGCTGCGCCTGCGTGGGCGTGGCCTGCCGGGCAGCCCGGACGGCGATCAGATCGTCGAGCTGGAGATTGTCGCCCCGGCGGCGACGGACGAAGCGCAGAAGAAGGCCTATCGGAATCTGGCCAAGGCGTTTGGCGAAACGATCTGAGATCTGCTTCGGTGGGTGCGGACCTTGGTCCGCACGAATTGCGGCGGCAAATCGGTCCGAGGGTAGTGCCGGCCGCTGGCCGGCAGAGCCGTGCCAACCAAGGTTGGCACCCACCAGAGCGGTGTATCAGCCCTGGCCGGCGAACACCCGCTCCAGCACTTCGGACAGTTCGTCTTCCGAGAACGGCTTGGTGATGTAGGCCTTGGCACCCTGGCGCATGCCCCACATGCGGTCGGTGTCCTGATCCTTGGTGGTCACCAGGATCACCGGAATGTGCCGGGTCGCTTCATCGCGGGCGAGGGTGCGGGTGGCCTGGAAGCCATTGAGGTTGGGCATCACCACGTCCATCAGCACCAGGTCGGGCAGCTCGGCCTTGGCGGTCTCCACCCCGGCCGCGCCATCGGTAGCGGTCAGGATCTGGTGCCCGAGCTTCTCGACGATGCGCTGTATCCCCAACAGCTGCGACGGTGAGTCGTCGACGATCAGAATGCGTGCCATGTTGTTCCCCATGTGATGCCGGAAGTGTAGTGCCGGCATCCTGTTGGCGGGAGGGCAACAGCTGCCGTCCGTCGCCTGCCTGCGACGTTCAGTCGATCCGCACCACCGTGCGGCCAAGCGAGCCGCCCGCCAGCATGCGATCGAACACCGCGGGCAGGCCGTCCAGGCCGACTTCGGCGGTGCAGATGCGGTCCAGGTGCTGCGGTTTCCACACGTCGCCCAGGCGTGCCCACACTTCTTCGCGCAGCGCGCGCGGGGCATTGGCCGACGAAACACCAAGCAGCGAGACACCGCGCAGGATGAAGGGCATCACGGTCATGTCCAGCGTCGGGCTGGCGGCCAGGCCCGCACTGACCACGCTGCCATAGGGCACGGTCTGTGCCAGCAGACTGGCCAGCATCGACCCGCCGGCGTTGTCCAGGCCTCCACCGAAGCGTGCCGACTGCAGCGGCCCGGTGTCGGCAAGGGCATCACGCGGCAGCACTTCGGCAGCGCCGATGCCGCACAGGAAGTCGGTCTGCTCCGGTTTGCCGCTGATCGCGTGCACGGCATAGCCGGCGCGGCTGAAGATGTCCACGGCCAGGGCGCCGACCCCACCGCTGGCGCCGGTGACCGCCAGTGGCCCAAGCTCGGGTGTCTGCCGGTTGTCCTGCAGGCGCAGCAGCGCCAGCGCGGCGGTGAAGCCGGCCGTGCCCAGCACCATCGCTTCGCGCGGGCTCAGGCCTGCCGGCTGGGCGATGACCGCGCTCGATTCCAGTCGCACGTACTGGCTGTAGCCGCCATCACGGGTTTCGCTGAGGCCGCAGCCGGTGGCCAGTACCGCATCGCCCTCGCGCCAGGCCGGATCGGTGGAGGCGACCACCGTGCCGGCCACGTCGATGCCGCCCACCAGCGGGAAGCGCCGCAGGATCCGGCCTTTGCCGGTACCTGCCAGGGCATCCTTGTAGTTGACCGAGGACCAGTGGGCACGGATCAGTACCTGGCCGGGGTTGAGGTCGTCCAGACGCAGCGATATCAGACCGCTGCGGTAGCCGGCGTCGTCTTTTTCGATGCGGAATGCGGTGAACGGGGCGGTGGGGGCCATCGGCGTTGCCTGACTTCGAGGAAAACGCCACCTTACCCGTTCGGGGGCCTTTCAATCCTGCCGGCCAGCCCCATCTTGTATGATCGGTAGTGGTTCATGGCTGGCGTTGCGGGAAGGGCCCGCGTCGCAGCCCACATCTTGATGGAGCGTGCATGGCCTGGAATACACCCGGCGGCAACAAGGGCGGACAAGGCCCCGAGGACAATCGACGCGGGCCGTTCGGGTCGCGCGGCGGTGGCAATGGTGGCGGCTGGGGCGGATTGCCCGGACCGCTGAAGGATCTGTTCGACGGCGGCATCCTGCGTTGGGTGGCGGCAGCAGTGGTCCTGCTGGTGCTGTTCTCCAGCTTCCAGCTGATCGGCGAACAGCAGCGTGGCGTCGTGCTGCGCTTCGGCCAGTTCTCGCGCATCCTGACCCCAGGCCCGAACTTCAAGTTGCCCTGGCCGATCGAATCGGTCACCAAGGTCAACGCCACCGAGATCAAGACCTTCTCGATCCAGGTGCCCGTGCTGACCCGCGACGAGAACATCGTCAACGTCTCGTTGAACGTCCAGTACCGCATCGATGACCCGCAGCAGTATCTGTTCGGCACCGTCGATGCCAACCAGGTGCTGGAACAGTCGGCGCAGAGCGCGGTGCGCGAGGAAGTCGGCCGCGCCGACCTCAACGCCGTACTGAACAACCGTGGCCCGCTGGCCGTGGCCGCTGAAGAACGCCTGCAGACATTGCTGGCTGCCTTCAAGACCGGTCTGACCGTGACCGGCCTGACCCTGCAGGACGCCCGTCCGCCGGAGGAGGTCAAGCCGGCCTTCGACGAGGTCAACGGTGCCCAGCAGGTCAAGGAGCGCCTGATCAACGAAGCCCAGGCCTATGCGGCCAAGGTCGTGCCGGAAGCGCGTGGCCAGTCCTCGCGTGCCCGTACCACCGCCGAAGGCTACAAGCAGGCCGTGGTATCCAAGGCCGAGGGTGATGCCCAGCGCTTCAGCCTGCTGCAGGCCCAGTACAAGGAAGCACCGGAAGTCACCCGCAAGCGCCTGTGGCTGGAAACGGTGCAGCAGGTGTTGAGCGAGAACCGCAAGGTCATCGGCGGCGATGGCCGTCAGCTGATCTACGTGCCGATGACCGGCGATACCCGTGCCAGCACCTCGGCACCGGCGCCGGTACCGAACCCGGATGTGGTGATGCCGTCGCTGCCGGGTACCACGGCAGTGGAAGCTTCCCGTGATCCGGGCCGGCCGGTGGGCCGCCCGACCGGGCGTTCGAGCGGCCGTGAGGAGGGCAGCCGATGAGAAATTCAATGTGGATCGCCGTTGTCGTAGCGGTGCTGCTGGGCCTGCTGGGCTCGGTGTACGTGGTCCGCGAGGACCAGACCGCCATGGTCCTGAACCTGGGCAAGGTGGTGCGTTCGGACATCAAGCCGGGCCTGCACTTCAAGCTGCCGGTGGTGGAAACGGTGCGGGTGTTCGACCGCCGCTTCCAGGTGCTGGACACCGCGCCGGCACGTTACTTCACCGCCGAGCAGAAGGACGTCAGCGTCGACTTCTTCGCCATCGGTTACATCTCCAACGTGGGTGATTACTTCCGTGCCACCGGTGGCGATCCCCGCATCGCCAATGCCCGCCTGGCACCGATCATCACCGACTCGCTGCGCAACCAGATCAACTCGCGCACCCTGCAGCAGCTGGTCTCCGGCGACCGCAGCGAGCTGATCGCCGAGCAGCTGAAGGGGATCAACGAAGCCGTTGCCGGCCTGGGCATGCAGATGATCGACCTGCGCATCAAGCAGGTGGACCTGCCGACCGACAGCCAGGTGATCAATGACGTGTACGAGCGCATGCGCGCCCAGCGCAAGCAGGAAGCCGCCAAGCTGCGTGCCGAAGGCGAGGAGCAGTCGCTGACCATCCGCGCCCAGGCCGACCGTGACAGCACCGTGCTGATCGCAGAAGCCGAACGCGATGCCCAGCGCCTGCGTGGTGAAGGCGATGCCGAGGCCGCGCGCATCTACGGCAAGGCCGGTTCGGCTGACCCGTCGTTCTACGCGTTCTACCGCAGCCTCGAGGCCTATCGCGGCTCGATGACCGACGGCAACGGCGTGATCGTGCTGGACAAGAACGACCCGTTCCTGCAGTACCTCAAGAACGATCGCTGAGTCCGCACGGCAGTACCTCACGGGGCCCGGCCATACGCCGGGCCCCGTGCTTTTCCGGAGTTCCCCCATGAAAGATCTGTTCGCCGCCGTCTGCCTGGTCGCGGTGCTGGAAGGCCTGTTGCTGTTCGCCGCCCCCGTGGCCTGGAAGCGCATGGCCGAACGCCTGCTGGACCTGCCCAGCCCGGCCCTGCGCAGCTTCGGTGGCCTGGTCCTGCTGGCCGGGCTGAGCCTGCTGTGGTGGGTGCGGCACTGAGGGCCCGGCACGGCCGGCCGCGTCTTGCTCTGGTAGATGCCAACCTTGGTTGGCACTGCCGGCCAGCGGCCGGCACTACCGGAAAGGCCGGCCTGACCGGCCGGTGAAGCCCGCCCTCAAAAAGGTGGCAGCCGACCCCGGAAACCCGGATAATGCACAAAAGCCGGACGGGCCTCCCCGTTCGGCTTTTTCCGTGTCTGGGCCTTCCATCGCCGGCCGCTCCCCGTTTGGAGCCGCCACCCAAGCGCTGGCCAGCCCCGCTGCGGTTTACCCGTCCGCGGCCCCGATGGCCGCAACAAATAGAGGAACCCGTCATGGGTCAGTCTGTCGTAGTGCTTGGTGCCCAGTGGGGCGATGAAGGCAAGGGCAAGATCGTCGATCTGCTCACTGAGGAAATCGGCGCGGTCGTGCGCTTCCAGGGCGGCCACAATGCCGGCCACACCCTGGTCATCAACGGCAAGAAGACCGTCCTGCACCTGATCCCGTCGGGCATCCTGCGTGACGATGCGCTGTGCCTGATCGGCAACGGCGTGGTGATCTCGCCGGCCGCGCTGCAGAAGGAAATCGCCGAGCTGGAAACCTCCGGCGTGGAAGTGCGTTCGCGCCTGAAGATCTCCCCGGCCGCGCCGCTGATCATGCCGTACCACATCGCCCTGGACCAGGCGCGCGAACGCGCTGCCGGCGGCAAGGCGATCGGCACCACCGGCCGTGGCATCGGCCCGGCCTACGAAGACAAGGTGGCGCGTCGCGGCATCCGCATCGCCGACCTGCATTACCCCAAGCAGCTGGAAGAACTCCTGCGCACCGCGCTGGATTACCACAACTTCGTGCTGACCAAGTACCTGAACACCGACGCGGTCGATTTCCAGAAAACCTTCGACGAGGCACTGGCCTTCGGCGAGTACGTGCAGCCGATGAAGTCCGACGTTGCCGGCATCCTGCATGACCTGCGCAAGCAGGGTAAGCGCGTGCTGTTCGAAGGTGCGCAGGGCGCGCTGCTGGACATCGACCACGGCACCTACCCGTACGTCACCAGCTCCAACACCACTGTCGGTGGTGCGCTGGCCGGTGCCGGCGTCGGCGCCGATGCGATCGACTACGTGCTGGGCATCGCCAAGGCCTACGCGACCCGCGTTGGCGGTGGCCCGTTCCCTACCGAGCTGGACGATGAAATCGGCCAGGGCATCCGCGACCGCGGCGCCGAGTACGGTGCCTCGACCGGTCGCCCGCGTCGTTGCGGCTGGATGGACATCGTCGCCCTCAAGCGCGCGGTGGCCATCAACGGCATCAGCGGCCTGTGCATCACCAAGCTGGACGTGCTGGACGGCATGGAAAAGCTGAAGGTCTGCATCGCCTACGAATACAACGGCAAGCGTACCGAGTACGCGCCGCTGGACGCGCAGGGCTGGGAGGAGTGCACCCCGGTGTACCTGGAGTTCCCGGGCTGGACCGAGAACACCCACGGCATCACCAACTGGGACGACCTGCCGCCGGCCGCACGCGCCTACCTGCGTTCGCTGGAAGAGCTGGCCGGCTGCCCGATCAGCATCGTCTCCACCGGCCCGGACCGCGACCACACCATGGTCCTGCAGGATCCGTTCGCCTGAGTGACCGCCCGCTGAGGTGAAGGAAAAGCCCCGCGAAAGCGGGGCTTTTTCGTTAGTGTGTACGCAGTGCCAGCAGGGAAGCGGACCGATGACCGGCGATGTCAGCGTGATTGGGGCGAAGGTGCTGCGGATCACCCTGTGGGTGTTCTGGGGCCTGTGGGGCATCGCCTGTGTGGTGCTGGCGGTGGGCGCTGTGGCCAACCACCTTGCCTCTCGCACCCAGTCCCTGCCGCTTGTGCTGAGCCCCGGAGCGAGCGCGGAGATCACGGTCTACCGCTTCATTGACGATCGCCTGCGGTTGCGGTTGCGCTACCCGCCCAACGCTGCCGACCCGGCCCTCGACCCCGACGTGCTGCTGCGCATCGAAACGCCCAACGAGCACGCGGACTTCCGCGCAAGCGTGCGATCAGGCCCGCCCGCGACGGATGTCGTGCGCAGGGTGGAAACCGTTGAAACGGCGGGTTTCACCGCCGCGTACTTCGGCTATGGCCGCGGTGACGCATTGCCCCGTGGCCGATCCTGGCTGCGGGTGACCGTGCTGGGAGTGGAGCCGACGCTGGCCGGCAGGCCGGCAACCGTCGAGCTGGAACCGCCGCTGGATCTCCTGAAGCTGACCGACCTGGACTACATCTGGCTGTGGCCATTCTTCTTCTGGAAAGTGGTGGCGCTGTTGCTGCTGGTTCCAGGTATCGCACTGGTGATCTTCACCATCGCGCTGCGCAGGCAGAGCCCGCGCGCTGTATAGGCGCCCTGAACAAACCGTGCGGGTTGCGGCTTACTCCCCTCTGTCCCCTTTTTTCAGCAGCGGATAGGGGTTGAGCGACTCGCCCTTCCACCACTGTTTTTCAGGCCCCAGCGCGTGCACTTCGAAATGCAGGTGTGGTGCCTCGGGGTTGGCGTTGCCGGTGCTGCCGACGTAGCCGATCACATCGCCGCGCTTGATGGTCTGCTTCTCGGCCAGGCCGTCGGCGTAGCGCTGCAGGTGCGCGTAGTAGTAGCACCAGCGGCCGCTGGGTTCGAACTGGTAGATTGTCAGGCCGCCGCGTTTGCTTTCGAACAGTTTTTCGACATGGCCATCGGCCACGGCCAGCACCGGCGTGCCGGTAGCGGCCATGATGTCGATGGCATCGTGCACACGGCCTTCGCTGCGTGCGTCGGTGAAGGTGTCCTGCAGTTGCGACGGCGCAATGCCCTGTACCGGCAGCAGCAAGCCGGAGGGCGTGTCGCCCGTTGCTGTTGGGGCGGTTGCAGCGATTGCCGTCGCTGCCTGCTGCGCGGGTACGGCAGGTGCGTGGTCCGCCGCAACCACTGCAGGAGGGTGGACAGCCGCGCCATCGGACGGTTCGCCATCGCGCTGCAGCCACCACCCGGCGGCCACGCCCATCACCAGTCCCAGCACGATCAGTTGCGCAAGTCGCATCCGCTTACTCCTGCATCACCACGACTACCGACGTATCCACCGCCGCGGCCACGCGCAGGGCATCCCAGTTGGTCATGCGCACGCAGCCGTGCGATTCGGTCTTGCCGACGTGGCCGGGCACCGGCGTGCCGTGCAGGCCGTAATGCGGCTTGGACAGGTCGATCCAGACCCGGCCGACCGGATTGTTCGGGCCGGGCGGAATCGTGGCTTTGCGATCGCTCTTCTTCGCGTCCCAGAACAGTTTCGGGTTGTAGTGGAACGGCGGATCCGGGTACACGCCGAGGATCTTCCACTCACCGATCGGCAGCGGGTCATGCTCGCTGCCCGACGACACCGGCACCTGCGCGATCACCTTGCCCTGTGCGTCCAGCAGCTGCAGGGTGGAGTCGGATTTGTCGACCACCAGCTTGGTGGCCTTGGGCAAAGCGGCAGGCGCAATGTTGGGCACCTGGATGCGGCTGCCGACCTTGCCCAGATCCACACCGGGATTGAGTGCCTTCAGCAGCTCCGGGGCGGCATGGAAACGCTCGCCCAGCGATTCTTCGATACTGCTGAAGCCCAGGGATTTCAGTTTGGCCTGTTCGGCGGGCTTCTTCGGGATGGCGACAAAGGGGCCGGCCACGTCTTCGGCGGTCAGCGTATAGCTCGCCAGCGGACCAACCGAGTCGGCCTGCAGGGCTTTCCAGGTAGCGTCGTCCAGTTCACCGCTGACTGTCAGCCCGTGCGCGGCCTGGAAACCGGAAACCGCGCGCCGCTGGTTGCTGCCCACTTCGCCATCGATCTCGCCCGGGGAGAAATTCGCGCGATCCAGCAGCACCTGTGCATGCAGGGGCGAGTGCGCCGCCGTGTCAGGGCCGGCTTTCTCGGCAATCGGTGCTGGCAGGCCGGCGGGTGGCGGGGCCTGCGCGAAGGCGGGCGACATCAGCAGCGAAAGAGCAAGCAGGGCGGGGCGGCATACGGGCATGGACATCTCCAGGCAGATAACGCCTTCACCCTGCCTGCAAACGCTGCGTAGCTGCCGTGAAAAGGAACTGATGCCGGCATGAGCAGCCGGGTCGCATCGCTACGCCAAAGACCCACCGCAGAAGGGGAGGGCGGCACCTCACCAAGGTGAACGGCTTCCGACGCAGGCGAGCGTGGGGCGATCAAGATTCCCGGTCGACAGGCCGATATGGGCGCATCCCCCCCGTTTTGGATTCACCCCATGAACTACTTGAGGAACGTCAGGGTTGCCTGGCGTCTTGGGCTTGGCTTTGGCCTGTTGTTGCTGCTGGTTGCCGCCGTGGTCGCTACCGGCGCTACCGCCACCACCGTGCAGAAGCGCGCGATGGAGCAGGTGGTCGAGGTTGGCGTAGCCAAGGTACGGCTGCTGTCGGAGATGCTCGATGCCAACAACCAGATGATGGTCGTGCGCCGCGAGATGCTGATCCGCCAGGGCGAAGACCGTGCCAACGACGAGCAGCGCATCGCCGATCTGGTCAAGCGCTACGAGGCCAGCTGGACTGCCTACCAGGCCCTGCCCGGCGATGCCGAGGGCAAGGTGATCGGCGAGACCATCGCCGCCAAGCGTGCGCTCGCCCGTCCGCTCAACAAGCAGACCAGCGAACTGATGGAGCAGGGCGATTTCCCCGCTGCCGTGGCGCTGACCCTGGGGCCGGTGCAGGAAGCGGCCAATGGCTGGAACAAGGCCCTGGCCGATGGCGTGGCCTATGAGGAAAAGGAAAGCCGCGAGGCCGCTGCCGAGGCGATCCGCCTGGGCGAGCGCAGCCTGCTGCAGCTGCTGGCGCTGGGCGGCGTGGCCCTGCTGGTCGGCATCGCCGCGTCGGTGTTGATTGGCCGCAGCATGACCGGCCCGCTGGCGCGTGCGGTGCAGCTGGCCGAGCGCCTGTCGAAGGGCGAACTGGACCAGGAATTCCGTCTTGGCGGTCGTGACGAGCTGACCCAGCTTGGCGAGGCCATGGCCAGCGTGCGCCAGAGTGTGCAGGCGGCGATCGGCGCGCAGCTGCAGATGGCCGAGCAGCATGAAGCCGGTGCGATCCGTTACCGGATGGATGCCAGCGCCTTCCCCGGCGACTTCGGTCGCATGGTGCAGGCCACCAACCATCTGGTCGAATCGCACGTGCAGGTGCAGCTGCTGATGGCCGAGGTGATGCAGCGCTATGCCATCGGCGATCTCAGCCGCGATCTGCCCGAGTACCCCGGCGAGAAGGGCACGTTGACCCGCACCCTGGCGGCGGTGAAGCAGAGCCTGATGGCGATCAACGCGCAGATCGATGAACTGGCCCGTGCCGCGCGCGCCGGCGACTTCAGCATGCGTGGCGACGCCGCGGCATTCCAGTACCAGTTCCAGGCGATGGTGAACCACCTCAACGGCATGATGGCCAGCTCGCAGGCCAGCATCGCCGATGTCTCCGACGTGCTGCGCGCGATCTCGCATGGCAACCTCACCGCGCGCATGGATGGCGAGTACGAAGGCGTGTTCGCGCGCATGCGTGACGACGCCAACACCACCACCGCGCAGTTGACCGGCATCGTGCGCGGCATCCAGGTAGCGGCCGACAGCATCAACAACGCGGCACAGGAACTGGCCGCTGGCAACAACGATCTGTCGCGCCGTACTGAACAACAGGCTGCGAATCTGGAAGAGGCTGCCGCCTCGATGGAAGAGCTGACCTCGACGGTGCGCCAGAACGCCGAGCTGGCACGCCAGGCCGACAGCGAAGCACACGCGGCCGGTGTTGCCGTGCGCGAGACCGAGCAGGCCATGGCGCAGATGGCCACGGTGATGGGCGAGATCGATCAGTCTTCGGCGCGCATCTCGGAGATCTCCACGGTGATCGATGGCATCGCCTTCCAGACCAATATCCTGGCGTTGAATGCCGCGGTGGAAGCAGCGCGCGCCGGTGAACAGGGCCGTGGCTTTGCCGTGGTCGCCAGTGAGGTGCGTACGCTGGCCCAGCGTGCGGGCGTGGCTGCCAAGGAGATCAAGGAATTGATCGAGGACGCCGCCGCCAAGGTGCAGAGCGGCCTGGCGGTGACCGTGCAGTCCGAAGCCGCGATTGCGCGCGTGGC
>RCUO01000465.1_pt1 | contig 20002 bp, 18 predicted proteins | sample 2166161 | NCBI WGS metagenome assembly RCUO01 (sample SAMN09932617, study PRJNA488358) | compost metagenome | feature: garden; material: soil; isolation source: compost soil in cyclohexanecarbonitrile-enriched culture | place: Germany: Experimental Botanical Garden Goettingen | collected 2016-01-27 | reverse complement strand
AATCTGTCGAAGGCGGGGTGGGTCCGGTTGCGGGGGTGTCCGCGGCATGGATGCCGCGGCCAAGCCTACAGGGACGTATTCACGGCGTCCCCCGCAACCGGACCCACCCCGCCTCCCCACAGGAAGCCAGCTTCTGCTGTTGCTCCGGCCGTTGCCGTTGCCGTTGCCTCTGCGGGTGCAGGGCGCAGCCCTGCCGATAACCCCCCTTGAGCATTCCGCGCAGTGGTTTGAGCGCCGCACGCACGCGCAACACGGCACGCTGTGCGCACCGGGCCTGCCCATCACTCATCGAGAAGAACCGCCATGACCCTGCGCCACCTGCCACTGCGCGCCGCCCTGCTGCTGGCCCTGTCCTCCCTGCCGTTGGCCGCGCTGGCCGAGGCCACCTCGCCCGCTCCCACCCAACAGGTGCCGGGTGTGCAGCACCAGCGCATCGGTGCGCTGCAGGTCACCGCCCTGTTCGACGGCGTGGTCGCGCTCGGCCGACAGGAAGTGGTCGATGTGCCGCCAACACTGGTCAGCCGCCTGCTCGAAGGCCGCTACGTGCCCGAAGACAAGAAAGGCCTGCAGACCGCGATCAACGCCTTCCTGGTGCGCCAGGGCAAGCACCTGACCCTGGTCGATGCTGGCACTGCGCAGTGCTTCGGCCCTGACCAGGGCCAGGTGCTGGGCAACCTGCGCGCGGCGGGCGTGGACCCGGCCGAGATCGATGAGGTGCTGCTGACCCACGCCCATCCCGATCACCTGTGCGGCATCCTCGATGCACAAGGCAAACCGGCCTATCCGAATGCGACGGTGTGGTTGTCCAAGGCCGATGCCCGCTACTGGCTCGACCCGGCCAGCGAAGCCACGGCGCCGCAAGGCGTGCGCTTCGCCTTCGCGCTGGCACGCAATGCGGTGGCGCCGTACCAGGCCGCCGGTCGCCTGCACACCTTCCAGCCTGGCGACACCCTGCCGGGCCACGCGGTGGCGATGGATACCCACGGCCACACGCCGGGGCACGTGTCCTATCGCTTCGACAGCCAGGGCCAGTCACTGCTGGTGTGGGGCGATGTGCTGCATTTCCACGCGGTGCAGTTCGCGCACCCGGAAGCGGCATTCGAGGCCGATTCGGACCGCAAGGCGGCTACGGCCAGCCGTCGCAGCCTGTTGCAGGAAGCCACCGCCAAGGGCTGGTGGGTCGCCGGCGCACACCTGCCCTTCCCCGGGCTGGGTCACGTGCGCAGCGAAGGCAAGGCCTATGCGTGGGTGCCGGCGGAGTTCTCGCCGCTGAAATGACCCCGTGTAGAGCCGAGCCCATGCTCGACCATCAGGGTCTCGCCGCGCCAGGCGCGGCAGCCGAGCGCGGGCTCGGCTCTACAAAAGTGTCGCCGGGCAAGGCCCGGCGCCCTGTTCCTTATTCCAGCCCCAGCCAGCCGCCGATGATGCCGCGGGCTTCATCCACGCCGGTACGGGCGGCGCCGGAGAACACCTGCACGCTCACCGTATCGCCGAACGAAGAATGCAGTTCCTTGCGCACCTTCTGCAGGGTCTGCATCTGCTGGCTGCGGCTCAGCTTGTCGGCCTTGGTCAGCAGCGCGTGCGCCGGCAGGCCACGCTGCACGGCGTAGGCCAGCATCTGCCGGTCGTAGTCCTTCAGCGGATGGCGGATGTCCATCACCACCACCAGGCCCTTCAAGGCCTCGCGGGTGCGGAAGTAGCGGTCGATGAAGGCCTGCCAGTGCGCCTGCAGGTCCAGCGGCACCTTGGCGTAGCCGTAACCGGGCAGATCGACCAGATGGGCATCCGGGGTGACCTGGAAGAACACCAGCTGCTGGGTGCGGCCAGGCGTCTTGGAGACCCGGGCCAGGCTGTTCTGGCGGGTCAGCGCGTTGAGCGCGCTGGACTTGCCGGCGTTGGAGCGACCCGCAAAGGCCACTTCGGAACCTTCATCGGGCGGCAGCTGCCCCATGTTGTGGGCAGAGAGGTGGTATTGGGCGCGTTCGATGAGCAATGACATGCGCATAGGATCGCATGTTGCGGCGCCGCGCGCCCGGCCCGGGGCCTTCCAGCGGGAAAATGCTGCACTGCTGCGTTGACCGTGTACGGAAACGGCGTTGATAATCCGGGCGATGCCGGCCGCCGCCGCCCGGCCGGTCCATACGGAGCTTCAGCATGCGCCACGCTCGCGTTCTTGCCGTATCCGCCCTTGCTACTGCCGTTGTTGCCGCTGCTGCCTTTGCGCAGACCACGCTGACCCCGCTGCCCGACAACGGCCCGATCAGGACCGCCTCGCTCGAGGTGGATTTCAGCAAGACCACCTGGGGCGATGCCAAGGCCGGCCAGACCAAGGCCACCGCGTGTGCCGCCTGCCATGGTGCCGATGGCAATTCCACGGTGGAGATGTATCCCAGCATCGCCGGCCAGAGCGAGCGCTACGTCGCCCAGCAGATGGCCCTGATCGCCAACGGCCAGCGCAGTTCCGGCGCTGCTGTGGCGATGGTGCCCTTCGTGCAGAACCTCACCCCGCAGGACATGCGCGATATCGGCGCGTTCTTCGCCACCCAGAAGGCCAACGCCGGCATCGCCGACGACACGCTGGTGGCCGAGGGCCCGTACAAGGGCATGAAGTTCTACCAGATCGGCCAGCAGCTTTACCGCGGCGGCGATGCCCAGCGCGGGCTGCCGGCCTGCATGGCCTGCCACGGCCCCAGCGGCGCCGGCAACCCCGGCCCGGCCTACCCGCACATCGGCGGCCAGCACGCCAGCTATGTCGCCCGGCGCCTGCAGGAGTACCAGGCCGGGCAGACCAACGAGACCGACAAGGCGCACTTCCAGATCATGGCCACGGTGGCGCAGAAGCTGACCGAGCAGGAGGTGCAGGCCCTTTCCAGCTACCTGCAGGGCCTGCACAACAAGGCCGACGACCTCGCCGCCGAGGGCGCTTCGACGCGACCGGCCGCCGCCCCCTGACCGCCACTGGTCGGCGCGGGTCGCCACGACGGCCCGTCGCTGCGGTATGTTTCCTTCACGCCGGCGGCTGCGCCGGCGTTGTCATTTTCAACGGAGATGCGTGTCGATGAGGTTGATTCCCCGCCTTCTGCTGTCCCTGCTGGTGCTGCTGCCGTTGGCGGCCTGCGCCGCCACCCCCGCCAACGCCCCGCTGGTCGAAGGCAAAGACTACGAGCGCATCGCCCAGCCTGGCCCGTTCCAGCCGCTGGCCGGCAAGATCGAAGTGGTCGAGGTGTTCGGCTACACCTGCCCGCACTGCGCCCATTTCGAACCGCAGCTGGCCGCCTGGGCCGCCAAGCTGCCGGCCGACGTGCGCTTCACCCCGGTCCCGGCCGCCTTCGGCGGTGCCTGGGATGCCTGGGCACTGGCCTACTACGCCGCCGACGAAGTGGGCGTGGCCAAGCGCAGCCACGCCGCCGTGTTCAAGGCCCTGCACGATGACGGCACGCTGCCGATGCAGAACGTCTCGGCCGATGAGCTCGCCAGCTTTTACAAGGCCTACGGCGTGACCCCGGAGCGCTACACGCAGGCCCTGCGCGGCGAGGCGGTACAGAAGAAGGTCGATGCCGCCCGTGCCTTCGCCCAGCGCACCCAGGTGCCGGGCACCCCGGCCATCATCATCAACGGCCAGTACCTGGTCCGTGGCAAGAGCTTCGACGACCAGCTGCGCATCGCCTCGGCGCTGATCGCCCAGGCCCGCGCCGCCCGCGGCCGCTGAACCAACACACACCATCGACATGGCGCTGTCGCCGCCGCATGTCATCATTTCCCTCTGGCCGGTGCCTGACGCCGGCCCCACCTTTCCAGATGCTGGAGACGTTTCCATGAAGACCCGTTTCGCCGCCCTCGCCCTCGCAGCGCTGCTGCCGATCCTGGCGGCCTGCAAGGCCGACGACGGCACTACCAACACCTCCGCCCCGGCAGAACCGGCCGCGACCCCGGCCAGCACCGAACCGGCTGCGCCGGCCGCAGGCGGCGAAGCCGCTGCACCAGTTGCCGAAGGTGACAAGACCGCCGCCAGCGCCGCCCCTGCCCCGACCACCACCGCGCTGACCGGCCCGGCCCCGGTGGAAGGCGCCGACTACCAGCTGATCCCGAACGGCCAGCCGTTCCAGCCGGCGGCCGGCAAGGTCGAAGTGGTCGAGATCTTCGGTTACGTCTGCCCGGCCTGCGCCGCGTTCCAGCCGCTGGTCGGCCCGTGGAAGGCCGGCCTGCCGAGCGATGTGAACTTCGTCTACGTGCCGGCCATGTTCGGCGGCACCTGGGACAACTACGCCCGTGCCTTCTACGCCGCACAGACCCTGGGCGTGCAGGAGAAGACCCACGAAGCGCTGTACTCGGCCATCCACTCGCAGCAGACCCTGAAGGGCGAGCGCGGTGCAGATTCGGTCGATGACATCGCCAAGTTCTACGGTGCCTACGGGGTCGATCCGAAGCAGTTCGCCGCCACCATGGGCAGCTTCGCGGTCAATGCCAAGACCAACTCGGCCAAGCAGTTCGCCCAGCGCAGCCAGATCAGCGGCACCCCGTCGATCATCGTCAACGGCAAGTACCTGGTGAAGGGCAAGAGCTTCCCGGACATGCTGCGCATTGCCGACCACCTGATCGCCCGCGAACGCGGTGCGGCCCAGGCTCACTGATCAAAGAGACGTTTTCCCGGCCGTGACTTCCCCCACAACACGGACCCTGCGCTTGCTGACGGCCAACATCCAGGCCGGCTCGAGTACCCGCCGCTACAGCGACTATGTGACCCGCAGCTGGTCACATGCGCTGCCGGCGGGTCGCAAGCGCAGCAGCCTTGACGCGATTGCCACTTTGGCGCGCGGTCATGACATCGTCGGCCTGCAGGAGGCCGACCCGGGCAGCCTGCGCTCGGGCTTCACCAACCAGACCCATTACCTGGCCCAGCGCGCCGGCTTCAATTACTGGAGCCACCAGCCGAACCGGCGCATGGGTGGTGTCGCCTCAAGTGCCAACGGCCTGCTGAGCAAACTGGAACCGGTGGAAGTGCAGGACCATGCCCTGCCCGGCCGTATCGGCGGGCGCGGTGTGCTGCTGGCCAAGTTCGGCGATGGTCGTGATGGCCTGGCGGTTGCGGTAGCGCATCTGTCGCTGGGCGCAGGTTCGCGGATGGCCCAGCTCGGTTTCATCGCCGAGCTGTTGTCCGACCATCCCAATGCGGTGCTGATGGGCGACTTCAACTGCCTGGCCGAACGGCCGGAAATGCAGGTGCTGTACCAGAAGACCCGCCTGCAGCCGCCCGGCTGCATCGTGCCGACCTTCCCCAGCTGGCGCCCCGACCGCGCCATCGACCACATCCTGGTCAGCAGCGGTCTGCAGACCCGCAACGTGGAAGCGGTACCGGCCGCGTTCTCCGACCATCTGGCCCTGGCGATGGCGATCGACGTCCCCGCCGACGCCCTGCGCTGACGCTTCTGGCAGGTGCCAACCTCGGTTGGCACGCTGATCTGGTGGGTGCGGACCGTTGGTCCGCACGCTCTCCCCCGGGCATGGCCCGGCGCTATCCCGCCTGCGCCACCGGCACCTTCAACCGCCTTGCCGTCATCGTGCTGCCCACCGAGGCCAGCACCGTGCAGCCGATCGCCAGCCACTGCAGGCCATGCAGGTGCTCGTGCAGCAACAGCATCGCCCACAGCGCGGCCACCGCCGGTTCCATGCTGATCAGGATCCCGAAGGTCTCCTTCGGCAGGCGCTTGAGCGCCATCATCTCCAGTGACATCGGGATTGCGCTGGACACCAGCGCCACCACCAGCCCGGCCAGCAGGATCTTCGGCTCCAGCAGCGCCGCACCGGCATGCACCACGCCCACCGGTACCACCACCAGCGACGCGGCCAGCAGCCCCAGCGACACCGAATGCCCTGCGTGCAGGTGGCCGGCGCGCTTGCCGAACACGATGTACAGGCCCCAGCAGGCCGCCGCGCCCATCGCGTACAGCACGCCCACCGGATCCAGTGCCGGGCCGCCGCCGATCGGCAGCAACAACAGCAGCCCCACGGCCGCACAGCCCACCCAGAGGAAATCGATCGGCCGCCGCGACGACAGCATCGCCACCGTCAACGGGCCGGTGAATTCGATGGCCACCGCAATGCCGAACGGGATCGTCCGCAAGGCCATGTAGAACAACAGGTTCATCAGGCCCAGGGTGAGGCCGTAGCGCAGGATGGTGATCGCATCCACGCGGCTGGTCTTCCAGCGCCATGGCCGCCAGAACAGCAGCAGCAACAGCGCCGAGAAGCCCACGCGCAGCGCGCTGGTGCCCTGCGCACCGATCAACGGGAACAGCTGCTTGGCGTAGGAGGTACCGATGGCCAGTGCGGTGACCGAGCCGAGCACCGCCAGCGCCGGCAACATCGGCGCGATTCGAGAAGTCTGCATGCCGCCAGTCTATTGCGCCGGCGGCGAGCACTTGGCTCAATTGACGGCCCGTCCGTGCAACTTCTGCTCACCATGGCCACCGCCCCCGTGCTGGACAGCTTCGACCGCGCCATCCTCGCCCTGCTGCAGCAGGACAACACTCTGCCGCAGCGGCAGATCGCCGAAGCCGTGCACCTGTCGACCCCGGCCGTGCAGCGGCGGATCAAGCGCCTGCAGGACAGCGGGGTGATCGCCGCCAATGTGGCGGTGATCGATGCCACGAAGATCGGCCGGCCGCTGACCATCATCGTCGAGGTGCGCGTGGTCAGCGAACAGCGCGAGAAGGTCGCCCCGTTCCGCCGCCGCGTGCAGGATGATCCTGCCGTGCAGCAGTGTTACTCGATCACCGGTGATGGTGATTTCCTGCTGCTGCTCTCGGCGGCATCGATGGAAGAGTACGAGGCGATCACCGAGCGCTTGTTCGGTGCGGATGACAACATCGAGCGCTTCCGGACGTCGGTGGCGCTGGGCACGTTGAAACGTGGCTTCGACGTGCCGTTGTCATAGCGTAGATGTGTTCGAGCATGGCCTGCTCCTACACTGGCAACGCATGAATACCCACGACCCCTCCAATGCCAGACGCCTGCGCCGCTGGCTCCTGCGTGGCGCCATCCTGCTGATCCTGGTCATCGCGGCGATGGCCTTCTGGAACAGCCCGTGGGCCGCCGCACCGAAGATGCTGTGGACGCTCTCGCGCATGCCGCCGGCCACGCAGCTGCCGGTGCCGGTGGAAGGCGTGCGCCCGCGCCAGATCGCCGATACCTTCGGTGCGCCGCGCGGTCGCGACCGCAGCCATGCCGGCATCGACATCTTCGGCAAGCGCGGCACGCCGGTGCGCAGCGCTACCCCCGGTGTTGTCGCCGACATCCGCGACAGCGGCCTCGGTGGCCGCCAGGTCTGGGTCATCGGGCCGGGACGCGAGCGCTATTACTACGCACACCTGGAAGACTGGGCCGATGGCCTGGCGCGCGGACAGGTAGTGCAACCCGGCGACCTGCTCGGCCATGTCGGCGACAGCGGCAACGCCAAGGGCACGCCGCCCCATCTGCATTGGGGCATCTACGGCGCCGATGGTGCCCGTGACCCACTGCCGCTGCTGCAGGGGCGGGACAGCCGCTGACTGCGGCGCGGGCCTGGCTCTGGATCCCCGCGTTCACGATTTGTAAATAGGAATAGTTCGTATTACCATTTCTTTCGTTTCCGGTGGTGCCAGGACGGCCTGCCCGCCCTTCCCCTACCCGTAGCGCCTCGCCTCCTGGATGCCGGCCGAACGCGCGTGCCCGCCCAGGAATCCGCCGATGATCCGTCCCGCCCTCCGTCCCCTGCAGCCGCAGCGGCTGTCCACCGCCGTGTTCGCCGCCCTCTGCCTGGCGGCCGCCCCCGCTGCCTTCGCCGAAACCGCCGCCGACCCGACCACCCTCGACAAGGTCGTGGTGAAGGGCGAGCGCGCCGAAGGCTATTCGGTGCGCCGTACCTCGGCCGGTACCCGCTTCGACCTGGCGCCGCGCGAAATCCCGCAGTCGGTCAGCATCATCAGCCACCAGCGCATCGAAGATCAGAAGCTGGACGACATCATCGACGTGCTGGGCAACACCACCGGCGTGACCAGCACGCAGTCGGACAGCGAGCGCACCGAGTTCTACGCGCGCGGCTTCTACATCGACAGCTACCAGTTCGATGGCCTGCCCACGCAGATGGTGCAGAACTGGAGCTATGGCGACTCCGGCCTGGACCTGGCCCTGTACGACCGCGTGGAAGTGGTGCGCGGCGCCACCGGCCTGCTCAGTGGCGCCGGCAACCCGTCGGCATCGGTGAACCTGATCCGCAAGCACGCCGACAGCGCCGAGCTGACCGGCAGCGTGTCGGTGAACGTCGGCAGCTGGGGCCGCACCCGCACCACCGTGGACGTGGGCAGCGCGCTCAATGCCAGCGGCACCGTACGCGGCCGCGTGATCGGCAGCTACCTGGACACCGATGGGCAGATGGACCGCTACAACCAGCGCAAGACACTGGGCTATGCGGTGATCGACGCCGACCTGACCCCCGATACCCAGCTCAGCGTGGGCTACGACTACCAGCACAAGAAGGCCAGCGGCGCGACCTGGGGCGGCTTCCCGATGTGGTACGCGGACGGCACTGCAACCAACTACCCGACGTCGTTCAATCCCTCGCCGGACTGGACCTACTGGGACACCACCAGCAAGCGCGCCTTCGCCACCCTGCAGCACGCGTTCGGCAATGGCTGGAAGTTCAAGATCGGCGCCACCCACGATCGCACCCAGGCCGATGACAAGCTGTTCTATCCGTCGTACACCGCCTTCGACAAGACCACCGGCGCAGGTGTAACGCCGATGGCCGGCTTCTACAACACCGAGCGCAAGGTCGATGGCATCGACGGCTACATCGATGGTCCGTTCCAGCTGTTCGGTCGCGAGCACCAGTTCATGGCCGGCCTGAGCTACAACAAGCGCGAGTTCGCCAACTACGGCGATTTCCAGATGGGTGGCCCGGGCTGGAACCCGTTCGATACCTACCTCAACTGGACCGGCAACATCCCCCAGCCGAACTGGAACCCACTGGCACTGGCCAGCGAAGGCACCATCACCCAGAAGGCCGGCTACGTGGCCGCGCGGTTGTCACTGGCGGATCCGCTGAAGCTGATCGTCGGTGCGCGCTACACCGACTGGAAGAGCGAAGACGAAGGCAATGATCGCTCGCACAAGGTCACCACGCCGTACGCCGGCCTGGTCTACGACATCAACGACACCTACTCGGCGTACACCAGCTACACCGAAATCTTCCAGCCGCAGACGCTGCGCAACAAGCAGGGCAGCTACCTGGACCCGGTGGATGGCAAGAGCTACGAAGTGGGCGTCAAGGGTGCTTGGTTCGACAGCCGCCTGAATGCCTCGCTGGCCGTGTTCCGCATCGAACAGGACAACGTCGGCCAGGCCACCATGGACAAGGTGGATGGGCAGCAGAATGAAACGGCCTATGTGGCCGCACGCGGCACGGTCAGCCGTGGCTTCGAGTTCGAGTTGAACGGCGAACTGGCGCCGGGCTGGAATGCCACCTTCGGTGCGTCGCGCTATGTGGCCAAGGACATCAACGACGCCGACATCAACACCAACCTGCCGCAGACCGCGCTGAAGCTGTTCACCAGCTACACCCCGCAGTCGCTGCAGGAACTGACCGTCGGTGGCGGCGCCAACTGGCAGAACCGCATCTACTACGCAGCGCCGGTGGTGGGTCGTTTCGAACAGGAAGGCTATGCGCTGGTCAGTGCGTTCGTGCGCTACCGCATCTCGCAGGAATTCAGCGTGCAGGCCAACCTCAACAACCTGCTGGACAAGAAGTACTACTCGCAGATCACCGGCTACGGTGCGTATGGCGATGGCCGCAACGGTTCGCTGACCTTTACCTGGTCGTTCTGAGCAGGCGCGGGGCACGATCGCCCCGCACCTGTAGAGCCGAGCCCATGCTCGGCTGCCTTTCGCAACGTTGTGGGCGATCGAGCCGAGCATGGGCTCGGCTCTACATCCACATGGGGACGCCGGGCTGAGCCCGGCGCCGCCGTCCTCACATCAGAACCGCAGGTCCGCGCGCAGGTACCAGTAACGGCCACGCGGAATGTCGTAGGTCGAGGCGTCATAGCCGTTCAACGAGCACGACAGGCAGATCGGCGGATCCTTGTCGAACACGTTGTTCAGGCCGGCCGTCAGCTGCAGCCCCTTCATCCAGTCGATCTTGTAGCCCACCTGCGCATCGTGGAAGGTGGTCGCTGACAGCGTGTTGGTGCCGGCAGCCTGGTTGCTGCACACCGGGAACGCCACGGCGTCACCGCAGTCTTCGGTCAGTTCGGAAATGTGGCGTACCGTCCAGTTGGCACTCCAGTTGTCCAGCGTCCAACCGATGCTGGCGTTGCTGGTCCATTCCGGAATCGAACTGTCGGCCACTTCCACGCCGGGCTTCTGCGGCTGCCGCTGGCCGGCCGCGCCGGTGGCTTCGTAACGGCCCACAAAGGTGTTCTTCCAGCCCAGCTTGAACTGGCCAATCGAACTCTGCGGCAACGTCCAGAACAGATCCACATCCCAACCGTCGGTCTTGATCGATCCCAGGTTGGTCAGGCGGTTGTTGAAGCTGCTGACCGCACCGGTGCTGGCACGGGTGATGCCATCGCAGTAGATCGGGTCCAGCGTATCCACGCACAGGTCCAGCTGGGTCTGCGCGTTGATCGCCTGGATCGCGCCATCGATGTTGTGGCGATAGAAGGTCACTTCCACGTCGAAGCGTTCCGACCACGACGCATCGTTGCCGAACCAGGGGCTCCACACGAAGCCGGCACTGAAGCTGCGCGACCGCTCCGGTTCCAGCTCGCGGTTGCCGCCGGTGGTCACCGAGATCTGCGAGTTGGCCTGCTGGAAGCCCGTAGGCACGCCCAGCGAGGCACAGTTGGCCGCGCTGCCACGCGGCGGTGTGCCACCCAGGCCCACTGAGCAGGGATCGAACAACTGCAGGTCAGCGCGCGCAGCCGAACCGTACAGCTCACCGATCGACGGTGCGCGGAAGCCTTCGGCGTAGGTGGTGCGCAGCACGAAGTCATCGGTCACCTGCCAGCGCAGGCCGTACTTGGGCGTGAACTCACCGCCGAAGGTCGAGTAATCCGAGTAGCGGCCGGCAAGGCTCAGGTCCAGCTTCTTGCCCAGTGCCGAGTCGGCGAAGATCGGCACGCTCAACTCCAGGTACGCTTCGTTGACGTCGTAGGAACCGGACGTCGGCTGCGACGGTACGCCGTTGTAGTGGCCGATCACCGTCAGCGGGTCAGGCTGGTACGAGCCTTTGTACTTGCGGTGTTCGAGGCCGGTGGCGAAGGACACCGGACCGGCCGGCAGGGTGAACAGATCGCTGGACAGATTGGCGGTGAACAGGCTCAGCTCGTTCTGGCTGCGGTCGCGCACCACCGGCTGGATCCAGCGCAGCATGTCCGGGGTGATCGAACCTGCACCACCGAAGATGTTCAGCGGCACGCAGCCTGGCGTGGCCGCGCACACGGCCGGATCGCCCAGCGCCATGTTGACGTTGTAGATGTTGTAGCTGCCGTAGTTGGTCTGCTCGGCCTTGTTCTTGCTGTACATGCCGTTGACGTCCCAGTACCAGCTGCGGTCGGCCGCCTGGAAGTTGCCGACCAGACCGGTGGCGAAGTACGTGGTGTCCACTTCCTGCTTGAACACGCGCGCGCCGCCTTCCACCGGGCGGCGGCCGATCAGGCTCATGTTGTCACCCGAGACCAGGTCGAAGCCGAACGGGTTGTATGGATTGAGCGCGGACACGGTGATGTTGTCGGCCAGCGGATTGCCGGTGGCACCATCGGGGCCGAAGAACAGCGGCTCCGGGCCGGCCTGGTTGGTCGACTCGCGGCGGTTGCCCAGTGCCTTGACGTACCACTGCACGTTGTCGGTGATGTCGAAGCGGAACTGGCCGAACAGACCCTTACGCTCCGACGGCGTCAGCACCATGTTGTACTCGGCGAAGTTGAAGCGGTCGGCGCTGGTGAAGCAGTGATAGTCATCGGTGCGCGCGCAGCCGGCGCTGCCGTCGTAGCGCGGGTTGCTCACGCCGGTATTGGGCACGATGTTCTGCACCGCGCCGGTGTTCGGGTCGGTGAACATGAAACGGCCCTGCGGAATGCCACCGCTGCCGAACGCCAGCCCGGTGCCGGGAATCGGGAAGCGCGACTGCTCGCGGTCCTTGGCAAACACCGGATCCTGCTTGGTCCAGCTGGCGCCCAGGAACAGGCTGAAGCGGTCGCCGCTCTTGCCCCAGGCCAGGTCCACGCCCTTCTGCGTGCCATCGCCCTTGCTGTATTCACCGTAATTCAGCGTCACCTGGCCGCCATCGAAATCGCGGCGGGTGATGATGTTGACCACACCGGCGATGGCATCGGAGCCGTACAGCGAGGACGCGCCGTCTTCCAGCACTTCGATGCGTTCAACGATCGCCAGCGGAATGGTGTTGAGGTCGGTGGCCGAGCCCACGCCCGAGGCCGAGGATTCGTTGACCCAGCGGATGCCATCGACCAGCACCAGTACACGCTTGGCACCCAGATGGCGCAGGTCCACCTGCGCCGAACCCGCGCCGACGCCACTACCGTCGGGCGGGAAACCGAAGTTGCCCGACGAATTGAATTTGGCATTGAGCGCCGAGCCGGAACCGGTGAGCTGTTGCAGCACTTCACCGATCGAGGTCAGGCCGGTGCGTTCGATGTCGGCGCGATTGAGGGTCTGGACCGGCACCTGGCCTTCCACTTCAGCGCGCTTGATGCGGGTGCCGGTGACTTCGATCGCGTCCAGATTGGTGGTGGTCGATTGGGCAGCAGCGCCCATCGGTGCCAGGGCGGTCACGCACAGCGCGACGGCAACCGCCAAGGGGCGGTGGTGCAGGTAATTCATTCGCTCTCTCTCCAAAGGAATGTCGGGACATGGACTGCCGCGCTCCCCCCTGCATGGCGGCAGCGTCTCCTTTGTAAACAAGCGGTAAAGATCGCGGCGTGATGCCCGACACTCTTTCACGCGGATTTGACGATTCTGAAAGCAGATAACGTCATTTGGCTACGTATTCACCGAAGGCGGTGATCTACATCGGCGCCCTTCCCAGCGCCTGCTGCCCAAGTGCGGCCCTCCATCAGGAAGGCCGCACCGGTGACCCGCTCACTGCACGAACGCAATGCGTTCCATGCCGGTGGCCTCGGCAGCAGCCAGGATCTTGGCCATGCCGTCGTACTCGGCCGACGGATCGGTGCTGATGCGCAGCTCCGGCAGGTTGCCGGCATGCTCGCTGGCCTGCGCCTGCAGGCGCGACTGCAGATCGCCGATGGCCATCGGCTGCCCGTCCCAGCTCAACTGGCTGGACGCATCCAGGCGCAGCTCGATCGGCGGTGGTGGCTCAGGGCGATCAACCACGCGATCGGTGGCCTGCGGCAACTGCACGTTGATCGGCCGCGACAACATCGGCGCGGTCACGATGAAGATGATCAACAACACCAGCATCACATCCACCAGTGGCGTGACGTTGATGTCCGCCAGTGGGCCGCTTCTTCCTGCGCTACTGAATGCCATGTGCCGCTCCCTGCAGCAGGGCCGGTTGCCCCAGCCCAAACCTACGCCGGGCAGCCGCCCTCGCGGCAGTGCGGATCACCTCGTCATTCAGCTGTCGTTGCCCTCTGCTGCCGTGTACGCAATGAGAAACTGAATTCAGCCACTGCCCGCTATGCTGGTCGCCATGACCCGACGATCTTCGACCGCCCTGTCCCTGCTCCCGCTGGCCACCACGCTGCTGATCGGCTGCGCGAGTGCCCAGTCCCTCGATGCCCAGAACGCCCAGCTGAAGGCCGCCATCGCGGCCGCCGAACGTGGCCAGTTCGATCCCGGCCAGGCCGCCGCGCTCAGCCGCCATCCAGCGTATGGCTGGCTGGAGTTCGCCAACCTGCGGCGCAACATCGACACCGTGGATACGGCGCAGGCACAGGCCTTCCTCAAGCGCTACCAGGGCCAGGCCGTGGCCAACAGCTTCCGCAGCGCTTGGCTGCCCTCCGTGGCGCGCCGGCAGGACTGGCCGACGCTGCTGGCCAACTGGGTGCCGACCGACAACCTCGGCCTGCGTTGTGCGCAGCTGACGGCGCGGCAGGCCACCGGCAAGGTGGACCCGCAGTGGATTGGCGAGGCACAGGATCTGTGGCGCAAGAACGGCAAGTCACTGCCTGATGCCTGCGACGCCGTGTTCGCCGTGCTGCAGGCGCAGGGTGGCATGAGCGATGCACTGCGCTGGGAGCGCATCGATGCCGCTGCCGATGCCCAGCAACCGGCGGTGATGCGTTCGGCCGCCCGCGGCCTGCAGGCTGGCGATCTGGCGCTGGCCAACACCTACGCCGCCTTCGTCGACAAGCCCAATGCCAGTGCCCTGAACTGGCCGCGCAACGAGCGCAGCCGGCGCATCGCCACCGATGGCCTGGCCAAGCTGGCCAAGGCCGACCCGGACGCCACCGAACAGCAGCTGCCGCAGTACGCGCAGGCGTTGGGCCTGAGCGCCGAACAGCAGGGCCAGGTGCGTTACCAGATCGCCCTGTGGACGGTGGCGTCCTACCTGCCCGATTCGGCCCGCCGCTTGAATGCCGTACCCGATGTGGCCTACGACGAACGCCTGCACGAATGGCGCGCACGCGAAGCGATGTCGCGCGGCGATTGGCCGGCGACGCTGGCAGCGATCCGCAAGATGGGCCCGACCCAGCGCAACGATTCGCGCTGGCGCTATTTCGAAGGCCGCATGCTGGAAAAGACCGGCCAGGCACAGCAAGCGCAACCGCTGTTCCGCGAAGCTGCACGTGCGCCGACCTTCCATGGTTTCCTGGCGGCGGACAAGCTGCAGCAGCCGTACACGCTGTGCCCGTGGAAGCCCAACGACAGCGCGCAGGCGCAAGCCGTGGTCGCCCGCGATCCGGCCATCCAGCGCGCGATGGCGCTGTACCAGATCGACCGCGCCGGCTGGGCGGTGGCCGAATGGAACAACGCACTGTCGCGCTTCGATGACACCCAGCGTCGCCTCGCGGTACGCGTGGCGCAGGACAACGGCTGGTTCGACCGCGCAGTGTTCTCACTCGGCAAGCAGAAGCAGGAGCAGCGTCTGTACGACCTGCGCTTCCCGCTGCATCACGACGCCACGATCCGTCGCGAGTCGGCGCGCAATGCGCTGGACCCGGCCTGGGTGGCCGCTGAGATCCGTGCGGAAAGCGTGTTCAGCCCGCGCGCGCGTTCGCCTGCCAACGCCATGGGCCTGATGCAGGTGCTGCCGGCGACCGGTGCCGGCGTGGCCAAGTCCATCGGCCTGACCGGCTACGGCGGCGCTGACAGCCTGTACGACCCGGACACCAACATCGCCATCGGTACCGCGTACCTGCGGCAGTTGATGAACAAGTACGAGGGCCTGCCCTACGTAACCATCGCCGCGTACAACGCGGGCCCGACGCCGACTGCACGCTGGCAGACCCAGCGCCCGGGCTTCGATCCGGACCTGTGGATCGAGACCATCAGCTACAAGGAAACGCGCGAGTACGTTGCCCGCGTGCTTGCCTTCAGCGTGATCTACGACTGGCGACTCAATGGCGACGCACTGCCGCTGAGCGACCGCCTGATGGGCCGCCTGGTGGACAAGCGCAAGAACTTCACCTGCGCCGCCGACGCCGACCAGGGCGGCGACTGATCGCCCGGTGACAGTAGCGCCGGGCCATGCCCGGCGGACGCCGCGATGTATCCCGCCGGGCATGGCCCGGCGCTACCGTGCCATCATCCCCCCATGAAGATCTATCTTGTCGGCGGCGCCGTGCGCGACCGCCTGCTGCAGCGCCCTGCCGGCGACCGTGACTGGGTCGTCGTCGGCGCCACGCCCGCGCAGATGGAAGCGCAGGGCTTTACCGCCGTAGGCCGCGATTTCCCCGTCTTCCTGCACCCGAAGACCGGCGAGGAATACGCGCTGGCGCGCACCGAACGCAAATCCGGCCGCGGCTACCGCGGCTTCGTGGTCGATGCCGATCCGGCGGTGACGCTGGAAGAAGACCTGCAGCGCCGCGACTTCACCATCAACGCCATCGCCTGCGATGAAGACAGCGGCGCGCTGGTCGATCCCTATGGCGGCGCACGTGACATCGAACAGCGCGTGCTGCGCCATGTCGGTCCCGCCTTCGTCGAAGATCCGCTGCGCGTGCTGCGTGCGGCGCGCTTCATGGCCCGCTTCGCCTCGCTCGGCTTCACCGTCGCGCCGGAAACCATGGAACTGATGCGCGAGATTGCCGCCAGTGGCGAGCTCGACGCACTGGTGCCGGAACGTGTATGGCAGGAACTGCGCAAGGCACTGGTGTGCGAACGCCCGTCCGCGTTCCTGCGCACCCTGCACGACGCGCACGCGCTGGGCCCGATATTGCCGGAGCTGGAAGCGTTGTACGGCGTGCCGCAGCGCGCGGAATTCCATCCGGAAGTCGATACCGGTGTCCACCAGGAAATGGTCAGCGACATGGCCGCGAAGCTGGCGCCCGGCGATGATCTGGTCGGCTTCGCCGCACTGACCCACGACCTCGGCAAGGGCCTGACCCCGCCCGAGGAATGGCCGCGCCACATCATGCACGAACAGCGCGGCATCAAGCCGCTGAAAGCACTGTGCGCGCGCCTGAAGATTCCGGCCGAGCACCAGCAGTTGGCCGAGGCCGTATGTCGTGAGCACTTGAACGTGCATCGCATCGACGAACTGCGCGATGCCACCGTGCTGGAACTGCTGGGCCGCTGCGATGCACTGCGCCGGCCGGAACGGGTGGCCCGCATCGCGCTGTGCTGCGAGGCCGACAAGCGCGGCCGGGTCGGTTTCGAGGACAGCGACTACCCGCAGGGCGAAACGCTGAAGCGCCTGCACCGGGCCGCGCTGTCAGTGCAGGCACGTGATCTGGATACCACGCACCTGAAGGGGCCGGCCATTGGCGAGGCGCTGGCCAAGGCGCGAGTGAAGGCGATCGCCGCCGCCCGCTGAAGCAGCTGGTAGTGCCGGCCGCTGGCCGGCAACCACAGCTTTATCAGTGCGCCATCCCACGTGTGATCGCCGCAGCACGTTCCTTCAGCTGCGCCACCGCGTCGGGGATCATCTCCATGCCCACGTCCAGACCCGGGTTCAGCACCAAGCCAACGCCCTCGCCGATGCCCGACAGCAGCGCATGCACCGCGATGGGCATGGCATGGGCGAACTGCGGCAGCTGCTCGTGCCAGATTTCCGCGCGCTCGGGCGCAGTGAACACCGCGAACATCGGCTCGCCGCCTTCGCTGGTCAGCACCAGCGGCGAAATGCTCTCGTCCCAGGCACCGTCTTCACCGATGGCCTTGTCCAGCAGCACGAACACCGGCGCGGTCAGCAGACCATCAAGGAACTGCGAGGCCGTGAGGGTTCCGTCCTGGGCCTGCAACAGGCGCACTTCCAGGTCGTTGGCGGGTTCGAACGGCGTTTCGTGGTCCATGGTCGGTTCCGGTACGTGATTGCTGGCTGCAACTTTAGCAGGCCCTGCACGAGGCTACGCACACCCCATCCCGCATCGGGATGGACCTCAGCGGCCGATCAGGCTTTCCGCCGGAATACCCAGGTTGCGGTGCAGGTTGCGGATCATCTCCAGGGTCAATCCACGCTTGCGATTCAACACCTCATACACGCGGTTGAGCTGACCAATGGAGGGCACCAGGTCCTTGACGGTCAGACCGCCCTGCTCCATGCGAAAGCGGATTGCCTCGATGGGGTCCGGCAGTTCGATCGGGTAATGCTTCGCTTCGTAGGCCTCCACCAAGGTGGCGAGAATCTCGAACCGGTCGCCTTCCTCACTGTCTAGTGCGGGTTCGTTGTCGAAATAGGCCTCCAGCTCGCGCAACGCGTTCTGGTAGTCATCTTCAGTGCGAATGGGACGAATGTTCATTTTTCCTCCACGGTCGCTACGTCAACCCGGTCGTATTCGGCATGGGTGCCGATGAACTTGATGTAGACCATCTGACGCTGATAAGTAACGTCGACAATCAACCTGTGGCTGTTGCCTTTGATGTTGAAAACCACGCGACTGCTACCGATGAAACTCGCACTCGCATAGCAACTGCGGATGTCATGCGGACTCGCCCAGGTGGCGCGCCTCGCTTCGTCGTGCCAAGCCTTCAGCGGCTGCTCGCACTCTGGAAACCTCTCCCAGTAGCGCCTGAGCGTAGACAGCGCGAAGACTCTCACGGGCGCATCCTAGTCCCAATATGGGACATATGCAAATCATGACCCATCAGATGCCTCCGTGTCCCATCCGCCACATCCACCCTGCCACTGCCAGCCCGGCCACCACCACCAGCATCACCGGCAGGCCGAAGCGATGCCGCCACGGGATCGGCACCCCGCCCAGCTGCTGGTCCATGCTTTCGGTATCCAGCACCCAGCCATGCTCGCAGCCGGTGCAGGCCAGCTCGTAGCGGCGCTGGTAGACGAAGCCGAACAGCAGGTCGATGCGCGCCATCTTGTAGCGCAGCTGCGGGGCGAACTCGGTTTCAGCCTGGCAGCGCAGGCAGTGGTGTGCTTCGGTGGGGCCGACAATCAGCACCCGTTCGTGCTGGCCGATCAGCAACATGGCTCAGCCCCCCTTGCAGGTGGGCTGGGCCAGCAGCCAGGCTTCGGCCGCAGCCACCGTGGTGGCATCGCCGACGGTGGCCTGGTCCGGTGCGATCTTCCGCCCGTCGCCATGTCCATTGCGATCGCGCATGACGCTGGTGGTCAGCACCAGCGCGCTGCCGTCCACCAGCCGGCGCACCACGTTGGCAGTCGATACGCCCGCCGTGGGCTGGCCGAAACTGCGGGTCTGCGCGCGGCCGCGGAACGCCAGAACGGTCGCCTCACCGGAACTTGCGGTGCGCGGGCCCGTCAACACTGCCACCGGTGCACCAACAAGGCTGGGTAGATAGCCGGGCTGGCCGAAATCCAGACCCGTCGCATCGCCCATGCGCACGCCGCTGGCGGTGGTCCGCCACCGTACCGGACCGTCGGCGGTCTCGAATGAGCCCACGTCCTCGACGCCCATTGCCGAGGTGCGCAGCAGTGGCGCAACGCCCAGCAGCATCGGCCACATGTTGCCGCCGGTGTTGTCGCGCAGGTCGACGATCCAGCCACAGCGAGGCGTGCTGTCCTTTTCACGGATGATGTTCTGCCAACGCACCGCACGCTGGATGTTCTGCTGCTGCAGCTGCGGCGGCGGCGCACTGGGGTCGGCCGCATAGCCCTCGATCAGCACCTGGCCGATACGCGGGTCACGTGCGTGCGTGGCGTCGCTTTCGCTGCGGGCAACGGCGATGGCATTTTCCCGGGCGAAGCGCTGCACACGCTGCTGCTGTCGTTGCGGGGTCATCCAGGTGCCGTGACCGCCTGAACTGCGGCCGATGGCTTCGGCCAGCACGGTCCGAACCCTGGCGGAATCGCCCTGCGCGTCCTTCAGCCGCGTGCGCGTGGCTGGCCAGTCGACTCTGCTTCGATACAGCGCCTCGCGTTCGAGCATGTCCAGCAGCTGTGCCTGCGCGGCGGGTGATGGGATCTCGATGGTGTCGGCCGCAGTGGCAGCGGTCGTAGCCAGCAACGTGGCGATCAAGGCGGCTCGTGCCGGCAGTCCGTTGCTGTTTCGCATCGACATCTCCCTGTCGTTGAATGAAGGCGAAGCATAACGCCTCGGCCGTCGCGCGGCGTGTCGTATCAGGCACATCAGGATCGGACTGCGATTTACAACTTTGCCCATGTCGGCGCGGCGGCAAACGCGCGAAGGTCGCTGTGCCAGCGCCACCTGCGCTGGCCGGGATTGGCGTCCCGAATCAAATATTCAAGCGATCAGATTGCCGTTCCAGCGGCAATCACGACAATGCACCTGCTCGCCCATGGCGGGCGGTGCGTGGGGATCCTCGCGATCCGTCGGCTTTTTCGCTTGGATTTTGACCGGCACGCCAACCCGCACCGCCCGCCACCTTGCATCCCGCAGGTGGCCCAGCC
>RCUO01000463.1_pt1 | contig 20150 bp, 18 predicted proteins | sample 2166161 | NCBI WGS metagenome assembly RCUO01 (sample SAMN09932617, study PRJNA488358) | compost metagenome | feature: garden; material: soil; isolation source: compost soil in cyclohexanecarbonitrile-enriched culture | place: Germany: Experimental Botanical Garden Goettingen | collected 2016-01-27 | reverse complement strand
GCCGAGGGTGCAATGCAAAATGCCCGTAACGGATCGTTACAGGCATTTGCCGGTTAATGAAGCAGTTAGGCCGCGCCACTTGTCAGCGTTACAGCTTCTCAACATACTGTTTCGCCTCACCCAGAGACAAATCGGTATGCTGGCGGACGAGCTTGATTGCCGGAATCAGCTTTCCGTCTTTCTTCAGTTGGCGGACACTGTCCAGAATATCTTCAGGGGGAATCAGCCGGACATTGCCTGCTTCCCCTCTGCGTTTCAGCTCAGCGGCGACTTGCCGCTCTTGTTCTGCTGTCAGAGATTCGTCGGCTACGGTCTGGATTAACGGTATTCGCTGCTGCGGCAACAATCTGATAAGAGCGCCAAGAATGGTTCCGACAATGGAATACACTACCAGATATTGGCCGAACCGGTACAGATACAGCCATACGGTGCTGAGCTTCAGAACCTCCCCGTTAAGACAGCTTCTTTTTCTCAATAAGCAAAAGAACTATGTAAACTACGAGCACACCAGCAAAAAGGTATCCAAAATAAGTTTTGTATGTATTCAAATCATATTTATAATATCTAGAGATAAATGGGCTCAAAGCGTAGCCAAAAAATAATAATGAAAATGCATAATTTAGCGGTCTGTTAGTGATATGCTTCCAACGTTCGTCTTTTCCTTCCCTAAAAGATAATATGATATTTAAAAGCAATCCACATGCAATCACAATCGCAATCCAATTATCCATTTTATTCTTCCTCCTCTTCTTCGTAAGGTTCAAAATAAAAGACTTCATTAATGTTTTTACCAAATATATGTGCTATTGCAAATGCAAGCTCAAGCGATGGAATAAATTTGTTATTCTCAATCGATGCAATGGTTTGTCTCGTTACGCCTAGTACCTTTGCTAAATCGGTTTGCGTCCATCTTTTCTCTGCTCGAAGTAAATAAACCTTGTTATTTACAATTCCAAAATAATGCATGCTTGGGAATCCTCCTTTGAATCTATTGTAATATAAAACAAACATAATGTAAATTGTATATAACATTTTGTTTCATATATAAGACACCAATGCACACTCTCCTCACAAAAAAACCTCCCGAAGGAGGTATTGTAATTTAGCATGTTAAGTTCAATTCCGATACAACACTGCTACCGACTCCATATTCACCGTATGCGGGAAGCAATCTCATTTCCACGGCATCTGTTTATAGTTGCTTAATATCGCATAGAATCAAGGTTCTTGCAATCAGTTGTCTTAGGATTCTTTTTCTTTACTATACTTTATCACATATTTTTGCGGCAGTTTTACGGCAATGATGCCTATGTTCATTACCTCATGTTCCACATGAAAAACGCTCGCGTATTACAAAAATTTTATATTATTGGGTTCTGGTGTTATTTCATTTGATTTATAATCTGTTGTAAACCTGTTAAATTTCCTTTACCCAAAGTAGAGTAATATTCTATATGCTGCTGAACAGCGTTTAAAGCCTTTCTATAGGATTCGTCGCCAAACTCTTGTCTGATACTTTCAAGCAGAAATTTATTGGTAACATTATTGAAGGTTCTCTTATACACTTTCCCACTCATCATAGCCAAAAAAATTGTAATAAAATCCTGTGCCGATCCTTCATTCATACCCGTACGCTTATTAATTTCAATTTTCCCTTCACTTCTTGTTAATTCTCCTGAAAATACTTTTTTCGCAATTATTAATGCTCCTTTGCTCATATCTAGAGTGATTTCCATTGGTTAGCTCCCTTCATTTCTTCCCTTGTTCAATCGTTTAATTACGCCTTAACAAAATCTCCTAGTCGATTAATATTCGGTCTATGCGCTTAATATGGATAATCAATAGCTACTAAGATGTGATCATCAAGAGAATGAACGTTCCCCGTCCTCGTCTCTTTGACCAATATCTTGCCATCAATTAAAGTACTCCCCCTGAAGAAAAGACATTTATCCAGTACTGCACATCATCTACCATCTGCAAGTTTTCATACTTGAGCCTTATCCAATAGGGAAGACTTGCATCGGGTTTGGGAACCGGTTTGATATTTTCTAAATGCCCCGTAACATCTCGGCAGCGAATACACCACAGATGTTTGATATGATTAGGTTCCTTCTGCCGATTTGCCTTTCTAGCTATAGGAAACACATTGCTGCAATGGGGACATTTTAAATGACTGATAACAACACGTTGTACACGCCGCAAGGCCATTGCTATCACCTCCGAATTCAATAACATGTTCGTTGGTTACATTATGACTTTAGATAATGCCATATAGCGGTCAGCGAACAAACATTCGGAAATGGTATTAACAAATAGAGGTGACTAAGAGTATCTTTTTAATCTTGTAATCAAAAGAACAATATACATCACCATGACTCCAGAAAAAAGATAACCTAAGGCCATTTTATAAGTAGAGTTATCAAGTTTGTAGACTTGGTCAAAGGAACCAATCCCTGAGAAGCCCATAATAAGCGTGAGAAAACTAATCGATGTCGGATACCCGGATGCACGTTCCCAGTAAGTTTTTTTCTCATATTTCAGAAACACTAATAAATTGATGATTAAACCCAGAACAAGAACTGACCATATCAGAACCCCCATTACTATTCCTCCTCAAATAGAAATTTCGCAACAACCTCATGTCACTGGCCCAAATTATGCTGACCCTGCTGAAGAGCCTAGAAACCGTAGTCAGAACCAGCCAGCAATGTGAAATCTTTGGATCTACCTGCCTCGTATATTCCACCGGTTCAGAAGCTTATCTCCCTTTCAGCCAGCTGGGGCGCCTGCTTGGACTGGCTACCTAGCCGTCACAGCGTCACATACTCGTTTCCGTGCAGAAAATACAGCCCCGACTCTTTGACCTTCATCCCGAAAGCACGCTCCAGTTCATTACGGTAGGCCTCAACCTGCGGACGGTAAAAGTCCACAAAAGCTTGCCGCTGCTGCTGCTCATACACATCGGTCTTGAAATCGACGACCACCCAGCCGTCTTCCTCCTCGAACAGAAAGTCAACGACTCCCTTGAGAAGCAAGTTCTCTGAGCGGGTCCGGATCGGCAGCTCATGCAGACAGCGCTGGGCTCTCCGGCTTCTGTTCCACAGTTCATGCCTCTCCACTTCCCGAAGCATCGCCTTGACTTCGGGTATCAACCGCTCTTCGATTTGTTCCTCGCCCGCAATCCATTTAATCTCGTCTTCGAGCTCTTCAAGGGACTGCCCTCTGCCCAAAAGCTCGATACAACGGTGAACTGTGCTGCCAAAAGCCATCCCTCTTCCCTCAAGCGGACGAGGCGGGTGTTCTCCCTTTTGCTTGGCCAGTTCCGTAACCGAAGCCACCCGGTAAGTCGGCCGGGCTAAGCGGCTCCGCATCGCTTGGCTTTCTTCTTCATCCGCGGTTCGATCGTGCTCGTCTTCATAGATCGCAGGCACGGCCTTAACCGCTGAAACAGCTGGCAGCTCCGCGGCATCCGGAAGACTGTCCACGAAACCGCTCCAGGGATCGGCAGCCGGCTTGTCCGGATAACGGGAAATAACGAGCAGTTGCTTGGCCCTTGTCGCCGCAACGTACAGCAGCCGCTCCTTCTCGGCTTCCATGAACAGCCGCTCCTTGCCGCTGAGCTCCGCCCATCCCGGCGGATGGGCTAGCAGCTCCGTTTGGTAGCCTTTCTGCCGACTGATGCTGAAGTAACCTTTAACCGTCTCCCCGGACCGATCGATATATTCGGAAGCCTCATGGCTGCACTCCCCCACCGGACAAGCAAGAAAGACTACGTGCGCCTCAAGCCCTTTGGCTTTATGTAGATTCATAATCCGCACCGCGTCCAGCTGTCCGGCGAACAGATTGCCGCCTTCCAACGCCTCCTTTTCCGCCATACGGTTCAGCGCCACGGTCAAATCCGCCCAGCTGCCAGCTTGAACCGGGTTTCGCTGGAGCAGCTGAACGACATTCAGCAAAGTCCCGGACCGGCTCAATCCATTCTCCCTGACGGCCGCAAGAGGAATCAGCCCCATCTCCTCCATGATCGACAGCAAGGCCGCCAGAGCCGGAAGCTCCCGGACCTTCCGATCGAACTCAGACAGCTTCGCTAAAGTAGCGTAAACCTGAAGCAGGTGCCCTGCAGGCATTTCCTCTCGCTCCCCAAGTCCGCGAAAACCGAGCCGGCGTCCCTCCTGCGTAAAGGCGTACAGCGACTGGTCGCTCAGGCCGAACAACGGTCCTCTCAGCACTGCCAGTAGCGCAATCCGGTCGTCCGGATCGTTAAGACATTGTGCCAGCATCGCCAGGGCCGCAATTTCCCCATACATGGCCGAACTGCCGGAGGTAATCGCTGGGATTCCGTAAGATTCAAGCTTTTGCGCATACAGGGAGATGAACTCTCTTTTCTTAAGCAGAATGAGAAAATCACCCGGGACCGCTTCACGCATAAGCAGCTCCCCCGTTTCATCCTTATCCTGAATCTGCAGGTTCCCGGAACAGGCCCAGGCAAGATATGCCGCGACCTGCTCGGCATCCGTCTTAGAGATAGCGGCTTTGCCACCCGCCATCTTGGGCAATGTCAATGTCCTCACGCCAAAGGTCGCCTTCTCCTCATGATTCGTAAGTGTTGGATTCAGCGTGACCGTATCCATGGCGACAAAAGAGGACTGATGCTCCGTCTCTTTCCCGGGAAACGTCCGGATAAACGTATCGTTCACGAATTCCCCGATGGCATGAACAGACCGGAAATTGGCAGTGAGCTGAAGCACTTCCCCGCAGTTGGTCAGCATCGCTTTGACCTGGTTGTAGAGGGAAATATCAGCCCGTCTAAACCGGTAGATGGACTGCTTCGGATCGCCGACAACGAACAGCGAACCCGGTTTCGGCCGGATCTTCCGCCAGTCGCCGGTAGCGTCCGGCTCTCCACATAACCGGAACATCAGCTCCGCCTGCACAGGATCGGTATCCTGAAACTCGTCCACAAGCAGCTTCGTGTACCGGCGGGAGAAGGATCTGCCAACTTCGGGATACTTGCGCAACATCTCCGTAGATCGCATCAGCAGGTCCTCAAAGTCGAGCAGTCCCGCTTCTCTACGCCGGTCGGCGCAGAACTCGGCGGCCGGCAGCACAAAGGAAATGAGCTGCGGATACAGGTATTCCCGCCAGGAGGCCAGAAACGGCTTCAGAACAGTCTTCTGCCAATCTGTAAAGGTAGTAGCGCTCTCCTTGGCCGCCGCTTTGTCCGTCCAGCGGTTTTGGGTGACTTTGATACTCTTGTCAAACAGCTGAGCCAGTCTCAGCATCTGCATGTCATCTTCCAGTCCATGCATCCGGACCAGTCTACTCCCATCCTTGATCATCTGCTGCAGCGAATCCCAGCCCGCTTCAGGCCTTGCCGAAGGGATATAGAGAGCCGCCTGCTCCATCAAGCGGGGAAGCGACAGCCGGATGAGATCAAAATCGGGACGCGGAGAAGGCTGGGTCTCAATCTTCACATCGGTATAGAGCGACACCTTGTGATATACTTCGCGCAGATCCTCCACCGTCAGCCCAAGAGCTTCCATATCCGCAATCGAGCGATCTTCCCCGTTCTCCGCCAAAGCCATCAAATACTCGTCCCAGCACCGGTCGCGAAAGACTTTCGCCTCTTCTTCCTCTATTTCCCGAAAAAGAGGATCGACTCCCGCCTCGATCGGCCGCTCCCGCAGCAGCCTGCCGCAGAACGAGTGGATCGTGCCGATAAAGCATTGATCCACATCCCTGAGAGCATTGGAAAGACGCCCAGACACCGGCGGCTGGGCGGCCGGCAGCCTTTTCTCCAACTCCAGGCGGAAGCGCCCATGCAGTTCGTCCGCCGCCTTCCGGGTGAAAGTAATGGCCGCAATTTGCTGGATCTCTGCGGCGCCCGTTTCAATATATGCGATCATTCGTCCTACGAGCGACGTAGTTTTTCCCGAGCCTGCGCCCGCCTCCACCAGAAAGTTTATGTCCAAATCCCTTACTATCCGTTCTCTTGCCAGCCGGTCGTTAATCAACGGCCCACACCTCCCTGATCGCTTTGAGTTTCGGATCGTCCGCCACCTGTTCCCATTTGGACTGCATCAGCTCAGCTTCACCACCGCAAACATTCTGGTAATCACAGCTGTTGCAGTGAGAACGGACCGGGTCATTGGTTGTAATGAAGATACCGTTCTCGAGCGAATCCAGCAAAGCGCCCAGCACCTTGCGAAGATCGTCCCGCCGGTTCTGCAGGCGTACGGCCTCTTCCCCTTTCCCCCGTTCGGTTGGAAAACAGTAAGCCGACTCCACCACCTTGGCCTCCAGATCGGTTCCGGTTATTCTCATCCACTGCTCCAAAGCCGCGGCATACAGGGAATGCTGCAGCTGGGTACCCCGAGCAAAATAAGCACCCTCGCTGTATTTCTTTGGATTACCGGTCTTGTAATCGATGATTTTATATTCATGCGGACGGATCTCGTCAACCCGGTCAATAAAACCTTTCAGACGAATCGTCAGCCCTTCTCCAAGATCAACAGTCATCGGTTCGCCGCCTATCGTCAAATCCAGCTCAAAATACCGGGGCCGGGTCATCCGTTCCGTCTCCATTTGGTAGAACACCCGGATATCTCTGCGGATCGCCTCGGATTCTTTGCCCAAGATATGCGGACTTGGCGGAGGCACTTTGTCTGCAAATTCCCGGATAACGGTTTCGGTGAGCAAAGAAAGACGCTGCCAATCATGCATCGGCTCTCCAACGGGATTCTGAGCTACCGTTTCGCGCAAATACCGGTCAAAAACTTGATGAAGCAGGCTTCCCCGTTCGGCGGGATTCAGCCACGCCGAACGTTCGAATACCGGAGATTCCTTCGGCTTGATCCTCAGCACCGACTGGTAAAAGAACCGGCGCGGACATTCCGCATACCGTTCCAGTTGGGTCACGCTGACATGGCTGGCCTCCGCCCCCCTGAATGCTGCATTGAAGCTCTCCTCTTCGAGCAGTCCGTCATATCCGGACAGGGAAGGTTGCTGTCTGACGACCGCCCCCTCATGGGCCTGTTCTGCAAAAGCAAGAGACCGCCGAACGACCCGGCTCCCGTCCGCCAGCGCCCCCTGCCCCGCTAGCCGCTCGATCCACCGGTCCGTTCCATCAAGATGAAACGCCTGTGAACCGGCGGACCCGGTCGGAGCATAAAGCACAGGTTCACCCAGATAACGAGCAAGCGAGGAATAATCCATCGCCGGATCTCTGGACAGGCGCCTTGCCGCCAGTAGAAAGTCGTAGGCGGGATGGGATTCTTTCTGTTCCAGAGGCTCATACGCAGAGAAGCTCAGGGTAACTGATCCGTGAATCGCCCCCATACGTTTATGGCGTTCCGTCAAGGTCCAAGCCGCCTGCTCGGAGGAGAGCTTCAGGCTGCCAAGGTTCAGCCGCTCCTCATCCAGCAGCACTGGATCCTGCTGTACATGTAGTGACCAAGAGGAATCCTTCATCCCTGTAATAAAGGTATGGGCTCTTCCAGATTCGCCGCCGTCCTGAAGGGAAGAGACATGCAGATGCCCGCTTTTAGGCCCCTGCCCCGCCGAATGGAGCTGGTCCAATCTCTCTCGCACATAGCGAATCGCGGTTTCCCGGCTGACCGGAGTCTGCTGAACCAAAGCCATCTCAGCCCCGAGTGTACGGAGCTCGTCCAGCATCAGGGCATCCGCTTCATTTCTCGTCACCCCGCACTTCTCCAAGAACTGAACCAGTCCCTGAAGCACACCGGCAGGCGTCCAGGCTCCCTCAACTGGCAATCCGGCATAAAGAGACTGGAACCCCTCGCTAAGCTGCGACCAAAGCTTCCGGGCTTCCTCATCCTGCTCGTTCCCTGCCGCCACTTCAAACAGACGATACCGTTCTCTCCCCCACCCGATGCCGCACCGTTCAAGCAGGCGAACAACAACGGAACCGGAAATCCGGTCTCCGGCGGCTGGACCGGTGCGGAAGGCGAGATAACGGTGCCTGAATCCCTTGAACAGACATTCGATTTCATAGTTGCTCTCCAGCCAATCCAGGTAGGCGAAAGCAGCTTTTCCCATATTATAAAAAATCACCGGCAGTCCCTGGGAGAACGTGCACGGAATGCCCAATGCTTCGACCTGTGTATGTACAATCGTGCTGTACTCCTTATAATCAGACAGGATGACTTCAGCCTCGTCCAACGAAATTGCTCCTGCGCAAATTCGTCTCAACACTTCTCGAACCTCAGCTGTTGAACCGGCCGCATGAAAGATCTCAACCCGGTTGCCTTTATGCTCAAGTAGAGACTCGGGAAAGGACTTCTTATCTTCAAAATAATAGAGCTGTCGGCTGTCGAACAGCTTGCCCAGCATTTCATGTTCATAGGTAGATGTGACCAGTTGCGGCGGAATCATTACCAGCGTACTGCGTTCACCCACTTGTTCCGGAAGATAGGCAGTCAGTCCGGCATAATCAACCAGCCTTTGCTCCGCGAGCCGCCGTTCGTAGCCGGCCAGAAGCTGCTTGATGTATAATCCTTTCGGCCTACTGTCAAAGACCTGCAGCTCCAGATCTCCTGCCTGTTTACCGGCTTCCCGAAGCTCTCCGATTGCGCTGTGAAAACTGCGGACCAATCCTGGTGTGACTTGATCGGCTGGAAGGAAATCCGGAAAGGACTCGGCCAGTTCCAGCATCAGACCATGAATCAGCCAATAGACCTGATCCCGGCTTATGAACGTCATCCCTTCGGCATCCAGCTTTCTCTTCGTATATTTGACGGCCAGCGTCCTTATCGTTTCAACCTCTACATTCATTAAAGGACCGTAATCCCTGCAGAGCCGGTTCAGCCACTGCTCTCCCTGATCGTAACGCGCGGTCAGCAGGAGCTTTTTGCGGAACGGATCCTCTGACAAGCACTCATACAGCTCGTCCAACCAAGTTGACTTCATTCCAATACACCCCTACTTTAATCTAAATTTCCATATTCCCATATTCGCGAATAAGCAATTATTCCCTCTTTACCATCAAAGCTTTGTTCCCTAAGACAACCTTACCATGGTAAAATGTCACGGGATTGTCTCGAATGTAAGTTCGCCTATTTCTTCAAATGAGGTCATTTTCTGCCCGATTGTATTTTTCAACGCGCACGGGCACGATAATGCTGATTTTCGGATTCACAATGCTTCCCCCTTTCTTTTTTGGCGCTGCAACAAATCCCGCAGCATATCAAGATCCTGTTTGCCAAGCCATAAACCTACCGCCAGGAATAGAGGGATTATAACGATCGATAACATTACCGCAGCCATTATGAAATCGTTAAATGAAACAACCGGCAGTTGAAATGATTTGAATGTCAGATATACAAGGATCAGCAGCACGAACTGAATCAGCCATTTTTTATAGGTCATCCAGGGACTTCGGTCCAGAACTTTCCGGTTGGTGTACCACGTTAAATCAATGAACCGGTAGCTCAAGGCAATAACCGTTCCCAAGAGAACACCATAAACACCCAAGGGAACTACTAAAATTACGGAACACACGAAATTGATTGCCGTTTCCAGAATAGACCTTGTCTGTGTCTTTTGGAAGTGTCCGACGATATCGATGAGTACATCTGATGATTGTCTGGAGTTGAATAGTAGTTTGACTGAAGCGAATAAAGGAGGTAATAAAGGGTCTATATAATTCACATCGCTGATTCCAGAGGTGTACAGCTCCATAAAGGGTAGAATTAATAGAAGAGTAAGCAGAATCGAAGAAAACACGATGGAAATATAGCAGGATTCAAACAAGTTAAACATTTTGAGAAATTTGACATAATCATTACTGTATTTCTGTCCAAGCGCAAATTTAAAGCTGTCCCGGAATATAAAGGTGAGGTTTCCGACCATATTGAAAATCAGGCTGTACATCGCGTAAACACTAACCACTTTCAAATTCGTAAACAGAGTAAGGAGAATGATATCGGTGTTGGCAAAGATCAGATAAGAGAACTGATGCACCAAAACCGAATTCTTCTGGCTGATGGCCTGAAAGTCGGGAGCTGCTTTTACATCCAGCCACTTGTAATTTCGTCTCATATAAATCTGGTACACGATAATCTGAATGATGGTAAACGCGAAGAAAACCGCTTGAACAAGGACAAGATTACAATCGTTAAGCATAAGAATAATCCGGAGCACACTGTTTAATAAGGTCGATACAGCCACTACTGATGCTTCTATATAATTTTTGCCTTCCGCAGCCAGCAAGATCCGGTATTTCCCCTGAAAATAGTAATTCACAGCCCCACCCATACCGCTCAATAGGATCACGGAGGAAATGGTTATCCTGCTAAATTCACTCTGTACCGCCAGCGGATAAATAATGGAGATCAGGATAACGCCCAAAAAATAATACAATCCCGTTTTTTTGTAATACACCGATGTTGCCGACAGGATCTCATTGACTCTTGCTTTATTATTGCTGCCAAGCGGCTGAAATAACGCCTGAAGGGAAGCTGCGCCTACACCCGCCTCCAGTAAAGACAGATAGGAAATGACCTGAGTCACCGAGGCAATAAGTCCGTTGGCCTCCGATCCATAAGTCGAGATCACGATCCTCGGTATAAAAACTCCAAGAATAATCGTAGTAAGCAGACTAATCATTCCGATCGTCATGTTCAGAAATCCTTTTTTAGCCGTCATATCGTATCCATACCTTCCCTCTTTCTAGTGCTTCCTTCTCATTCGGTAAGCTATGTTGATGACCTTCCCTTTATAGTGTCTGAACATAAGAAGCAGCTGGCAAAATACCGGATGAAGCAGGAAGGTATCAATTAATCGATTTTTGCTTCCTTTGGATTTCCACTCCTTCATGAGTTCAATCATTTGGGCATTGATCCCCGGATAATCCTTCTCTACATCCCTCAGTAGATGCTTGATGCTGACTCTGGATGCCAACAGGCAGCTATTAATATTGTAGAAATAGTTCTCAACCATGTTGCGGAGCAGAAAGGTTTCTTCAATTAATTGAAGTCCGGGTCTTTGAATCATAAAGGCTGCTGTTCTTGTGAAAGCATCAACATAATCGAATTTTCTGATGTTATAGCTTCCCGTTATCGAGGTTTTACGCTGAAGATAAAAAAGCATGGTCTTTTTGATATAAACCACCTTTTCCGAAACTGTCAGGTTCTTCAAAATAAACTCTTGATCTTCACCGCTCATACAGCCGTTTGTGTAAGTGATGCCGTATTTATTTAATACCGACTTGCTATATAGGGCGCCTGAAGCTCCAATCATTCGAAGGGTTCGATTGACAATTATGTCACTAAGAACATCCTTGCCTGTAAAGATAGTCATCAACTCCGCATTCTTGTCCTCCATGCAGTTATCAATCGACTTCTCCTTTTCGTCCACTTTAATCGAGTCCCAAAAAACCATGTCCGGCTTATGAATGTCCAGCGCTTTATAGATACGTTCGATCAGGTCAGGGTGGACATAATCATCGCCATCAAGAAAATAGACATAATCGACATCCGCCTCACCCAATCCCTTGTTACGCGCAGCACTTACTCCACTCTTCCGCTGATTAACAAGCTTGATCCTGGCCAAATGTCTGCTTAAGATATACTCTTGGATGACCTCAGCCGTCCGGTCAGTCGAACCGTCATTTACGGCGATAATCTCAAAATCCTTCCTGGTTTGCCGCACAAGGGAGTCAAGGGTTTTGACGACATACTTCTCCACGTTATAGACCGGAATAACCACAGATACTTTCACTTCCATCCCCTCCATGTGATCCTTTTTCCTCCCGCTTCTCATGCTGCCTGAACTGAATTTTTTCGTTCGTTAAAAAGAACTTTATCAATTCAAAGTGCCACATCATTGTCTCGAATATCTGTTCGCCCTATCTTTTTAATGAGAACGTAGATTCCTGACAGACAGTTGTCCGTTGAAACGGATAGAATGACCGAGGAAAGAGAAAGCGTCTCTTTTACTTGGAGAATGAAACTAAGCGCATTTACCGCTTGAATGACCGCGAAGATGCATTTGTCATTGTGGATCTGGAGAAGCCCAATCCTTCCTACTGCAGTAGAGAACTCCCCATTGCCTTCTTTAGGGCGCTGATTACGCGAAGAGACGATATCTATCCGCTGGAATGTCTGCCGAGTCCGGACTTCCTCCTTATTTCATAAACGAAAGAAGACTGCCGGCGAATCGCTTGGCAGTCTTCCTTTTCTTCATTAATAAACTAATATGCTCCTCATCATATTCGCTGGACAATTCCTTATGTATCCCCCCTTTGTTCAAAAGAAATGAAATGATACTGTTAGTCCTAAAAATTATTGTTAATCAGCAATGATTTCAGTTCTTCATTCACCTCGGCATATTGAAACTTCTGTTCCAACAATATCTTCATTTGTCCAGATACATGCTCGGTATCAGACCAGTCATCAATCTCTATGCTTTTCGATCGGATCCTTGTGTATGACGAACTGTTTGATTTTCTTGAGAAAAACTGTTTCTTATTATTTTCTAAGATATTACTTAAAATTTCAGAGCGCTTTTGAATATCTGAAATGGGCCCTAGCTCTAAAATCAACAGAAGCCTCTTTTCCTCTGCGGCAAAAAAATAACTTAAGGCTTTAGGGGATTTCCACTTGCGGGATAAGCTGGGGATTTGTAATTGAAGCTCTTTGGGCAAGAACCATCTTTCCTTATCGCTCAAAAAAAACTTCGAATCCTCATTATGACTTATGCAGTTTAGTTCGTTTTCAAGAAGTTCGAACGCTTGGTTTAGAGAGGAGGTAGAAATTGTACCGTATTCTATAATCGCTTCAATCGCTTCTTTATGATGTTTATATATTTCTCTGCATAACTGGACGAGTTTCTCATCCTGCATTGTAAGAGCCTCCAAGGTTTGTATGTAAAAACGGATAAAATCGGCGACCTGATTATTCATATGCTCTTTGTGTAAATAGATTATTGAATTCAGAATATCTAAAATGCTGCGGTGACTAAATGAGTAGTACTCCCTGTGTGGGGCTTCATCACCGTTAATGGTAAGGTATATAGGGACAACATTTTTGACGTTCGGATACCTCTGTTTCACTGTGGTTATATATTTACTTAGTTGATGGTCAGCCAGACCTGCATATACTTTATTTTCAATCAAAATTACAAGAGAGTTGGCCTTGGAGAAAATAAGGAGATCAATGTTTCTCCATTCTCGAAGAACTTCTGCATCATAAAGGGTTCCAAGCATTATATCCGTAATCTGAAGCTGATGATTTTGTACTTGGATTTCACCGTATAGAACTTCAGCGAGCATCTTTTTTAAGAAAATGTCGCCCAATTGATGATTTTCTTGAGGATTCAATAGCCATCCGAGCATATTAGAGTGCCGTATTTCATGCTGACTGACTCTTAATACTTTAAAAGGGTTAAACTCATTTAACCTCGCATTCAGCTGCTCTAATAATTGGTTGTTCGTTACAAAACGTGTAACTTGTTGATATAAGTCTTCCAAATTTAATGCCTCCTAGCTATACATGCCTACCCACTGGCTCAGCCGCTCCTTCATCTGCTCCCTCATCGCTTGGGGTTCCAGAATTTCGGCGTCCGGACCGTACTGCTGAACCCATTTCAAGAACTCTTTCTCATTATTGATCGTCACTTCAAAGATAAGACTTCCGTCCTTCTCATCCACCATCCGGGGATGCACGAACAATTCTTCCTCTTTGATATACCTTGCCACTTCCGGGTTGAAACGGACAACAAAGCGGGTATTCTTCTCTCCCCGGTCGATGGACCAGGTATTCTTGAGATATTGTTTGATGTTGAAGTCACCCTTGTCAAAGGTCTCGCCCGTGATGCTCACCTGCTGGAACCGGCTGATACGGAACGTACGGATTGCCTGCTTGAGGTGGCAGTAGCCGATTAGATAGAAGCGCTGGTCACGCGGGACCAGATAGTATGGGTCGATCCTGCGCTCCGTGGTTTCGTTCCGGTACTGGGTATGGTAGACCGCTTGTATGGTCTTCTGATCGAGAATCGCCTGAATCACCGGCTGCAAATAATTTGGACTCTCCGGCCGGTAGGCCGGCGTACCCATCTGGATAATATCCGCGATATTCTCCACAATGCTGTTCTGCCTGGATTTCTCGCGGTAATGGGTCGCCATCACCTTATCATAGGCGGTTTCAAATTCCTTCGGCAGCTTGTCCTTGTCGATTACAGAGGGGAGCAGAGAAAAGACGGTTTCTTCCTGTTCGGAGAAATTCAGCGGGTACAGAAAAAACTTCCCCATAAACCGGTAGCCTGTCCCCCGGCCCTCATTGGTGATCGGGGCAAACAAGCTGATTGCGTCCAGGTCCCGGTATATGGTTCTTACGGCTACTTCGCATTTCAGGGCGAGGTCCGAAGCCGAGATGCCCGGATGCGCCTGAATCGCATTGATAATTTTGAAAATGCGTATGACCTTGTCAATCATGTCCTTAATCCCCTTGTCTTGGCAGTTATATTTTACCTAATTCGACTGCCAGGGGGTAAATCCTTCCATCCTTTATGAAAATGAAAGTTAGAAGTCGTAAAAACGAAAGGTTTGTTCCAAGTAATCCCCTACCGCCGTGCTCAGCATTTCACTCCAGCCGCTAAATCCGGTATTTCCAGCGATAAAATGGTCCAGTGCCTCTCCTTCGAAATCCGCCACGTCATCAAGCTTCTTTATCACAAACCCGCCGGAGGCCATGAAATCAATCAGGCTATCGTAAGCCGTATGTTTCTTCATGAACGCTGGAGTCATGATGGACTTCCAGTTTATCGAAGCTTTTCGTCTGTCCAAGATCATCCCTCCTACCGCTTCCGCTTCATCTGTCTGTACTTCTGCTCATGCAATTGCTTTCGCGTGATGCTGTTAAATCCAAAGTTCTCCAGCTGGCTGTACAGCCGCTCAGACTCCTGGCGGAGAACCTCGTCATCCATATGAATTGCGGCGGACATCAGGCGTTCGGCCTGCTGTTTCAGCATCAGTTTTCCGAGAGGGACATCTCCTTCATCCAAGACCTGCATCGCGTCTTCGATTATCTTGGCCGATTCGGTTAATTGGATCTGCTTGTAGACTTCCGCATCCTCCGACAGATTAAGAAGGTTAATGTCGTTCGTGAATTCGGCTGAAACCTCACTTACTACGGTACAAGGCGAAGCTCCGTCCGTGACATCAACGTACTCCCAGGTAAGACGCAGCAGCTGATGAACTCCCTTGGTATGGGGATGCAGAGTCAGCTTCAGCAATACGGTCTTTACCTCTCCGGCGAACAGCTCCCCGGCATGGAAGTTATAGCGGTTGCCCTGCTTCTCACAAGCATAACCGTAAATCCCGGTAATCGAGGCACAATCAGCCGGTTCGATCGTAAGTGATAAATTCTGGGCAGTCACCGCCAAGAGACCTTCCAGTTCTTTTTGAAAAATGGCGGGGATTTCGTCCGGTTTCTCAATAAAGTGGAAGTTCCCCCCGCCATGCTCCGCCATCCTCTCCATCAGTTCTTCATCAAACCTTTCGCCAACCCCCATCACCGTTATGCCAATCCCGGATTGGCGGCAGGCTCTTTTGCTGAACTGCAAAGGGCGCCCGCTCATTGAACCGCTCCGATCCAGAACCAGCGAAAGGTTCATTTGGGCTCGGTCGGATGAATCCACTTTTACTCCTTTGGTTTCAATTAACAGGTACACCTTCTCCGCTCCACCGGTCGGCAGATATGGACGGTTCCAGGCATGTGAGAACATAACCGGATGCTGATGCATAACTCATTTCTCCTTTGCTGCTTGATAGGGATACTGTACCAAAAGCAAAGGAATGCAGAGTGTCAGTGAACATGTGTTTGGGTAGACGGGTAAACATATTCACACGAGACTATATATGTTCTGAATAAGACAAACGTACCAAACAAAGAATCACTTTGTTTGGTACGTTTGAAGGAGGCAACATATTCTTCTTATAAAAAAACCACAGTTATTTATGTTTCTCGTTCACTTAAGATTATCCAGTTCCGAATTAATTTATAGTCCTCCAATTGTCTCTCTTTATTTCTATAAAAATTCATTACTTTTGGACTAGAATGGTAAAGGGGAAGAACTTGATAACCATTCCACAACCGAACTTGCGGATTACTGTTTTCCTTCGGCAAAGTCATCTGATGCTTTTTTATCTTATGTAATGCCAACAATGCCGATTTTCCCAAGGTAATAATAAGTTGAGGTTCTATTAATCGAATTTGTTCGTAAAGAAATGGAGAGCAGTTCTTAATTTCGCTTTCCTTAGGTGTTCTATTATTCCCTTTATCATCGAGTGGAACACAAAGTACTGCATTCGTTATATAACATTGTTCCCGTTTCAGTCCTGCTCCTTCGAGTAGTTCCTCGAAATTATTACCCGTCTGGTCACCATGCAGAGGAATTCTACTAATTTCAGCTCCAAGCCGTCCTGGTGCCTCAGCGATAAACATTATGGGTTTATTCATATCGGACTCAGTCATCTGAATAACAGGTCTGCAAGCATTCATTCGAGGGCACTGAGGACAATTTTTATGATTAACTTTTTGAAGAAAATCATCTAACATTTCATTCCTCTTTTCCAGAATGGATATAATCCAACATCTCATCCAATTCGGCCAACAGTTGCCCGACCTTTCCCTTAATCATTAGATCAAACGATGGATCAAGCTCCTCAGGCATTTCCATGTTCATATAAACGGTATGTCCTGAGGTCAAACATGGCAGTTGATTGGCAGGTGCAACTTGCAGACTCGTTCCGATCACAAGAACAAGCTCGGCATGATTAAACCATTGAAACGCTTGATTCCAGGCATTATCCGGTAGCATCTCTCCAAATAGAACGACGTTTGGGCGTAATGGTCCTTGGCAGGATGAACAATTCAGTCTATTAAGAAAATCAGCAACATCCGAGCTTCTACCACAATAATGGCATCTAATGGACCGTATATTCCCATGCAGTTCGACAATATTGTGATTGCCAGCGACAACATGATATCCATCGACATTTTGAGTGGAAATTCCGTGAATCCACCCATTTTTCTCCCATTTTGCTAGAATTCGATGGCCGATATGAGGGGAGTATTGTTCCACCGTTTCAATCCGGTACTTGTAAAATCCCCAAAACAATTCATAATTTTCTTCTATAGCAGTAACATTAGCAACCTTATGCGGATCCATATTCCTCCACCAGCCGTCCCTGGAACGAAAATCAGGCAATCCCGATTCAGTACTCATTCCAGCCCCACTTAATACAACGGTATGTTTGGAAGAACTGATCCATTCAGCGAGTTGGTAAAGAGGGTTATTCTTCAAGCATAATTTTTGCCAATGGTAAAGACTACTTGCCCTTGATTCCATGATCAACTTATAAATGGACCAACGAAAGTCAGGGTGAATTTCAGCAGGTCGCAACTGCTTCCAATGACGTCCTAAGCTTCTTAACGCAAGTTCAAGATCACAGCCGATCATTCTCGTCCGGGGATTTAGCAAGGGCGACAAATTCTGATCCTCCTCGTTGAGAACATCCTTCATTGCGCTTTCTTGACTCTCTCTGAAAAATGTCCGACCTCCATCATCATTTTTCCTACCGAATAGGGTAAGACTACCGCCCTCTCCACCTAACTTTAGGATCATGTCTATGCGAATCCCTCCATACTCGACTAAAAGATTGGCACATCGACTCTTCATACACTATATTGGAGTATCGGCAAGATTTTCACAAACCCGATTTTCGACGTTTTTTCCTATATCGCTCCTATAAACATCCTAAGGCAGCTATAGGGCGATCTCCGTTATTCTTTATTTCTCGATATTCGGTGGAGGGGACTATATATGTAATGTCCATCGTTTGTACAATCCACTTGAGCAGCAGAGCGAAAGGACTTGGAAACGTGGCAGGGTCGCTTTGATCTCCGGATTTCACCGCTAAAGGGAATGGAAAATATCTGGAGAGCATCGCGATTGGAGCAATGGTCCGTTTGTGCTATAGTTATTTCCAGTGCAAGTCTGGATTTTTAACTTTAATCTCATGAAGCTCATTTAATTTCTCGAGGAAAAACTTTGAAATTTCGTTGATGTGATCCTCATAATGAAGAAATTCGACTAAACTACGATCACAGGAAATCCCTTGCCATTCTGCGTCAGTGTTTAGATCGAAGATTTCCCAGCCCGAATGCGCAGCAATAAAGCTCTGCATGGCAGCCACAACTTTAGGAACGTCTGAGCAGCGTCGTGGACAGAATTCGTAAACAACGGAAACAATGGGATAATCGTCATCTATTAAATAAAAACCTACAGTCACCTCGGTGGCTCGCCCCTCTTGTTCACTAGCCTTAGCATATCGTTCCTGATACTTTAGCTGGTTATAACGGTTATATTGCTGAAGTGCCCTACCGAAATGTTCTGTCATTACACCGTCTACTGCTCCATCCATGCACTCGTCCATCATGCGTTGTAGCCGATTCATGTTCTGGATCGCATATACATCAACAGGCGTAAACTGCCGATTATCTTTCAATCCGATCTCCTCCATATAGTCCAATACTTTGGACGCATAGATATTTTTCGATTCCAACTGCTTAATCCACTTGAAAATTTGAAACCACCGCATCTGCCTGAAAACTATGTTTGCGTGATTCTCTAATATGGGCGAAGCATCCTTTTCATCAGCATATTGGGTTAAATAGATAAGATAATATTTCGTTCCTTGATTAGCGAGTACGCTGAGGTGATCCGCGTATCTAGAGAGCTGATCCGTTCCTTCCTGAGAGCCTAGCTTGCTTTCGATGAACAATACATATGGCTTCTGTCCTTCATAAAATCGTATCACCATATCTGGTCGGCTATCCGTCTGATGATGGGGCAATGCCGGAAAAGTTACTTGTGTTTGGATGGATGAATGCTTCACTTCCTGCACTGGAATTTCTAATACATTTCCGATAAAATCAATCATCGTCTCCTGATTACAGAGAAATTCGGCGAACACTTCAGTCAGAAAGTCCTCGTGAGGATAGGCTGTTGCTGCTATTCAGCACCCGAAATAGTCGTGAAAATACGCTCTTCATCATCTGCTCCTTCTATAGAATTCCACGTAAGGATTAGATCTTAACGTCATTCCCGGATTCACCAGCGAAAGCATATATTGATGTTCTTCAAATGTATCGTTCAACCTGGCCAGCAATGCTGCATCCAATTCAATAGGAATTGCTTGGCCATCTCCAAAAACACAAAGAGGAACGGCACCTTCTAATATCGGGATTGCAGATTCCATTCGAATATATCCTTTATGCTTCCACATTGTCTCAACAATCGGATCCACATCTCTACCAACCACTTCTTTATAGAATGGGGTTACAATTAACGCAAAACCATTTACAAATTGATTACGATCTCCCAAAAGCTTTTTCTTACAGACCCATATATAAAATGGACCCTTCAATAATTTTTTGGATTCCTGCTTGGATAAAGCTTGGAGTGCTGATAAATATACATTTCTAATATGCTCGTTAATCGTGTCTTCATTAGGGTCAGCTAAAACAGACAAATCGAATTGGTATGCCCAGCCTTTCGATTTAAGAATTTCCTCAGTCAGCTCTACTGTTTGCAATGAAAACATCTCCTCTCAACTGCTGCCCTCTGAAGTTTAAATTAATGGCTGGACATATATATGTCAGGAAACATATGTTCTTCGTAATGATTTTAATCATTTATATTTTGTTCTTTTCGGTATGTCATTTTCTCTTAATTAGTTCTATTATCCTAGATAGGTTCAACTAATGATTTTAGATTTGATAAGTTTCTGAAATGAAGATTCCATGCGAATACAAAGACGGTCAATAAGGGGCCAGCCCACCACCATCACCGAATACAACGAGCAGCTTGTCAGGCGGCTGATTGAAAAGGTTACGGTCCATGAGGATAGGTATTTGGTAGAGTTCAAGTCCGGTGTGACGGTGGACGTGGAGGGATAACGATAAAGTAAGCAATGTGGTTGACGCAAATAACAATAGATTCTACTTTATAACTAAAATACAGTAGCACCAAACCTTATCGGAGGACACATTATGAGAAGAATTTATAGTAACTATTCGGATGAAGATTTTGATATGCTGACTGATATGGCAGGAGAACTTGGTTTT
>RCUO01000462.1_pt1 | contig 20170 bp, 16 predicted proteins | sample 2166161 | NCBI WGS metagenome assembly RCUO01 (sample SAMN09932617, study PRJNA488358) | compost metagenome | feature: garden; material: soil; isolation source: compost soil in cyclohexanecarbonitrile-enriched culture | place: Germany: Experimental Botanical Garden Goettingen | collected 2016-01-27 | reverse complement strand
AAGGATGTGGCTAAGAAAGCGGGAGTTTCTCCCTCCACGGTATCCCGGGTGTTGTCAGGCCATCCCAGAATCAGCCTAGAAACTTCCCGTAAAGTTAAAGTGATCATGGAGGAAATGGGCTACACTCCGAACATGATGGCAAAGAGCCTGGTTTCGAAAACAACCAACAGTATCTGTATCATCCTGCCGAAGCCTGCTGAGGAGCTTTTCTCCAATCTGTTCTTTATGGAATTGATCCGAGGAATCGTCACCCAGTCAAGCCGTTCCGGCTATGATGTACTGATCAGCTCCGGTGCGAACGAGAAGGAAGAGCTTGAAGCTGTTTCCCGCCTGCTCAAGGGACGCCGTGTTGACGGCGTTATTCTGCTGTACTCACGTAAAGATGATGCGGTTATTGATTTTCTCGAATCCGGCGGCTATCCCTTTGTCCTCGTGGGACGAAGTGACCGCTATGAGGATATACTGTCTGTGGATAACGATAATGTTATGGCAGCCTTCGACGCCACAAACCATCTGATATCCATGGGTCATGAGCGTATCGGCTTTGTCAGCGGACCTCCCAACCTGATTGTGTCACGCGACCGTCTCGAAGGATACCGCAAAGCGATGCAGAACAGCGGCCTTGAGATGCGTGCGGAATGGATTGTGGAGGGTGAGTTTCTGCAGGACAGCGGCTACCGGGCGATGTCGTTCTTTATGAATCTCCCGAACCGCCCGACGGCGCTGGTTGCAGTCGATGATATGGTCTCTTTCGGAGTGCTGCGCGGACTGAATGAACTGAAATATAAGGTGCCCGAAGATCTGGCGATTGTCAGCTTTAACAATATCCCGCTCTCGGAATTATCCAGCCCGCCGATCAGCAGTATAGATATCGGTATTTATCATCTCGGATATACGGCTTCCCAGGTGCTTATCCAGACTATTCAGAAGCCGGACAATGATCCCGGATATACGAACCGGTTCGTTATTCCCCACCGTCTGATTGTAAGAGAGTCGTCCATGTATGCTCCAGGGAAGAAATGACCATGATTCAGGAATAAATGAAGCAGAGCCCTTGCTTCATTTATTTTTTCGAAAATTGTACAAACGTTTGCGCTAATAATGCGGCGATAACTCTACAAAAATAAGCTCATCATTCCGAAGCTAGATCTATAAGAAAAAAACAAGGAAGCAAGCGCTATCAAAGTCTGACCTGCGTTTCCGCTGCAAGCTGTGTACGAAGAACATAAAATAGCTCGTTCACCAAACTTAGCCTCTGCTTCCGAGCCGGGTTTGAACGAAAAATTCAAGGAAGCGCAGCTCACCATACTATTAGGAGGTTCAACATGTCAGAAATCAAAGCCTGCCTGTTCGATCTGGACGGCGTACTCGTGGACACAGCCAAATATCATTTTATCGCCTGGAGAGAATTGGCAGATAGCCTTGGCTTTATATTCACCGAGCAGGACAACGAGCGGCTCAAGGGTGTAAGCCGGGCCGCATCGCTCGACATTCTGCTGGAGATCGGCGGACTTACATTCAGTGATGAGGACAAAGCCCGCTACGCTGAACAGAAAAACAGCCGTTATGTCGAATACATCTCCAAAATGGACAGCTCCGAGATTCTGCCGGGTGCCCTCTCCTTCCTGCAGGAATGCCGCGAAGCCGGGATCAAGGTTGCCTTGGGGTCTGCCAGCAAAAATGCAATGACCATCTTGAACAACACCGGTCTGACTCCTTATTTCGACGCCATTATCGACGGGACACACACCAGCGCCGCCAAGCCGGACCCTGAAGTATTCCTGCTGGGCGCACAGGCGGTAGGCATTCCCCCTGAGCAATGCGTTGTATTCGAGGATGCCGAAGCCGGAATCCTTGCCGCAACCCGCGCCGGCATGCGCAGCATCGGCATCGGCTCACCGGAAACCCTGTCCGGTGCGAATGTAGTCGTCCCTTCCCTCGCCCAGGTCAGCGTAGCCAAGCTGGAAGAATGGTTTACAGCGGTTTGACCCATATTAACCGGTAATTGTGATATGCAACTGTTTCTGCCCTACTACTCTTATAAAAGAACTATCTGTGAGAGATCTGAAGATACGCGATTAGCGGAGAAGGTAAAAGGAATGTGAAGAAGCGCCAGCGTTCGCCTTTGTCCCCGGATGCTTACTTGTTTATAAACTGAACTTAAAATTAAATTTAAAGGGAAAAGCGGCGGAGGAGAAGTTTGGAACTGTAGGAGCGCTAGCGTCCGCCTGAAAGCTTTTCGTAGAAAAGCTCGCTACGGAAGCATAAGCTTGTCTTCAGATTTCTACCGCCAGAAGCGGTTTAAATCAGGAAATCTGAAGACAACAGCGGCCGGAAGTCCATACATTCTCTGTAGTCGCGACCAGCCCCAAATGAAAATCATCAGTTCAGTTTATTTAGCTCAGAGCCGAGCATCCGGGGACAACAGCGATCGTAATATCCTTTTGCATTCGGAGCGGTTCCCCGCGTGGCTGTAATGTCGAACCAATAGTTCCATTTATTTCATCCCTCATTTAAAAGGAGCCAAAAAACAATGAAACAATATCTCAAAATTGATGAATGGTCCATCATTGAAGAATCCTTTGATCCGCATACCCAGGAAATTTCCGAAAGTGTTTTCAGCATCGGGAACGGCTACATGGGCGGCAGAGCCAACTTTGAAGAGCAGTACAGCGGCCACAGCCTGCAGGGCAGCTACATGGCAGGCGTCTACTATCCGGACAAAACACGGGTCGGCTGGTGGAAAAACGGCTATCCGGAGTATTTTGCCAAGGTCCTGAACAGCACCAACTGGATCGGCATCAACATTGATATCGACGGCACAACGCTTGATCTGGCAACCAGCACCGTGACCCAGTTCCGCCGTGTACTTAATATGAAGGAAGGCACGCTGTTCCGCAGCTTTACTGCTGAGCTTGCAGACGGCAAGCAGGTGCAGGTGGAGAGCATCCGCATCGTCAGCATGGCCCGTCATGAGATCGGCGCGATCCGTTATGCGGTTACTCCGCTGAACTTCGCCGGTACGCTTACCGTTACTCCTTACCTCGATGGGGATATTAAGAACAAGGATTCCAACTATGACGAGAAGTTCTGGAATGAAGTGGAGAAGCAGAGCGGTACGGAAGGCGGCTATCTGACGCTCAAAACGAAAAAGCTCGATTTCCATGTGACTTCGGCTTTCACTTTTGAAATTATGGTTAACGGTGAAAAGCTTACCGGTGGCGCCGAAGCGCTTGAACAGGAAAAATATGTAGCCAGCAAAGTGAATCTTTCTGTGCAGTCCGGCGACCAGGTGGTTATTTATAAGTATGCCGCCAATGTAACCTCCCGCAATTACGGCCTGGGTCAGCTTGTTGAAGCCGCCCACAGTGCCTTGTCGGGTGCGCGCGAAGCCGGTTTTGTCACCCTGCTGAATGAGCAGGCTGCTGTATGGGGCGACAAGTGGAAGGAAAGTGACATTATTATTGAAGGAGACGTGTCGGCGCAGCAGGCGATCCGCTTCAATATTTTCCAGCTGAATCAGACCTATACCGGTGAGGATGACCGTCTGAACATCGGGCCTAAGGGCTTTACGGGTGAAAAATACGGCGGCAGCACCTACTGGGATACCGAGGCGTATTGCGTGCCGTTCTATCTGAGTACTGCGGATTCCAGCATTTCACGCAACCTGCTGATCTACCGCTACAAGCATCTGGAGAAGGCTAAAGAGAACGCGCGCAAGCTCGGCTTCAAAAAAGGCGCACTCTACCCGATGGTAACCATGAACGGTGAGGAATGCCACAACGAGTGGGAAATTACCTTTGAAGAAATTCACCGCAACGGTGCAATCGCCCATGCCATTTACAACTATGTCAACTACACCGGGGACAAGGCTTATCTTGGCCAATACGGGCTTGAGGTGCTGGTGGAAATCTCACGCTTCTGGGAGGAACGCGTGCATTATGTACCGCGCAAGGATCAGTATGTCATGCTGGGCGTTACCGGACCGAACGAATACGAGAACAATGTCAACAATAACTGGTACACCAACCGGATTGCCTCCTGGACAATGGAATACACGCTGGAAGCGCTGAAATATCTGCAGGAGAACGAAGCTGCACGCTACGCAGAGCTGGCTGATAAGCTGGAGCTGCTGGGCAGCGAAACTGCCAAGTGGAATGAAATCATCGGCAAAATGTATTACCCGTCTGACGAGGAGCTAGGCATCTTCCTGCAGCAGGACGGCTTCCTCGACAAGGAGATTATTCCGGTGAAGGAAGTGGCTCCGGAGAACCTGCCGCTCAACCAGAAATGGTCCTGGGACCGCATCCTGCGCTCCTGCTACATCAAGCAGGCGGATGTCCTTCAGGGGCTGTATTTCCTGGGTGACCGTCATGACCTGGATACGAAAAAACGGAATTTCGACTTCTACGAGCCGATCACCGTCCATGAGTCCTCCCTGTCTCCTTGTATCCATGCCATTCTGGCGTGCGAGCTCGGCTACAAGGAAAAAGCCTATGAAATGTACCTGCGTACCTCGCGGCTGGATCTCGACAATTACAACAATGATACGGAAGACGGCTGCCACACCACCAGTATGGCGGGTACCTGGATGTCGGTAGTACACGGCTTCGGCGGATTGCGCGTGCTGGCAGACCGGCTGATCCTGAATCCGTCCAATCCGGGCCACTGGACCTCGTATTCGTTCAAAATCATGTTCCGCGGCTCACGGCTCAAGGTTACTGTTACCGATGCTCAGGTTACTGTTACCAATGAGACCGATGTACCGGCGGCACTCACAATTCATGGCAAAGAGTATACTGTGAACGGGCTTAGCAGCGTCACTGCTGAAGGTTCCTCGGTAACGGCATAATTTTTGGCGGCCCCGGGGCTTAGGTTACCGGGGCCTTTTTGTGCGGATACACCAATAAAGCATATAGAAGGAGTCGTTAAAATGAACAGAGCCTTTTGGAAAGAAGCCGTAGTCTACCAGATCTATCCCCGAAGCTATCAGGACAGTAACGGAGACGGCGTCGGCGATCTGCGCGGAATCATATCAAGACTGGATTATCTGAAGAAGCTCGGCGTGGATGTAGTCTGGCTGTCGCCCGTCTATAAGTCGCCTAATGACGACAACGGGTATGACATTAGCGATTACGAGGACATTATGGATGAATTCGGCACGCTGCAGGACTGGGAAGAGCTGCTGGCCGGACTGCATGAGCGCGGCATCAAGCTGATGATGGACCTTGTCATCAATCACTCCTCCGATGAGCATGCCTGGTTCGCCGAATCACGCTCCTCCAAGGATAATCCGTACCGGGATTATTATATCTGGCGTCCGGGCGGCCCGGATGGTGAGCTGCCGAACAACTGGAGCTCAATCTTCAGCGGCCCGGCGTGGGAGCTGGATGAAAAAACCGGCGAATATTATCTGCATCTGTTCTCCCGTAAGCAGCCGGATCTCAACTGGGAGAACCCTAAGCTGCGGCAGGCACTTTACAAGATGATGACCTTCTGGCTGGACAAGGGTGTGGACGGCCTGCGGATGGATGTCATCAATATGATCTCCAAGGTAGAAGGCTTGCCTTCAGTCAAGCGCGACGATGTGGAGCCCGGCAGGCTTGCCGGCGGCGGAGAATATTATATGAACGGCCCGCGGGTCCATGAATATCTGCAGGAGATGAACCGTGAGGTGCTCTCCAAATATGATGTGATGACGGTCGGGGAAACACCAGGCGCCAGTGTTGAGGATGCGATTCTATATACGGCAGAGGACCGCAAGGAGCTGCAGATGGTGTTCCAGTTCGAGCATATGGACATCGATTCCGGTCCCGGCGGTAAATGGGAGGTTACACCTTGGAGCCTGAAGGGGCTACGCGATATTTTGCATAAATGGCAGGTTGGACTTGCTGAACAGGGCTGGAACAGCCTGTACCTGAACAATCATGATCAGCCGCGGATGGTGTCGCGCTTTGGTCATGACGGTGAATACCGTGTGCAGTCGGCCAAAATGCTCGCTACCCTGCTGCATACGCTGAAGGGCACTCCTTATATCTATCAGGGTGAGGAAATCGGCATGACCAATGTGAAGTTCCCTGTGCTTGAAGATTATAAGGATATCGAGATTCTGAACATGTACCGGGAAAAGGTTACGGAGGGCGGAGGGGATCATGACACCATTTTGAAGGCGATCCATGCCAAAGGCCGTGACAATGCCCGTACTCCAATGCAGTGGGATGCTTCACCAAACGCCGGCTTTACGGAAGGCACACCCTGGCTGAAGGTAAATCCAAATTACAAGGATATCAATACGGAGCAGGCTTTGGCGGATTCGGATTCCATCTTTTATTACTATCAGAGGCTGATTGCCCTGCGCAAAGAGAATCTCATTATGTCTTATGGTGAATATGAGCTGCTGCTGCCGGATCATGAATATATTTATGCCTACACCCGGACGCTGGACGCCGATAAATGGCTGGTGCTGCTCAATTTCAGTGATGTGCCGCAGAACGTTCAGCTTGCGGATGAGCTTGCCGCAGTGCGTGAAACGATCATCAGTAATTACCCGGACGAGCCGGCTGCCGCTGAGCGGGAAACGCTGCGTCCTTATGAAGCCAGAGTGTACCGTCTCGGGAACTGACAGCTGCGCCTGTAATCGGGTATACTTTGAAGCAAACCTGTCATTAATGAGCAGAGAATAACAGGACTGGTTCCTTAAAGAATGATAGGATGAACTCAAAGGGAGATGACAGAGTCTTGGAATGGCTGATCCGGATGAAGGAAGCTATGGATTATATGGAGAGCAAGATGACAGAACCGCTGCGAATCGAGGATGTGGCGGGAGTCGCGCACGTATCTCCGTTTCATTTTCAGCGGATGTTCAGTATGCTGACCGGCTTTACGGTGGCAGACTATATCCGCAAGCGCAGGCTTACACTGGCTGCCCAGGAGCTAGCAAGCTCCAGAGTCAGGGTGCTGGATGTAGCGCTGAAATACGGCTATGACTCACCGGAAGCCTTCGCCAAGGCGTTCCGCAAGGCCCACGGTCTCACACCTTCGGCTGCGCGTGAACCAGGGGTACAGCTCAAAGCGTTCCCCCGCCTCTCTTTCCACCTATCATTGAAGGGAGATCAGGAAATGGAATACAAAATCGTAGATAAGCCTGCTTTTAACGTAATCGGCAAATCCATTCAGGTTACCTGTAAGGACGGAGAGAACTTCCGCAGAATTCCTAAGTTTTGGGACGAATGCAATGAGGACGGCACCTCAGATGAGCTGATCGGGCTTGCTTCAGAGGAGGCGTGGCTCGGTATCTGTATGAGCATGGACATGGAAAAGGATCTGCTGTCCTATTGGGTCGGAGTCCAGGCGGATGAAGCTGCGGATTCGCATGGTTATGAGAATGGTATCGTTCCGGCTGCCAGCTGGGCGGTATTTACCTCCAAAGGGCCATTACCGGGTACGCTGCAGGCGGTCTGGCAGCGGATTTATCAGGAATGGTTCCCTGGAACAGGCTACCAGCATGCCGGAGGGCCGGAGATTGAGCTGTACCCTCCCGGTGATACATCAGCGGAAGATTATGTGTGTGAGGTTTGGATTCCGGTTGTCAAAAAATAAGCAGTACTCTTCCATACTGCGTGAAGTATACAACAGTTAAGACTGTCTCTTGCGGACGGTCTTTTTTCTATTAAATTGTGATTTTTATTTTGAGATTCGGCATAGGCTTGGTATAATAGACAGATTATATGGTATTTCTGCAACTTATAACTGTGATCCGAGATTCAGATTCGGTGAAGGAGAATTTCATGTCTATTGTAAAGATTTTTTCAGACAGCACTTCCGATTTGCCGCAAGGCTGGAAGAACACGTATGATATCGGCATCGTTCCGCTGTACGTAGTATTTCAGGACGGTACATACAAAGACGGCGTAGACATTACACCGGAGGAAGTCTACCGCCGGGTAGCGGCTAACGGAGCTTTACCGAAGACGGCTGCCCCGTCCCCTGCTGACTTTATTGCTGCCTTCGAGCCTGTCGTTTCCGGCGGCGGAGATGTAGTCTACATCAGCCTGTCGTCTGCCCTATCCTCTACATACCAGAATGCCCTGCTTGCTGCAGGCGAATTTCCGGAAGGACGAGTCCGGGTCGTTGACTCCGAGACCCTGTGCGGCGGGATTGCGCTGCTGGTCATGAAGGCTGCCCGTGCTGCCGCCAAAGGCCACAGCAGTGCGGAAATCGCCTCCATGCTGGAGCAGTGCCGCAGCCGGGTGGAAACCGAATTTGTCGTTGATACTCTTGACTACTTATATATGGGCGGACGCTGCTCTGGGATGCAGAATTTTATCGGCAGCCTGCTGAAGATCCGGCCGGTCCTCCGTTTAATCGACGGCGCGATCGTGCCCGTCAGCAAAGTCCGCGGCAAGAAGGAAAAGGCTGTTGAGCAAATGCTGCAGAATGCGCTAGATAACGTGGACGAGATCGACCAGGAGCTGCTGATTATTGCACATACCCTGGCTGAAGAAGATGCAGCGTTCCTGGAACAGGCACTGCGCAAGCAGACCAAGGTTAAAGAAATTGCCGTAATTAACGCCGGCTGTGTTATCGGCAGCCACTGCGGACCGGCAACCGTCGGCCTGATGTATATGCGTTAAGGCTGGCCCGATGCCGCCTGTCTGATACTTACCGGTTCAGGCTAAACAAAGGAGCAGGCCGGTAAAAACCGTTCGAAATAAGAGCGTTATCTTAATTGGGTTGGATTTTCGCCACCTAATTCCGTCTTAGTTCAGCTTTTACGTTGATTAGTTGGAAAAACTCCACCTATAACGTCTCTAACAGCCTTCCGGGGACGAAATCACTAAAATTAAGTGACGTTTTTCCATCTAACTCTCTAATGCCAGTGTTCTGGCAAGAAATAGGTGGCGAAATTCCACCTAAACGGTGTAATTACCTGCTGCACCTGAACTTCAATCATCAAATAAGCCAGCCTGACCCCGGATAGCGGGGCGGCTGGCTTTTGTATTCACATAATAAAGACATCTTCCTGATGCTGCCGATCACCTTAGCCACCTGTTAACCCTCCGCTGCTTCCTTCACGAACGGAAGCATGAAGCGGAAGATCGATCCGCGGCCTTCCTCGCTCTCCACAAAGATCGTGCCGCCCATCAGCTCGACCAGTTGCTTGCAGATGGCAAGCCCCAGGCCGGTGCCGCCGTATTTGCGGTTAATGAACGGATGCAGCTGCGAGAAGGACTGGAACAGCAGATTCAGCTTGCTGTCGGCAATACCGACACCTGTATCCCTTACAGAGAATTCAAGCAGATACTCCGGGGAGCCCGGCAGCGGGATATTCTTCACTGACAAGGTTACACTGCCATGTTCAGTGAATTTGAGCGCATTGCCGACCAGGTTAACAATAATCTGCCGCAGCCGGCTGGGATCGGTGGTTACTACCTCCGGTACGCTGGTATCTGCCCACCAGCGCAGGGCAAGCTGCCGCTCCTCCGCCTTCGGTGTAAACAGATCAATTACACTCTCAATCATCTCTCGCAGATCAACAGTCTCGGACTGCAGCTGCATCTTCCCTGCTTCCATTTTGCTGAAATCAAGGATATCATTCAGAATCCGCAGCAGGCTGTAGCTGCTGCTGCGCAGAATCTCCGCATAGCTGCGCTGCTCCTCCTCCAGCTCCGTATCCAGCAGCAGGTCTGCCATACCGATCATTCCGTTCATCGGTGTACGGATTTCGTGGCTCATCATCGCCAGAAAATCCGATTTGGCCTGGGCTGCCTGCTCAGCTGACTCCTTAGCCCGCAGAATCTCCCGTTCATTCGTGATATCCGTAAATGAAACAACTACCCCGCAGATCATCCCTTTGTCGAGCAGCGGGGCAATCCGGTAGCTTACGAAGAAGCTCGTGCCGTCCTTGCGCCAGAATATCTCGTCAGATTTGCTGCGGGTAATCCTGTCCTCCAGCGTATGCCGGATCGGGCATTCCAGCGGAGAAAGGGACGTGCCGCTGTTGTGGGCATGATGAATCGTGTCCATCAGAGGCACACCGGCCAGCTCAGACGGATGATAGCCCAGCATATCCGCACCTTCACGGTTGATAAAGATCGTTCTGCCTTCTGTATCCAGCCCGAAGATACCGGCGGATACAGAATTGAGTATCAGACTGAGCCGCTTATCCTCAGCCATCTCACGCATCTGAGCAGGAAGCTCCTGTTCCTGCTCAGCCGGTTCCCCCGCTGTTCCGGCTGCCGCGAGCCGGCTGAGCCATTCCTTCAGTACGGCAGGGAGTAGCGCATTCACATCCTGATGAATAATCGCAAATACGCCGGCCACCCCTTCCGCAGCCTTAACAGGGGCATAGGTAACGGTGGCGCGGGAGGAGGTATTGCCGTTCTCCTCCTCTGTCAGCTCGAAGCTTGCAGTCAATCCTTCCAGGGCTGCCGCAAAGTGTACTTCACCAGGGGGCTGCTGCGGCTCCCCGCCCTTTTGAATTTTCAGGGGAACACATAATGCACCAGGGCCGAGAGCACGGTTGCTGTCCACGTAATTCCCCAGCCTGTCGAGCACAATGATCAAGTCCGGATGATGATCGTATAACGATTTAAAAGCACTTTCCTCGGAAAGCACCCTGCCCAGTATGGCAGCCCAGTCTTTATGCATAGCCCACCTCCTCAGCTGCTCTTAGCCCTGCTATTGTTGTTAATCCGCAAATGCGGAATATATCTTTTTATGTAGAAATTCCTGAATTAACCTCTATTATAACAAAAAAACCGCTTGCAGTCGCCAGAAAAACCAGCGGCGTCAAGCGGTTTTGTCACTTTTTTATGCAGCCGGGGGGACTTAATCAGGCCACGTCCTGAGTCTCTATCTTACGGATCGAGAGATAAGCAATGATTACACCCACAATTCCAAGAAACAGGGATACGCCAACCTGATTGCCAAGCTGGAAGCTCCCGAAATCAGAGGACAGGAGACCCGCGATCAGCACACCTGTTACAATGGTTGTCGGAACGGATTTCTTACGCATCCCAAAGTACAGCGGAATTAGCCCGATGCCTGCCGAGTATACCGCATCTGAAGCAGCCCTTATAAGATGCTCACCGATTAGCTCCGTCGTCAGCTCGCCCGAAATCGCTTCTATAAAATAATGATTAAAGCCGACAATTGCAGCACCCACCAACACGTTAGCTATAAAAATTGTAACCAGCATGAATAACGAGACAATCATCAGCTTGGCTGCCATCAGCTTTTTGCGGGGAATCGGATACATGAAGAGCAGATCTATCGTGTTATTTTTGTATTCATCAATAACCAGCTTGCTGATCAGGACGGCGCCAAACACCATAAAGACGGCTTTTACAAAAATATGGACCCCGTCAAAAACATCGGCATAGGTAGCAAAGTCACCAGGGTCATCTATTTCTGTGAATACAATCAGCAGCATGAATAACATTATAGCCAGACTTGCTATCAGGGAGCCTTTATACAGATTGATTTTATTTTTGCGCAATTCCAGTCTGATCAGCTTAAGCAACGACCTCACCCCCCCATTAGTTCGATAAAATAATCTTCCAGCGAGTGCTGCTTCCGGTTCAGGCTCTCCAGCTCCACATCTGCCGCTGCCAGCGCCTTGCTCAGCTCCAGCTGTGAGGTTTGCTCATAGATACGGATCGTCCGCGGCCCGATTACCTTAAAATTGCTTAGGCCCAGCGTGTGAGTCAGTGTATATACCGCCTTGCTGCTCTCACTGGTAACCAGCTCAATGTAGTCGGTATCGCGTCTGCGGATCTCATCCATGGCAACCTCCTCCAGCAGCACACCGTCCCGGATTACGCCGATGGTATCGGCAATCTGCTCCACCTCACCAAGGATATGGCTGGAGATCAGCAGCGTCATCCCGTATTCACGGCTCAGCATGCGGAACACCTCGCGCAGCTCCATGATGCCCAGCGGGTCCAGCCCGTTAATCGGCTCATCCAGGATCAGCAGCTCCGGCTTGGTCATTACCGCTCTGGCTATGCCCAGCCGCTGCTTCATCCCCATTGAGAACTGCTTGACCGGCTTCTTGTCTGTTCCGGTAAGCTTTACAAGCTCCAGGGCCTCCTTCAGCGCCTTCGGGTCATAATAGCCCATATACTCCCCGTGCAGCTCCAGATTCTCCCGGGCGGTCAGCTTGTCGTAGAACACCGGATGCTCAATAATGCAGCCCATGCGCTTGAGCATTTCGTAGGAGCGTGATGTCATCTTTTCGCCAAAAAACTCGATCTCGCCGGCAGTGGGCTTCACCAGGTTGGTGATCATTTTCATTACAGTAGTCTTACCGGCTCCGTTCGGTCCCAGAAAACCGTAAATCTCACCCTGCTTAATATTCATGTTCACGCTGTTCACAGCTTCTTTGCCCTGATAGACCTTGGTTAAGTTCCACGTCCGCAGTATGGTTGTCATTTCCGTTATCCCCTTTGGCTTCGTTGTCTTCCTTGATTTATATCATACAGGGCGGAATTTTCTTTTTTATTACCTGTTTCTTACGAAAATCTTAAGCTTCAGCAGAGGATTTTCCTATTGGGGCTTCGCCGTGGCTCCAGAGAATATTTGGGCTTCCGGCCGCTGTTGTCTGCAGATTTCTATTATTATACCGCTGTTCGCGGTTGAAATCTGCAGACAGCATATGCTTCCGTAGCGAGCTTTTCTACGAAAAGCTTTCAGGCGGACGCTCCGCTCCTCCAGCTCCAAAATTCCCCTCCGCCACTTTTCCCGTTAATTATTTCCCCTAAAATTCCAGCCTTCGAAAAGACAGCGTGAATGCCGTTCTGACATAAGGCCTGCTGGTCAAAGTAATGCTGCCGTTCATCTGCTCGGTCAGTCTTTTGGTAATGGTCAGGCCCAGGCCGCTGCCCTGGTATTCACGGTTGCGCGAATCCTCCATTGTATACAGACGCTCGAATATTTTATCCTGATGCCTCTCGGCAATGCCCTTGCCCTTGTCCCATACCTCAATGCATACCTGCTCTTCCTTCAAAAAAAGTCTGAGCCCCAGCACACCACCGTCTGCGCCGTAGGTGATGGCATTGGACAAAAGGTTGCCAAGCACCCGGTCCAGCGCCTCCTCATTTCCCATAATATACAGCGGCTCATCCGGGATCTCGATCTGCACATCACTGCCCCCGGCGCTGAGAAGCTCATAGAAGGACAGGATATTGCGGCGGCACAGCTCACCCAGCTCTACCCGCCCAAGGGGGATTTCTTTATCCCCTGACTCCAGCTTGGCCAGATCAAAGAAGCGGTTCATCAGCGCAATTACCTCCTGCGCCTTGGTATGAATGGTCCGCAGCATAACCTCCCGTTCTCCGGCAGGCAGATCATCGCTCTGCAGCAATGTTTCTATATAACCGAGCACAACGGTCAGCGGTGTCTTCAGATCATGGGAAATATTCGCCAGCATATGGCGCATGGATGTCTCCAGCTGAGCCCTCTCCACAGCCCCTTTGTGATTGATATTAAGCAGCGCATTGAGGGCAGCCAGCAGCTGCTGCAGTGCCGGATCGCTGTTAAACAGCAGCAGCCGTTCATGCGAGCCGCTCGCCATAATGCCCGTAAGCTTGGTCTGGATGTACCGCAGCTGGCGCCCATGCTCCCTCAGCCGCAAGGATTGCCAGAGGATGATGAGCAGCAGGATCACAACAAAGCCGCCAAAAAAAGGAATCATGGCAGCACATCCCCCAGCTTGTAGCCGATGCCCCAGAGTGTTTTTATATATTCGGGATGGGAGGGATCATCCTCAATCTTCTCGCGCAGCCGGCGCATATGTACATTAATGACATTCTCATCGCCGTAATAATCCTCTGCCCAGACCAGGCTGTAGATCTGCGCCTTTGTGTACACCCTGCCGGGGTTGGCCGCAAACAGCCGCAGGATCTGAAACTCCTTGGCGGTCAGCTTGATCTCTTCTCCCTGCTTCTGCACAGAGAAAGTATCCAGATTCACTGTCAGTCCGCGCAGAGGGATGACCTTGGCTTGCTGCACTTCGGCTGCTTCCGGCCCTCCGCTGCTTGCTGCACCGGCAGCGGCATAGCCTGCCCGGCGGATCGCCGCCTTCACTCTGGCCGCGAGCTCAATCATCGAGAACGGCTTGGTTATATAATCATCTGCGCCGAAGCCGAGTCCGAGCGCTTTATCCACATCACTGTCCTTAGCGGACATAATCAGCACCGGCACCAGACTTACCGACCGGATACTCTGCAGCACATCCATCCCGCTGCGCTTTGGCAGCATCAGATCCAGCAGCACCAGATCAAAAGGATGACCGGTGCGCACCTTCCGCTCAGCAGCTTCCCCGTCAAACACCTGCTCAACCTCATAGCCCTCTTTTGCCAGATAAGAGCCTACCATTCTGCTTATATCTTCATCATCTTCAATCAGCAGTACACGCTGTTGCATAGCCAGGACCTCCGTAAATTCCAATAGTTATTAATGCTTACATAAAAGATTTGCTGATTTGGGATTAGCCGTGACTCCAGGGAATGTTTGGACTTCCGGCCGCTGTTGTCTTCAGATTTCCTGATTTGAACCGCTGTTCGCTGTAGAAATCTGAAGACAAAGGCGGACGCATTCGCTCCTAAAGTTCCAAACTTCCCCTCCGGCTCTTACTCATAATACCCTTTCGTCTCCGGCAGCGCCTGATATAATTCGCTTTCCTGCACCTCGCTGATAATGCTCTGTGCCAGTACAGTCATTACCTTACCATCCGCGCTTTGATCGCATTCACTCCAGGCAAAATTGTGCTCACTTCCGTTCATCTTTACCAGCAGCGCGTAGGTTACAGCCGGCTTGATATTGCACGCCTCAGTCAAGGTCTTGTCCTGCATATAACCGGCCAGCACCAGCTCACGGTAAATGCTCTGCAGCTTCGCGTGCGGCAGCCTGAAATCTGCGGCTTCGACTGTTCTGCCGTCCTGGAGATCCTTAACCAGCCTTTGTTCCAGTGTATTAATCTCGTTTCTCCGGTTCACCCCGTATTGTAGCACGAAACCGAAATCAGCCTGCTCCGACAGACCGTAATGGACCTGGAGCAGTTCAGCTTCCGGATACTCTCCTTCACAGCCTGTGAGTGTATATTTCAGCTCTGTGCTTCCCTCTTTTCTCTCAAGCGCTGAACAGGTATACCTGCTTATTTCTTTAGAGCCAAAAGCGTCTTCTGTGTTGTCATAAATAATGCTCAGCTTATCCCCTTCATACCGCAGCTCCATGAAGAGCGGGTCACCCTCAATCGTATATTGGATAATCCGCTGGCTGCCCGCTTTCCGCTCCAGGAATTCATCCAGCTTGTTCAGGTTAAGCAGGTCTGTCCCGTTGTAATACACGACATCCTGCTGCTCATTAATCTTATGGCTAAGCTTACCCTTTGCATTCTCCGTCAGGAAGCAGCCCGCCAGAACCATCGCAGCCAACAGCCATGCCAGCGTCACCATCCCATAGCGAAGTGCCCTTTCTTTTACAGAACCCGGCATAATCTGCCTCCTCTAATCTCTGGAAAAGTTTGTCTATCATTCGAGTATACCAAGCCGCTGCGGCTCTTACTACCCACTTATCAAAACTTGCAGACAAGCAGCATTCACCAATCTCATCCCTATTCATCATTTCAGGTTCATTAAAGGTAAGGCGCGTAAGATCCAACTTAAGAACTTACACACCCGAGGTGATGCTGAAATGGCACAAATGGACAAAAAGAAAACCCTGAGCTTCAAGCAAAAGATAGGAATCGTAATTCTGGCCGTGATCCTGGTGATCGGCGGAGTGGTGTATAAGCTGGCTGACCGTTATTTGATCGAGCATGTTGAGGTCGTTGTGGTAGATGAAGGTGCAGGAACGTCCGGCAGTAATGACACTGGTACAACCAGTAGTGCTGAGACTGCTTCACCTTCAGCCGAGGTTAACGCTACATCCGACGACTGGAGCTACAGCAGTGATGATATCCAGATCAAAATTGACCAGGTGGAGACCGGGTCCGGTTCGGACAAGATCACCTATTATGTGGCGGATGTTGTGCTGAAGGATGCGGACAGCTTGAAATCAGCTTTTGCGGATAACAGCTTTGGCACGAATATTACGGAGGTGACTTCGGAGATCGCTTCCGGTAATGATGCGATTTTTGCGGTTAACGGCGACTACTACGGCTTCCGCGACGACGGAGTGATTATCCGTAACGGTACGGTGTACCGCGATGACCCGGTGCGTGATGCAATGGCGCTTTTTGAGGATGGCACGATGCAGACCTATAACGAGGAGGAGGTTTCCTCTGACGAGCTGCTGGCACAGGGAGTTACTAATACCCTTTCCTTCGGGCCGATTCTGATTCAGGACGGACAGATCACCAGTGACTTTAGCAGTGTCAAAATCGACTCTAATTTCGGCAACCGCTCGATCCAGAACGCCAATCCGCGCACGGCCATCGGCATGATTGCCCCGAACCATTATGTGTTCGTCGTCGTCGACGGGCGCAATGAAGGCTACAGCCGCGGCATGACACTGGCCGAGCTTGCGGATGTGATGCAGGGACTCGGGGCGGCAGAAGCCTACAATCTCGACGGCGGCGGCTCCTCGACCATGTATTTCATGGGCCGGGTGGTCAACAACCCGCAGGGTAAAAACCAGGAGCGCGGTGTCAGCGACATACTATACATTAAGGAGTGACCCCTATTATGACTATACTAATTCCAGCCTATGAGCCTGACGACCGCCTGCTTGACCTGATTATTAAACTGCAGGATTACGGGCTTGGCCCGCTTCTGATTGTGGATGACGGCAGCGGCCCCGCTTACCGCGGATTGTTCCAGACGGCTGAGGCGTTCGGCTGCACCGTGCTGACCCATCCCGTAAATTACGGAAAGGGCCGGGCGCTCAAGACCGGATTCCGTTATATATCGGAGCATGGACTGCCGGGCTACGTAGTCTGCGCAGACAGTGACGGACAGCATCTGCCTCATGACATCAAGCGGGTTGTGGAGCTGCTGCACAGCCAGAGCAAGCCCGGAATCGTGCTGGGCAGCCGCCGCTTCAGCGGTAAGGTCCCGCTGCGCAGCCGCTTCGGTAACGCTGTGACCCGCGGAGTGTTCGCGCTGACCACCGGCAGCACAATCTGTGATACCCAGACCGGACTGCGCGGCTTCCCGCCGTCCATGCTGGACTGGCTATGCCAAATCCCCGGCGACCGGTTCGAATATGAGATGAACATGCTGCTGACCGCCCGCAAGGAGGGCTACGACATTAATGAAGCATTCATTGACACCGTATATCTGGATCACAACAAATCGTCACACTTCCGCCCGCTCGCAGACTCCTTCCGGATCTATCTGCCGATCCTGATGTTCAGTACCTCATCGCTGCTGTCGGCGCTGATGGATTTCGTCCTGCTGTTCCTGTTCCAGCGCCTGACCCACAATCTTTTCCTGTCGGTGGTCGCCGCAAGACTGTGCAGCTCGATCTTTAATTATTCCGTGAACCGGAGATATGTCTTTAGCGGCGGCAAGCGTTCGCGCCTCCAGTCGCTCCCGAAATACTTTTCACTAGTTGTCCTGGTGCTGCTGTTCAACTACGGCCTGCTCTACTTCTACAGTGAGCAGCTGATCCTCCCGCTGGCGGCGGCCAAGATTTTGACAGAGGTATCGATCTTCGTGTTCAGTTACTGGGCTCAGCGGCGGTTTGTGTATTGAGGGTATATGCGGAAACAAATATGTATAGTTGTAACCTTATTAGAGCAGCGTTCTCCCTTAATCGGGCAGACGTTGCTCTTTTACGCTAAAGGCCGGAATTGTAGCAATCCTCATCTGTTTATGATAAAATAACACTGTTATTTTTTATTTTTAAGGAGGTTCTCCGCTATTTCAAAGGACAAAGCCAAATTAACTGAGGAACGCATCCTGCAATGCGCACAAGCCGAATTTTTGAAAAAAGGCTTTGCCGGAGCCAGTATGCGTTCCATCGCACAGCAGGCCGGCATGACCACGGGAGCAATCTATCGTTATTTTCCCGACAAGAACAGCCTGTTTGAGGCTCTGGTAGACCCTGTAATTGCAGGCTTCAAGCAGAAGCTCGAGGCTGCCGCAAATCAGCAGACAGCGCATTTAAACACTCAGCAGATACTGCCCGAATATGCAGATACAGAGCAGATGCTCAACTTGTTTATCGGCTATATATATGAGCACTTCGAAGCCTTCGACCTGCTGGTAAACAGCTCCGCCGGATCATCGAGAGCTGACTATGTCGATGCTCTGATCACGCTGGATGTCAACATGACCCGCAGCTACCTTGAGGAGATGACTACTCTGAGTCTGCCTTTGCCGGATCATCTGACCCGTTATCTGCCGCTGCTGATTGAGCAGAGCTACCGGCAGCTGCTGGAAGTTGTAGTGTCCCGGATGACTCGTGAAGAGTCGCAGCATTACTTGGAGCTGTTGATGCCGTTCCTGTATGCGGGATGGAGTACAGTATTGAAGGGAGATCATCATGAGTAGATTCGCACTCGGACATATTTTGATTAAAAGCAGGAATCTGAAGCAGACCGTAGACGACTATGAGCGTATGGGCTTCACTGTCACCTATCGTGCCAATCCGGGAAAAGCGCATAATGCGCTGATCTTCTTACAGGACGGGGCATTTCTTGAACTATTCGACCCGAAGCCGTTTCCCCTCCCCGACAAGCTGCTGCTGGGACTGCTGAGCCTTATCCGTCCACTGCAGCCGCATTTCATTGAGCGCTACCGCTCTTACATACGAGGTGGTGAAGGACTGGCCGATTTTGCACTGGACAGCATGCCTGCACACAAAGCTGCAGATTATTTGCAGGAGCGCATACAGGCGGGAGTTAAGCTAGGCAAGCGGCTCGATATGAGCAAGAAGCTGCAGGATGGACGTAAGCAGACCTGGTGGATCGCACCGCCGGAGGATACGGGCTTGCCTTTTCTCATGAGCGAATATGATCCCGCCGTTCCATGCACGGAAGCCGAAACAACCCATGCCAACGGCGTGCTCGGCATCGATACACTGGTCATTGATGTACCCGATCTGACAGAGTGGACAGCAAAGATTGAGCTGCTGCTGGGCGATTCCGCCATTGCTGAAGACAGCAGTGAATCTATGTTTGAGCTGGAAAAAGGACACCGGATTCTGCTTCGCCAGTCTGACCGTTATCGGCTGGCGGAAATACACTTACAGACATCGGCATCCACCATCATGATCATATGAAATCCCTCTTCATACTCTCCCCCTCCCGCCCATATACTTAAAAGGAACAGCAAGCCGGAGGGAGAGTAGAATCATGCCAAGTGAAGATGAAATCAAGGCGCTGGAGCGGTCCATTGCCGAGATTACGGAGATTGCTACCGGGTTCGGGCTGGACTTTTACCCGATGCGGTATGAGATATGTCCTGCTGATATTATTTATACCTTTGGGGCCTACGGGATGCCTACCCGGTTCGGGCACTGGAGCTTCGGGAAAAGCTTTCATAAAATGAAATCCCAGTATGACTTTGGCCTCAGTAAAATCTACGAGCTCGTCATTAACTCCAACCCCTGCTACGCCTTTCTGCTGGACGGCAATTCCCTGATCCAGAATAAGCTAATCGTAGCCCACGTTCTGGCTCACTGCGATTTTTTCAAAAATAATATGCGCTTCTCCATGTCTAACCGGGATATGGTTGAGAGCATGTCTGCCACAGCCGACCGGATCGCCGGTTACACGGTGACCTACGGCATTGACCGGGTGGAGCGGTTCATTGACTCGGTGCTGGCGATTCAGGAGCATATTGATCCCAGCCTGATCCAGCCGCGCAAGCTCGGCAAAACCGATCTGCTGGAAGCCAAGATGAGAGCTAACAAAGAAGGCCAGTCCGGCAAGCCCGCCGGAGAAAATGCTTACAGCGAGCTGTGGAAGCTCGATCAGGCCAAAGAAGGTCCGCAGGAGCCGGACGCTGCCGCCAAGCGGGCCTTCCCGCCTGAGCCGGAAAAGGATATCGTCTGGTTCATCCAGCAATATTCGACCAGCCTTGAGGATTGGCAGCGCGATATTATGACCATGCTGCGCGACGAGATGTTCTATTTCTGGCCGCAGATGGAGACGAAGATCATGAACGAAGGCTGGGCCTCCTACTGGCATCAGCGGATCATGCGCGAGCTGGACCTGACG
>RCUO01000460.1_pt1 | contig 20270 bp, 15 predicted proteins | sample 2166161 | NCBI WGS metagenome assembly RCUO01 (sample SAMN09932617, study PRJNA488358) | compost metagenome | feature: garden; material: soil; isolation source: compost soil in cyclohexanecarbonitrile-enriched culture | place: Germany: Experimental Botanical Garden Goettingen | collected 2016-01-27 | reverse complement strand
AAACTACCCCAAAAAGTGAAGAAGAGGCTGACGAAGCCGATTCCGAATACTTTCCGGGGGCCCCATAACAAGGGCAAACGCAGATTCGTTTCGGATTCAGTTTTCAGGTGATCAAGCCTGTAACGCAACGACATTTATTCGCACTTCTGGTGATGAACCAAATGTCTAGCGGCAGCGTCTGTTTCACAGACGCATGTTTGGTGGCGATAGCGGAGGGGTTCCACGCGTACCCATCCCGAACACGACCGTTAAGTCCTCCAGCGCCAATGGTACTTGGACCGAAGGGTCCTGGGAGAGTAGGACGCTGCCAAGCACATGAAGTCATTGTTGAGCAATCAACAATGACTTTTTTGTTGTTTCTGACACCTTACCAGTGCCTTCAATCTGCAATACAAAAAGCCGGGGATTTCTCCCCGGCTTAATTCTATATTATTTATACTTTGAATTTATTGATCTGTTCCTGCAGCTCTTCTGCCATCTTGGAGAGGGCGCTGGCTGAGGAAGCAATCTCCTCCATGGAGGCCAGCTGTTCTTCCGTTGCAGCAGATACATTGTGTACTTCACCTGATGACTCTTGCGCAATATTCGAGATTTGTTCCATATACTGGACTGACTCATCCGTGCTGGCTGACATTTCTTCTGAACCAGCGGATACCTCCTGAATTTCGCCTGCCACCTTGTTTACCACCTCAGTAATCTGCCCGAATGCTTGTCCGGCTGCTGTCACAATCTCAATTCCGGCCTCAGTTTCACTGCTGTTTACTTTTACAGCCTCTATGGCGTGGTTTGTATCATTTTGAATGAGCTGTACGAGATCTGTAATCTTCTGAGCCGATACTGAGGATTCTTCTGCCAGCTTACGCACTTCTCCAGCCACAACGGCGAATCCCCGTCCATGCTCACCGGCACGCGCAGCCTCGATGGCCGCATTCAATGCAAGCAGGTTAGTCTGACGGGCGATATTATTGATTACTCCGGTAATACTGCCAATCTCTGCAGAACGTTCTCCCAGCCCGGTAACCAGTTCTGTCAGAGAAGCGATTGAAGTGCGGATCGAGCTCATTTGTTCTACTGCCTGGTGGACAATCCGGTTCCCTTCTGACGATTGATTCGCGGCATCTACAGCTGATACGGATACACTCTGGGCAAGCTGGGCAATTTGCTCGGAGCCCAGGGACATTTCGCTCATCGCCTGGGAGGAGCGTTTCACTATGTTGACCTGTTCTGTTGTACCTGCCGCCAGCAGCTCAACGGTTTCAGAGATTTGCTCGGATGCCTTTGCATTCTGCTCTGCACTCGCAAGCAGTTCCTCTGAAGATGCGGCTACCTGCTCTGAGGTCATGGAAACGGACTGAATCATTGCACGCAGATTGCCTGTCATGGTGTTGAAGGAAGCGGCGAGCGTGCCGAGCTCATCCTTATTTTTAAGCAAAATCGGTTCACCGGTTAAATCTCCATTAGCAATCAGCATTGCCGAAGCATTCAGCTTCTGAATCGGTTTTGCAATAATGCTTGCAATGAAGAACGCGATAAATACTGCAAGCAGGAAGGAAATAACCGTTACCGCTAAAATAACATTAAAGGCTTGTTCTGCGGATACCAGTGAATTTTTTGTAGCCTGCTGTGATAAATCATTGCCTAACGTAATCAGCCGGGCAATTGAATCATTGGCTGTATACCACAGCGGGTAGGATTCTGAATGAAGCTTGCTGGCTCCCTCGAAATCGTTAGCAACACCGCGTTCGATGAACGCAGGCATTTTGACCAGATAAGCATCATAGTTCGTGCTGAACGTGTCATATATTGCCATTGCATCGGTATTCCCTTCAATAAGAGAAAGAAGCTCTGTGCGTTCATTTTCAATCTTGGCCTGGAGCAGCTGCAAGGCTTCATTCAGCTTCTCAACTTCATTTCCATCCGTCTCAACAATGACTGCAAGGGCCAGACGTTCTACATCTGAGACATCCCCGTTCATCATACCCAGCAGGCTGACACTCGGCATCCACTTCTGGTCAATTTCTTCAGCACTTTGGGACATCCCCCGAATCTGGGCCAAGGCATAGATGCTTACAAAGGCAAGCAATGCAGCTACTATCAGAAACCCCGTTAATAATTTCATCCTAATCGTAAGCCTAAATCTCTTTAATACACTTCCCTGTCTGTCTGTCATGCGCTCTTCCCACTCCTCAACTTGGCAAAAAAATATAGGTCTTTAATGTTTATCGACACCTTTACATTGGAATTGTAGCTAAATTATTTTGATATTCTTAAATTTAATCAAAAACCCAAATGTTGACTTTCGATCTCTCTATCATGCATTGTATTAATGGAAATCCAATCATACTGAGCCGGAGGAAGAGAGATGGCAGACAACAGGCGGCGGCTGTTTAATAAATCTTTGAAATTCAGCACCAAGCTGATTATTGCCTTATCAGCTGCCAATATTCTTATTTCCAGCATTGCAGGCATCATTACGTACCGTATCCATTTATCACTGTTCAATGACGAGGTAAGCCGGCAGTACTATATGACCACGGAGCAGATACTTGCCCAGCTGGATTCAAGAGTCAACGATATGTATAGGGTCACCGATTATATTACCTTGAATCCTTCGGTAAGCCAGGCTGTTATGGAGCAGACTGAAAGATCCGGCTCTTACGAACGTCTGAAGCTTGAGCAGATGCTGGATAAAGAGATTTATCAGGTCCGTCTGGATGCGCCGGAGATCATGGCTATCCGCATCTATGATTTAAAGGGGAATATTCTTAACCTGGGCTCATTTTCCGGCCGGTTCAATAATTTTACAAGCTCGTTCCGGGATGATATGCTGCTGCGGCTGCAACCGACCGGTGGAGAATATGTTTGGAGCCGCGCGGTTGAAAGCGATTTCCTGCAGGGAGGGAATACGGCTAACGTGGTGTTAGCCGGTAGACTTATGCGGACGTTTGAATTGGACACTTACGGAATAATGCTGATTTTGTTCAATAATTCTCTGTTTGAGTCACATATGAAGGACTTGCGCATTCATGAGGATACTGAAGCTTATTTATTTGACGGGGAAGGCAGGCTTGTCTATACGTTGAACGGTTCGGACAATGCAGCAGAACCTTCCCTGGCCGATATGCCGGCGGCAGGAAACATGGTGCGCAAAGAGCATGGTGTATCCTTCATGTATACGAGGCAGGTGTCAGAAAAGGTTGGCTTTACGCTGGTGAGTAAGGTATCCCTGGCACAAATCCAGAATGGCAGCAGAGTGATCCTGCAGGTGGCGGTGGCTTCGGCATTGGCCAGCCTTATCAGTATGGGTATTATTATTACGGTGATAAGCCGTATGCTGCTGCGTCCGCTGGGCAATCTGGTGCGGGGAATGCGGCATGTCAGGGATGGCAAGTTCGAGACACGGGTTCAAATCCGCAGCCGTGATGAGCTGGGCTTTCTGGGAGAAAGCTTCAACAATATGACTGTCCACATCGAAAATCTGATCTATGAAATCTATGAACGCAAAATTAATGAAAAGGAAGCGGAGCTAAAGGCAATTCAGGCGCAGTTGAACCCTCACTTTCTGTATAACACGCTGGGTATGTTCTTCTGGAAATTCTATATGCTGGGTGATGAACGCTCTGCCCGCCTGATTAACGGCTTGTCGGAAATGCTGCAATATACGCTGGAGCCGGTCAGCCAGATGACCACGCTGCGGGATGAGCTCAGGCAGATTAACAATTATCTGGAGATACAAAAGGAACGCTACCCCAATTCACTTACAGCCGACATTAACATTCCGGATGAGCTGATGGGCTGCCGGATGTTCAGACTGCTGATTCAGCCTATTGTGGAAAATACATTTGTTCATGCCTTCGTCAACAAAAAGACAGACCGCCGACTGCGGATTACCGCCAGTACCCGTACTGAAGGAGAAGGAGGCGGGACGATGCTTGTTCTGGAAATCAGTGATAACGGCAGCGGAATGAGTCAGGAGACGATTGAACGTATTTTGCAGCCCCCGCCTGAGCATATAAACGAAAAAAGAAAACGGATAGGCACGGGAAGCGTCATCCGCCGGATTGAACTGGCTTATGGTGCCCCTTATGGAGTTGAATTTGAGTCGGTACAAGGCGAAGGAACGCTGGTGCGGATAAAGCTTCCCTACCGGCTGCAGGAGAGTGAAGAGCATTGATTGGTAAATTGCTTGTCGTAGACGATGAAATCTGGTTCCGTGAAGGTCTGGTGCAGCTGATCTCAAGCAATCAGCTCGGCTGGGAGGTCATCGGAGAAGCATCTGACGGTGAGGAGGCTATGCAGGCGGTAGCCTTATATAAGCCAGACCTTATTATAACGGACATTAATATGCCGGTAATGGACGGGCTGCAGTTCATGGAATGGCTGTCCCGCACTCATCCGGATATCAAGGTAATTATTCTGACCGGCTACCGTGATTTTGAATATGCCCAGCGTGCGCTGCGGTACGGTGCGGTGGAATTTCTGCTTAAGCCCTTTTCGCTGGATGAGGCCTACGCCGTCTTTCGCAAAGCGTATGAGAGCCTGCGCTTAAAACAACTAAAGACTAGAGTTTCTAGACAGGAGCAGCAGACTGAGCTGTTCCGGGCTGCATTATTCGGGCTGCCCTGCGAGCGAACGCTCAGAGAGCATTGGGAGCGGCAATGGCAGGAGGCGGATTTTTGTATTTTGCAGATCGATGGCTATGAGCAGCCTGGCAAAATCTATTCTCCAGGGGATATAGGCCTCCTCCATTATGCGGTAACGAATATTCTGCAGGAGCTGCTGCAGAGGGAGCCTGTAGAAGGTCTTTATTTTCCTTTGCGAAAGGATAGCTTTGCTTTTCTGATGAAGCCCGGCCCTAGGGGGAGAATGTATCGCCAACATGTGCAGGAGGCTTTGCATAGCGTCATTGAAATCAAGGCAGGCTGGCTGGAGATGGGTGTAGTACAGCAGTTTACAGATCTGGCGAAGCAATACGGAACTTTTTCCAATGCAGGTAACGGGAGTATAACCGATCTGGAGGCCGTAGACGGCTTTGCTCTGCTAAAAGAGGAGCTGCTGGCATTGCTGGACACCAGTGACTTACCGGCGGCAGAGCACAGGCTGGAGGCATATGTGAACCAGGCGGCTTCCCTCGGTCTGCAGACATGCAAGACCAGAATTTATACGCTGATCACTGTCTTTTCCAGTATCCTGCTGACGGAATTTAAGCATGTTAACGTAGCAGTAGCCGGCGAAGAGCTTAATCCTGCCCGCATTCTCAAAGCTCAGACCGTACAGGAGCTGGTATTCTGGGCCCGGGGTAAATGCGCGGAATTTGTGGGTATTTTTGATGAGTGGCTGAACAGGCAGCAGGACAATGCCGTGCTCCAGGCCAAGCAGTACATTGAAACCCACTATCAGGACGACTGCTCCCTGCAGACTGTCGCTGCACATGTACATGTAACGCCCAATTATCTTAGTAATCTGTTCAAAAGAGAGACCGGAACCGGCCTTACGAATTACGTCGCCCAGCTGCGGATTGAGGAAGCCAAGCAACTGCTGCAGCGGAGCCGCCTGCGGATGACGGAGATTGCAGAACGGGTCGGATTTGATAACTCCAGCTATTTTACAGTTGTGTTCAAACAGATGACCGGGGAATCACCGCGTGAGTTCCGGAAACGGTTTGAATAGATCTTAATTCCATACTGCCGACTTGCAGCCATCCGGTCCTTCATCTGCCGGATGGTTCTTTGTGTGTAGAATTTTTAAAAAACATCGTAGGATTTTAAATGTTCTTGCCGTGCGCGCCCGGTACAATCAATGTATAACCAATAAACAAAGAGCAACACGATAGGAGAGGAGTACCTGATGGAGATTACCAAAGCAGCTCCGGGCACATACCCGGACGGTCCCGAAGCAAAGGGGCGATTTAACGGCCCGAAATGGAAACGCTTCAAAACAAACCTGCCCCTGCTGCTGATGTTCACACCTGTCATTCTGTTTTATCTGATTTTCCGGTATGCGCCCATCGGCGGGCTGGTCATTGCTTTTAAGGACTATAACTTTTATGACGGCATCTTTAACAGTCCCTGGGTCGGCTTTCATTACTTTGAGGTTTTGTTTCAAGATCCCCGGACCCTGGAGATTATCCGTAACACATTGATGCTCAGTCTGCTGAGCCTGGCGGTCGGGTTTCCGATTCCGATTATCCTCGCGATCATGCTCAATGAAGTCCGCAGCATGACGTTTAAACGTACAGTCCAGACCATTGTGTATATGCCGCATTTCCTGTCATGGGTCATCATTGCCATGCTGGTATCGACGGCCTTCGCCATGGAGAACGGACTGGTCAACCGGATCGTCGAACAGATGACTGGTGATGTGTATCCCTTCATGTACGAGAAGTTTTCGTGGGTTTCGATTTTTGTAGGGTCAGGTATCTGGAAGGACATGGGCTTTAATGCGATTATCTTCTTGGCTGCACTATCCGCCATTGATCCCAGCCTGTATGAAGCCGCGGCTATGGACGGGGGAGGGAAGATGCGGCAGATCTGGCATATCACACTGCCCGGCATCCGTCCCACAATTATCCTGCTGCTGATTTTATCGATGGGCCGGGTAATGGAGGTAGGCTTTGATCAGGTATTCATGCTCCAGAATGCGAATGTGAACCAGATTGCCGATGTGATCAGCACCTACATCTACCGGATAGGTCTGCAGGGGGCGCAGTTCAGCCTGACGACAGCGATGGGATTATTCGAATCATTAGTGGCGTTTATACTGGTATTCACAGCCAATACGATCGCCCGCAAATTTGATCAAGGCTTATGGTAAGGAGGGTACCCGATGCGGGACAGCAGAAGTGAGAAGCTCTTTTATTTATTGAACTATGTACTATTAACGATTATAGCTTTAAGCTGTATTACTCCGCTTCTGAACGTAATAGCGTTATCGCTCAGCGGAGCGGATGCGGTGGCAAGCGGCAGGGTCACACTCTGGCCGGTGGAGTTCAGCCTGTCCTCTTTTAACAGCTTGTTCACAGGCACTCCGATTATGCGTTCCTTCTGGAACAGTGTACAGATTACTGTAATTGGTACGGCGCTAAGCATGCTGGTTACCGTACTGGCTGCTTACCCCTTATCGCGAAAACAGTTTTACAGCCGCCGCTTTTTTACACTGGCAATGGTGTTCACGATGATTTTTAACGGAGGACTAATTCCCAGCTACCTGGTCGTCCAGAATCTGGGCCTGGTGAACAGCTACGCCGCATTATGGCTGCCCGGTCTGGTAAGCACTTACAATATGCTGCTGATGCGGTCCGCCTTTGAACAGCTGCCGGGTGAAGTGGATGAAGCAGCCAAAATAGACGGCTGCGGTGAAACGGGTATCCTGCTGCGGATTGTATTGCCGCTGTCCAAGCCGATGCTGGCAACGCTGGCGCTGTTCTATGGAGTCGGATATTGGAATGCATTCATGAGCGTTATGATTTATATCAACGATACGGCGAAATACAATATGACGGTGCTGGTGCAGAATATGATCAAATCCACCTCGATGATTCAGGACTTTGCCGATCCGACCATGCTGGCAACGATGACACCGGAGGGGATCCGCTCAGCCGCCGTCATTGTCATGATTGTCCCTATTCTGGCGGTGTATCCGCTGCTGCAGAAGTATTTTGTTAAGGGTGTTATGCTTGGCTCTATTAAAGGCTAAAGGGCCGGCGTCTCCATATTTATACTACGAGAAAGCGGGGTTTCATCATGAGTATAATGAATAAACTGCCTAAGCTCCTGTTAATTGCAGGTCTGGGAGCCGGCCTGCTGGCGGGATGCTCGAACAACAGCAATAAAGAACCGGCGGCTGGAAATGCAGACAGCGGTGCACCTAAGGAACGGGGCAATATTTCATCCACCATCTATGACCGGGGCTCGGTTCCGAACGGAATGGGAACGATTGAAGACAATATGTGGACCAAATGGATCAATGAAAACGGGCCGGCTAATGTAAAATATGTAGCGATCCCGCGCTGGGAGTCACAGTCCAAATTGAACGTGCTCCTGGCCTCAGGCAGTGCGCCTGATCTGATCTTCGAATTCGGCACCAGCATCCGCAATCAGATGTTTGACCAGAAGCAGCTGATGCCGCTGGATGATCTGATCGAGCAGCACAGTGTAGAGTATAAGGCGCTGCTTGAAAAGTATCCGCAGCTCAAACAGGCAGGCATCAAATCAGACGGCAAGCTGTATGAATTCGGCCGCATGAATGAGGTGTACCCGCTGGTGAGCGTATTCATCCGCCAGGACTGGCTGGATAAGCTGGGGCTTAGCGTTCCTGCAACACAGGAGGAATTCCTGGCTGTAGCCAAAGCCTTTACGGAGCAGGACCCGGATGGTAACGGCGTTGATGATACTTACGGAATCGGCGGCTTCGAATTCGGGGACAATGCCGGATTGTTCCGCTATATCTTTAATGCAAACTGGGTCAATCTGGGTGCAGACGGCGAAATTGAAGTCGGCCCGGAACGCCTGAAGGCTGAGGCAGAGTTCAAGCGGGCGCTGTACGAAGCAGGCGTTGTAGACAAAGACTTCCTTAGCGATAAGGACGGGTCCAAATCGAAGCAGGACTTCCTGAACGGCAAGATCGGAATCTATGCGTTTATGACCAACGATTATATGGGCTTCGCCTCGCGTGAGCTGGATACATTGATGAAAAATGTGCCGGATGCAAGGCTGAAGATTATGCCGCTTCCTGTGACTTCAGCAGGACAATTCACTACGGTCTGGAACAACCCGGTGCAGATGACCGCGATTGTAAATGCCCGGGCCAAAAATCCGGAAGCCATCATGGAATATATTGATTTCCTGGTTAAGCCGGATACCGGACGCACATTCCGCTACGGGATCGAAGGCGAGCATTATAACCTTGAGGCTGACGGCAGACCGGTTATTGTGGATCAGGAAAAATACAAAAATGAAGTAAGCTGGGCAAGCGATTTCGGTATGGTATACAGCCGTCTGGAGGAAGGGAAATACGGATACGCCGAGACCCAGTTCGATGAAGCGATTCCTGCACAGAAGGAAGCTCTGCGCCTGTTCAAGGAAGCAGCAGACACGTATATGACCGATCTGCCGGTGGGCGAAGGCTTGACGCACTCTGAGCATATGCCGCAATTGCCGAAGGAGCTGCAGGTTAAATTCAGCAACGTCACAGCAGCAGTACACGATATTTACACAAGAGCCATCATCAGCGGCAGCAAATATTCAATGGAACAAGCAGCCCAGGACGCAGCCAAGCAATGGGAAACCGGAGGCGGTGCGGAAATTGTGGACTGGTACAAGGGGTGGTGGGATAAAGAAAAGGATAATGTGCTGATCTGGAGCGACTTCTACGAGATTTTTGAACAGCAGCAAGCCGCGTTAAAAGCTGAATAACAGAACAAGTGACCGTTCGTATTCCTCCGGAATACCGGTCAGCTAAGCAGCCTGCCTGATACAGGCTGCTTTTTTTGCGCGATAACAAGCTCGAATTTTACAAGTGCCGGGCTCTTTTATCCATTCATGGCTGAAGCCTATCGTGATACTATTTTTTTATTCAACAATCCAGAATCAAAGCGAGGGGAGAATCAAGAAACCTATGCGAAACACCCATTTCTACGGAACCCCTTTTGAGATGGAGCAAATCCGGGAGCCGCGTTTTCCGGAGCAGTCTTTCCGGGCTGAGAATTACCGGCTTTCTGATACGGGGATGTCTGAGGATATTCACGCGATACAGAGAGCTGTGGATGACTGCTCCGCACAAGGAGGAGGTACGGTTATCGTATCCCCGGGGAAATGGCATTCAGGCCCGGTTCATTTAAAAAGTCATGTACACCTGTCTGTTGAGAAGGGGGCCGTTATTACTTTCAGCGATACCTTTGCCGATTATCTCCCGCCGGTTTTTACAAGATGGGAAGGGATGGAATGCTATAACTATTCCCCGCTGATCTATGCTATCGGCTGCGAGAATATCGCGGTTACCGGCGGGGGGACGCTTAACGGAAACGGCGAAGCATGGTGGCACTGGAAGCAGCTCCAGCAGACTGCAGCCGATAAGCTCTGCTATGCCGAAAGAGACGGGATTCCTGTTGAGGAACGAATCTTCGGTACGGAGGAGGCGGCACTGCGGCCGTCGTTCATCCAGCCTGTCCGCTGCCGGAATGTGCTGATAGAAGGAGTCGTGATCCATAACGGGCCTCAATGGACGGTGCATCCGGTCTATTGCGAGAATGTCATCATCCGCGGAATAGACATTGTCAGCTGCGGCCCCAATACCGACGGGCTGAATCCGGACTCCTGCCGCAATGTGCTCATTGAGGAAAGCAGCTTCGAGACCGGAGACGACTGCATCGCAATCAATTCCGGCATGAATGAGGACGGCTGGCGGGTCAGCAAGCCCTGTGAGAATATTGTCATCCGCAATTGTGTAATGAAAGAAGGACACGGAGGCCTTGTAATCGGCAGCGGAATGTCAGGCGGAGTCCGGAATGTGTATGCCCACAACTGCACCATCACCGGCGGAGACCGGGGCATCCGGCTGAAGTCGATGCGCGGCAGGGGCGGTTATGTGGACAATATCCGGTTTGAGCAGATTAAGATTGATAATGTTAGAGAAGAAGCCGTACAGATCAATATGTTCTACGGTTACAGTACCGTGGTTCCCAAGACCAGCACGCCTTCCGATTTCAGCAACATCAGTATTAAGGACATCAGCGGTGAAGGGGCTGCAATTGCCGTCGAAATTAAGGGTCTGCCTGAGCACCGCCTAAATAACATCAGTCTCGAAAATATAAACCTCAGTGCAGACCGTGCTTTAATCTGCAGTGATGTTGAGACCATCAGTCTGAAGGGGTTCAAGGTTACGGCTGCTTCAGGCAAGAGCGTTACATTTGCAAATGTCGGGCAGCTGCAGCTGGAGGATTACAGCGTAACTCTATAAAAAGGAAGTGAAGAAAAGCCCTGATAATCAAGAAAACCTTGATGTATCGGGGCTATTTTGTTGCAGTTATATTATATTCCGCATTAATCCGCCGGGCTTGTCCTTTTTCATATCCTGCGCTTTATGCCCTTAGCCTGCACGAACCGCTCCAGCACCCGGAAATCCTCAGTCACCTGCTTGAACGGCAGAGCCTCCAGCACTTTGCTCCGGTAATCCTTAGCAGCGGCTGCCGACAGCCTGGAATCGAGGATGCTGAGCACGCCAAGATCAGTTTCGCTGCGGATCAGGCGTCCGGTGCCTTGCCGCAAGCGGAGCAGCATGTCCGGTACGAAGACCTCTTTTAACGGATTATTCGCCTTAGACGCCTTATATTCATAGACCGGATCTGACGGAACCGGAAAAGGCAGCCGGAACACGATAACCTGTGACAGGTCGGAGCCCTCGATGTTGATCCCTTCCCAGAATACGCCGGTGCTGAGCAGCACTCCTTTGCTGTGCCGGAACCCGGCTATGACCCCGTCCTGGGATGAGCCCTCCTGCTGAATATGCAGCGCCCAGGCCAGCGTCTCGGACCGCAGCTTCGCGTGAACGAATTTCATATCCTCTTTGGCTGAAAAAAGTACCAGTGTCCGCCCGTTTGTTACATTGCATAGCCTCAACATTTCCTTGTACGCCGCTTCAAGATACTCCTGCCGGTTCAAGTGGTTGTAGTAGGGAACACTACCGGAAATGTACATCAGGGTATGGCTGTTGTAATCAAAAGGGGAGGGCTGGCGCTCCATATAATCCCCCTTGTAACCAAGCGATTGTGTCAGATAAGCATATTGCTCCTCCAGCGTGTCACCGCCCTGGCACATCGTGGCCGAGGTGAGGATGACAGAGGTCTTTCCGTTGAATAAAGCCTGTTTCAGAAACTGGCTTATGTTCTTGGGACAGATGCTGATGCTTGCTTCGCGGCGGCTTGTGCCGGCCCATAGAAGATAGCCTTGCTCACTCCCTGAGAGGACTGCGAACAGGTCGATCAGCCCGTGTACCGCTTCATACAAATTGTCGATCTCGCGTTCATTCCGGGAAGTCAGTACCGCGAGCCCAAGCTGAAAATCCTTCAACAGCTGTATGCCCCGGCTGAGCGGAATTCCTTTGATTTCGGATAATTTGATACGGTCATTGTCCTGTTTGGCGGTCTGCAGCAGATCGGCTTCCGCCTGCTTGAAGATGCTGTTTAAACAGCTTTTGACCAATCGGACCTGTGCCATCAGGCTTTTATCTGCAGATTGCCTGAAAAGAACCTGCAGCACATCATCGAGCATCCGGCTGGTTCCCCGTAAGGTGAATTCAAGCGTTCTTGCATCCCGCACCTTAGCCTCCAGATTATGCGCTTCATCAATGACGATCAGCGCCGGCTGCTCGGTTATTAGGGGCCTTGTGCCTTCTTTTTTCTTGATCAGATCCCGGATCAGCAGATCCTGATTAACGATGATGAAATCCATGTCACCTGCCCGGGCGCTGATTTTGGCGCGCATATCATAGAACGAGCATGTGCTTTTGTAGCGGCACTGTTCGAATTTGCAGTCATTTACACATACCTCGGACCATACGGCATCACTGATGCCGCCCTGAATATCCGCCCGCTCATCAATCTCATAATTTGTAATCCGGCGGGCAAGAGCTGCCGCAGGGGAGTCCGGAGCCTCCGGCTGGACCAGGTCCGCTGCCCTGTAGCGGCAGGCATACTGGCCCATGCCTTTTCCGACCACAGAGCGCACGGTTGTGAATCCGAGCCTGCTTCCGATTACCCGCAGATCCTTATGGATCTGTTCGGATAGCTGGATGGAGGAGGTGGCAATAATAACCGGCTGCTGCGAGATATGGTTAATGAGCAGACCGGGGATAAGGTAGGCAAAGGATTTGCCGATGCCGACTCCGGCCTCGACCATAGCGTTGCGCCCGTTAATATACGCATCCGCAATATCCAGCGACATATCCTGCTGTCCGGTCCGTTCCCGGAGGCCGAGTCTGGGAAACCGGTCGTACATCCGGAAGACGGCATTGACCAGAGCGGGCTCGATGTCCTTCTTCTGCTCCCGTTTCTGTAACTTATAAAGATCACTTAACCAGCTGATGACAATCGCCCCTTCACTGTTTCAATGCGCCTGTACCGGCAAATTGATTTTTTGGGTCAAACTGTAATTATCTCCGATAGAGGCCTGGCAGTCAAGGCTTAGTCATTAAGCTGTCTATCTATCTCAGCGGCCTGAAAAAAGCGCGGATATCCCCGGCCAGCGGCCCGGGTGCTTCCATGGCTGTAAAGTGCCCGCCGTGCGGCATTTCCGTCCAGCGGGTGATATTCAGATTGCGCATTGCCCACTCCTTAGGCGGCAGAAGAATATCGCCCGGGAACAAGGCCAGTCCTGTGGGTACTTCGATCCGGCCCAGCGGCGGTAGGGAAGAGGCGTTTTCGTGATAGATTTGTGCAGCTGAGCCTATCGTATTGGTCACCCAATAGATCATGATGTTCGTGAGCAGCTCATCCTCGGTGAAGCTTTGGCTTAGATCGCCTTTACAGTCGCTCCAGTCGTGGAATTTTTCGAGAATCCAGCCTGCCAGCCCGGCCGGTGAGTCGGAGAGTCCATAAGCCAGCGTACGGGGCTTGGTAGACTGAATGGAGATATAAGCCCCCTCACGGGCAAGCCAGCTCTGGGCAGTCTGCTGATACTGCCGTTCTTCAGCAGTAAGATCTGCCTGGTTGCCCGGAGCCAAGAGACTGCGGATAATGCCGATATCGGTAAGGTGGATTCCAGCCAGAAGCCCGGGACGGCTGGCTGCCAGATATCTTGTAACACCCGAGCCGATATCACCGCCTGCAGCCGCGAATGTGGTATAGCCTAGCTCCTCCGTCATCAGCTTGGCCCACATAGCAGAAATATGGGCATTGTTGATATCTCCATGCTCCGGATAGCCGGAGAAGCCGAAGCCGGGCAGCGAAGGAACGATAACGTCGAAGGAATCCTCGGCGTTCCCGCCGTAGCTTGCCGGGTCAGTGAGCATCGGTATGATTTTGGAATAGCGGACAAAGCTGTCCGGCCAGCCGTGCGTTAAGAGGAGGGGCAGAGGATTAGGCCCTTTACCTCGCTCGTGGATAAAATGGATATCGATTCCGTCAATATTGCTGCGGTAATGCGCGAACCGGTTCAGCTTGGCTTCCTGTGCCCGCCAGTCAAAATGATCCCGCCAATACGCCAGAAGTGAATGTAAATAGGTGAAGTCTGTCCCCTGCTCCCAGCCGTTATCTTCGAATAAATTAGGCCAGCGGATATGATCCAATCTGTATTTTAGATCGGCAAGCACTTCATCGGCTACGCAGATTTCAAAACGTTCAGTTGCCAAGATGAATCCCCCATTCTTTCCGTTGTAAATTACGAGTATAGTAAACTATACCAGCTTCATATGTATTATTATGGAATATAAGAGGAGAAAAGCATACCTTAATTTGTAACCTGGAGGGAAGCCGTTTTGATCAAGCATGCTGAGCAAGTAATATCGTTCTATCCTGTAAAGGAGCCGGTAATTGAGTTCATCCGGCATAACGAGAATATGACCTTTAAGGTAACGGATGCAGCCGGCGGCAAGGCTTATCTGCTCCGGATCCACCATCCGAGAACAGCGGGGCTGTCTGGCACCCAGCATACGCTGGAAGGCCTGAAGTCCGAAGTGTATCTTCTTCAGGAGCTGAACCGGAGGAAGGTGATTCAGGTGCAGGAGCCGGTCGTTAACCATGCAGGCGAGTATGTAACATTGTATCCGTCCGAGGAATTCGGCTCATGTTATGCGACAGTGCTGGAGTGGCTGGAAGGCGCAGTGCTGACAGGGGAAGAGGAGAATATCGGTAGGATTGCCTATACACTGGGAGAGACCTTCGCAGAGCTTCATAACGCTTCAGGCGGGCAGCAATTATCCGGATTAACTAGGCCTGTATACGGTGTACAAAGTATTGATTCTGCGATTGAAGAGCTTAAATGCGGTATAACTGGAGGCGTATATACTCAGGAGCTGTACGATATAATCGTGGAAGTGCTGGGTGTAATCAAGGAACAGCTGACCGAGCTGGATGCAAGGCAGGACAGCTGGGGAGTCATTCACGCCGATGTACAGCCCGGAAATGTGATTGTGCAGGGAGCAACGCCGCATCTGATAGATTTCTGTTTATCCGGCTACGGATATTATCTGTTTGATGTAGGAAGCGCTTCCACGGCATTGAAAAGCGAGCTAAGACCGGCTTTTTTGGAGGGCTACAGCTCACGGAGAGACTTCACGATTGACGATATCCGGTACATTGAAGGACAAATATTGATGGATGTCTTCATCAGCTATGCGATGTTCATCCGTGATCCCGCCAGCAACGGCTGGGTTAAGGAGCATGCGGTAAAGGTATACGGGAAATGCAAGGATTTTCTGGCGGGAAAAGAAGTGTACCATCTGCTGTAATCCCAACGGTGCATAATCAGAAGCGGTGCAGTAAAAAATACCCATATCTATAGATGGCGGAGGGATATGGGTATGAACGAAATCTGGATTGAGGTCTGGAATGAGGTCTGGAAGGCTCTGGTGCTGATTATATTCGGTATGCTGGTGCTCAGACTGGCCGGCAGGAAATCCATCTCACAGATGACCATCCCGACAACAATCGCGATGATATCCATCGGGACGATTATCGTAGAGCCTATTGCGGACCATCATATCCTGATTACGATGGCGGCTGCTGTTGTATTTATTGCCGTGCTGATTGCGGTAGAGTGGCTGCAGCTGCGGTGGAGCCTGTTCGAAAGGCTGGTCAAGGGACCGGCGGTTATTGTCATTAAGGACGGCCGGGTGCAGGAGCAGAATCTGAAGAAGCTGAGATTAACCATAGAAGCGCTGGAGATGAATCTGCGGGAGCAGGGTATTTCCAGGCTCAGCGATGTGAAGACGGCAACATTTGAGCCTAACGGCATGATGGGTTATGAGCTTTCAGATGCCGCAAGGCCAGTAACCTTGACCGAGGTGGAGACGCTGCTGGCGAAATACCTGGCTGGAGCAGGGACCGGGAATGGTGCAGCAGCGCCGAAAGAGCAGGGACAGAAGAAGCCGGATGAAAGTCTGTTTGACCAGCTTTAGATGGAACAGTTCAGAATTATTTCATGATCAGCCGGGCAGCTACAATAATCAGAAAGACCGCCAGCAGCCTGAGCAGCAGCTTACCCGGCAGGCGTTTGGCAAGCCGTGCGCCGAGCTGGCCGCCGATAATGGCTCCGGGCGCTAAGCATAACACCATGATCCACTCAATATTTTGCAGATAGCCATGGGTTGATGTGCTGACGATTGACGACAGAAAAATCTGCAGCATGGAAGTGGCAACGGCAATATGTGTCGAGAAGCCGAGCAGCAGCGTCATTGTCGGCACCATCAGACTGCCCCCGCCGACGCCGAACAGACTGGCCAGGAAACCGACGAAGAAGCTGATAATAACGCCTGTAGGCATATGATAGGCGTATTCAAACCGGCTGCCTCCGGCATCTGCGAAGCTCCGCTTGACCGTAGGATTAAACGGCAGGGTCAGGGGCTTTTTCGGCTTGAACAGGAGCAGCAGCGCAATCAGAACCAGAAAAATGCCGAAGCTGACAAAGAAGGCTCTTCCCTCAATCTGTTCTGATAACAGCGCTCCGATAACCGAGCCGGGAATAGAAGCCACTGCGAACCAGAGCGCCGCCTGATAGTCGATTCTTTTTTGACGGGCATAGACGTAAGTACTGGAAATAGAATTGAACAGTAGCATTGCCATGGAGGTACCGGCCAAATGGGCGGTTGGCATCTCAGGGTACAGAAAGGCTAACGCCGGTACAACAATGAAGCCGCCGCCAAGTCCGACAAGCGATCCGGAAATGCCGGCGGTCAATCCGAGCAGGAATAAAAGCAGGTAGATTAGCACTCAGCAGTTCCCTTTCGTTATAAAGTATTATGACGACTCAAATGTAACCATCATGTGCGTTCCAGAAAAAACGTCCGGCGAACAGCCTGCGGGTAATCCATCTGCGCTGCTCTGAGGTCAGGCTCTCGTCTGCTTCCATAGCGGAGCAGATATCCTCCGGTACAAGCCTTGTCACAGTGTGCAAAGCAGCCTTCTGTGCATTGGCGTCCAGTACAAGAATTTCGGCTGTATCCGTGCTGCCGGTCCACTGCGGCCAGTCAGGCAGCTCTTCCGTATTCGGATTACCTGTGCTTAGAAAGTGCCGCAGATAACTGCACATTAAAGTGGACAATTCCATGCGTCCGGGCTCATTATGTCCGGTAATTACACCTTCCGGATAATTGCCCTCAAATGCACCCGTATAAAAAGCAATATCAGCTCCGTGCGGTGCACCCAGCAAAAGCCGGTAGTCAGCACTGGTCACTCCTTCCTGCAGGCCCCAGCCGAACCGGTAAGCAAAAACAGGGATGTGCGGGATCGCAGCCGTTAAGCTGTCTGCAGTCTGCTCTGCATTAAAAGCGGCATAGAGCCTGTTACCATAGTGAACTGCCGCTGCGTAAAGCTGCTCAAGCCCGGTATTTCCGCTTAGCCTGCCATCAGCCTGCACCAGGCCTGAGAAGCGGGAATCGGCCAAAGCAAAGCCGGTAAATTCGCTCGCTGTACTGCCGAGTACAAAGGGCAGCACAGGATACTCCGGAGCATTGAGCCTGTCGAAGCCGCCTTCCGGAATAACGGTTCCGTCCTCGAACAAATGGGGGAATGCTCCCATGCGGATTCCGGTGTCGCGGATCATTCCGGCAAACTGTCCGGCACTCCGGCTGTACAGATAGTCCGCAATTGCTTCGGCTGATTGCTGCGTAATCCATTCCTCCGCCTCAGCAGCGCTTGCAGCTGTCCCGTCATCTGACAGCAATGCCGCAAGAATATCATTAGCATAAGCTTCACCCTGTTCTGGAGCGGCCGTCGTTAAGCCGCCACTCATAAGGTACAGCTTGTGGAACAGGCCTCTGCTAAGCGGAGAGAGATAAGCGGCCAGAGCATTTCTTGCTCCGGCTGACTGGCCCGCCAGCGTTATATTTCCCGGATTTCCGCCAAAATAGTTAATATTCTTTTGTACCCACTTCAGCGCATGTAGAATATCCAGCAGGCCGTAATTTCCTGAATCATCGAGCGGATCACCTGTGCGGAGCGCCGGATGGCGAAAGAATCCCATTGCTCCCAAACGATAATTTATAGTGAGGACTATGCTGTCAGTGCTGACCGCCAGCCGGCTGCCCTGAAAGTCCTGTCCGGAGCCGGCGATATTACCGCCTCCGTGCAGATAGACCAATACAGGCCGGCCGGCTTCAGTATGCTCCGGACGCCAAATATTCAGATACAGGCAGTCTTCGCTGCCTCCTGCTTCACCCTCCAGCCATTGAACACTGCTGTTCTTGTACTCCCGGACGCATAATATGCCTTCCCAGGGCTCCGCTTCACGCGGCGCTTTCCAGCGCAGCTGCCCGGCAGGCGGCTTGGCATAAGGGATACCCAGCCAGGCCATGGCCCGCTGCTGGGTCAGGTGAATCCCCTTTAGCCTGCCGTCAGAAATGGTAACGGTTTCTTCCATAAATGAATTTGCGCTCATACACATCCCCCTCTACTCGTTTTTATTATAGAACTGCTCCGGTGTACCGGACAAGATATCAATATCGACCGTATAGGTTCCTCCTCCTGCGGGTAATAACTAACAGCGCATCTATAAACTGCTGAGAAAGGAGCATGTAAAGATGAAACGGAAACTGCTGATAACAGGAGCTTCGGGTGTAATCGGAAATACAGTCTACCAGGGACTGAAGCAAGACGGCCGGTATGATGTTACCGGAGCTGATATTGTCGCAGCAGAAAGCCAGGGCATTGTTCAGCTGGACATTGCCGATGAAGCGCGTCTTAAAAAACTGACGCAAGGCATAGATACCGTACTCCATTTTGCCTGGATGAAGGATGAGGATGATTTTCTGGGTAAGGTGCTGCAAGGAAATGTAGCCGGTGCCTACAAGCTGTTTGAAGCTGCGGTGCAAAGCGGAGTTAAACGGATTATCTTCGCCAGCTCTAATCATGCGACCGGTTTCTATAAGACAGATGAGCAGGTTGAACCGTCCGATCCTTACCGTCCGGACAGCTTCTACGGGCTGAGTAAATGCTACATTGAGCTGCTCGGCCGTCTGTATGCGGATCAAGGAAAAATTTCTTCTATTAATATCCGAATCGGTAATTTTCCCGAAGATGACCGTCCGCATTCCGAACGTGCAGGACATATCTGGATATCCTTACGCGATATGCTGCAGCTGGCTATCTGTTGTATCGAGGCCGATGAAGGAATGAAGTATTTGAACCTCTACGGCACGTCTGCCAATAAGGATAACTATTACGATATTGCCTACCTTGAGCAACTGATCGGCTACAAGCCGCAGGATGACGGAGCTGAACTGCTTGAGCAGGCCAAGGCAGCCGGCCGGAGGATACGCCGGGATGAAACGGCCTACCAGGGGGGACAGAAGACATAGTCAGCAGTGCAGTGACAGTATGGGCTCCGGTTTCGGGGCCTGATTGCGTTCTACAGAAGGCAGGAATCCGGCAGAAGAAGAGGAACTTCATATATAAACAATAATAAGAACCGGAGGCGCTGATAAGTTGATTATAAGAATGACAGAGTCAAATATGGAGGACTATAACAAGCCGAACGAAGGATTTATGGTTACTGGCCGGATTCTTCCCAGGTATGAAAACGGCGACTGGACGTATACAGAGGAGAGCTATGCTGAAGCTTATGTGAAGCGGTATGAGGATGAGCAGATTGATATTGCTTACATCGAAGATAAGAGCAAGGCAGTATTTTTATACGAAGATGGGACGAATTGCACCGGGCGGATCCGGCTGCGCGCCAACTGGAACGGATATGCGATGATCGAGAATATTGCTGTAGCCGGCAGCCGCAGACAGCAGGGAATCGGGAGCCGGCTTATGGATCAGGCGGTGCAGTGGGCTCAGCAGCGTAAGCTTGCCGGTCTGATGCTGGAAACACAGGATGTTAATGTGGCTGCATGCCGTTTTTATGCGAGTTACGGTTTTGTGATCGGAGGGGTGGACAATATGCTCTATTCTAATTTTACGGCGGCCGGTGAGCGGGCGATTTTCTGGTATTATAAATTTTAAATAAATTATCTTGACTTTAAGATAAAAAGGGAGTAAATTGAGATCAAGGAGTTATCTTAACTTAAAGATAATCATCCTAAATATCTTAAACTTAAGAATCTTTAAAACGTAATAA
>RCUO01000459.1_pt1 | contig 20282 bp, 18 predicted proteins | sample 2166161 | NCBI WGS metagenome assembly RCUO01 (sample SAMN09932617, study PRJNA488358) | compost metagenome | feature: garden; material: soil; isolation source: compost soil in cyclohexanecarbonitrile-enriched culture | place: Germany: Experimental Botanical Garden Goettingen | collected 2016-01-27 | reverse complement strand
AGACCGATGTCGAGTCCTTCGGTTTCCTTGAACCGATTGCCGACGGCTTCCGTAACTACCTGAAAACCCAGTACCGCGTGCCCGCCGAATCCTTGCTGATCGACAAGGCACAACTGCTGACGCTCAGCGCACCGGAAATGACGGTACTGCTGGGCGGCCTGCGGGTGTTGAACACCAACGTCGGCCAGAGCAAACACGGTGTGTTCACCCAGCGGCCGGAAGCGCTGACCAATGACTTCTTCACCAACCTGCTGGACATGGGCGTGGAGTGGAAACCGGTGTCGGATGCCCAGCAGGCGTTCGAAGGGCGTGATCGCAAAACCGGTGCTGTGAAGTGGACGGGGACCCGGGTTGACCTGGTCTTCGGTTCGAACGCGCAGTTGCGTGCGCTGGCCGAAGTCTATGCCAGCGCCGATGCGCAGCAGAAATTCGTCAAGGACTTCGTGGCTGCGTGGACCAAAGTGATGAACCTGGATCGTTTCGACTTAAACCGCACTGTCTAGAGGAGATGTTGTCATAACGCTGGCATTACCGGCAAAAAGTGCCTCGGCTCGCCCTCCGGCTCCGACATCAGCGGAGGGCATCCAGCGACCATAAACCTTGGCGATCATGGTCCAGTCTTTGTGGCCAAGTTGCTTGGCTACCCACATTGGATTCTCGCCAGCAGATAGCATCATCGAGGCATAGGTGTGGCGACTCTGATAGGGTCGCCGCCACTTAACACCTGACTTCTTCATTGCCGGCATCCAGATGACCCGGTAAATGTATCCGGCATGCTTCCAGGGCTCTCCGGTGATTGTATTGAGAAACACCCTACCGCCAGCCAGGAAGGTCAACTCTTTCTGCTTGAGCAACGCTTCTCGCGCCGGAGCCAGTAACTTCACGGTGCGCCTTCCTGCTAACGTCTTGGTCGACTCTGGCTCTTTCGCAGCCCGCGTCTTGGCCCTGACGATCCTTATCTCCCCCGTGATCCAGTCGATATCCCCCCATTCCAAGGCGATCAGTTCGCTGGGTCGAAGACCTGTCCAGAAAGAGAACTGCAATTGCGGCCACGTATCGCCCCTGGCTGCAGCTAATATCGCCAATTGCTCCTCGCGGGTGAATGGGTCAACGTCATCTTCCTCCTTTAGCTGTTCACGATTCTTGTATGCCCACCCAGAAAGCGGGTTGCTCTCCAAAATTTCATCCTCAACTGCGTCGTTAAGTGCAGAGCGAAAGCAGCTCTGAACATTCATCAGCGTCTTGTTGACCACCTTATAGGTCGACATCTTTTCTCTGATGATCTTTTTTGACAGCTCATTAAGAGGCAGGTCGCCGAACATCGGTTTGAGGGTTGCGCGGATTGTCGTTTCGTAGAACGCGACCGTGCTTGATTTGAGTGTCGGAGTTTTCCGCTCCAGCCATTCTGTCAGGTAATCCCCAATGGTTTGTCTGGCATCGGTGCGCTTGAATGCGTCGGCGCGCTTCGACTTCGGGAACGTTGCGGCATAATCGAAAGTCCCGTTCGCGATCGAATACTCAATCGCAGTCTTGTGCTGCTCGGCCTTTTTCAGGTTAGCGGCGGTGGGCTTGAGCGCGATGCGCTCACGGCACCTGACGCCCTGGTATTGGAAAGTGATTTCGATACTACTTGCAGATGCGGCGCGGACGCCTCCCCCATCTCGACCCATGAGTAATATCCCTCTACGTCTATTAAAATTCTGCCGTCTGGCGCTTTCCGCCAAACAAGGTGTTTCGGCCATTTGCCGTCGCGAATTTTGGTTCTGATGGCATCGGGGGTATAGCCCGACTCCCGAGAGAACTGCTCTACGGTCTTGTATCTGACCATGTGCATGCTCCATGCCGCGTATGGCGACAGAAGGTGGTGGATTAGATGGCCATCTCGGCCTGAGTTTCTCGCTGCCAGATCGGCGAACTGTTGTGTGATTCGATGCGGTCGGCGATGACGTTGGCGCGCTGGCCGGCGGTGGGCGGGGCATACATGCCGAAGCGGCTGATGCTGCCGCCATTCACCGCGGCGTTCGTGGAGTCAGCCGAGGCGAATGGCAAGTGCTGGAAGATCGCTGGGTCAAGCATTCGTAGGCCGTGCAGGCGACACGCGGGGCGGCCCTGGTCGTCGCATATTGCGTCCATTGCTGAGCTAATCCGTTTCCACCATGCTGGCGTTCCCGGGCTTGCCCACTGACCTGAACTGCCGATAGCCACCGTCTGCCAGTCGTCAGCCAGGCGCGTCAGGCGCTCAAGCGATTCGTGCAGATGCCAGACCGGCACGCCGCGCAATTCCGTCGGCCAGGCTGCCAGAAGTGCATCGTTCGCTGTTTCATCTCCGTCAATAACATCGGGGATCAGCGCCCAGTCAAAGCCCGGGTGTCGATGCCACTGTTCGACCCAGCGGGTGTACCCATCGACATCCAGCGTGCCGCCTTTCTTCCAGACCGAAAACGCGCCGTTGTCGAAGACGAACGACTGGCAGACATCGGCGACAATGCCCATGTCGTCCTGGCGCGGGAACGGTACAAGTGCATGCCGGCCAGCAAGGAACCGGGCGCCGTCTTGCCGCGTGCCGCCAATTGGCGTGCCGTGATAAGCGATCATCCGCTGAGCCTCACTGTCTCTATCTCGACGCCCGGATGCGTGGCAATGATCGTTTGATCGCCGCCGATGTCCTCGGCCAGGCGGTCGGCGATCTGTTCGTGCCAGCCTTTCTTGATGACCGCGGTTGCGGCCTTGATGTGTTCGACTCGGATCATCGCTGGAGACCTAACTTCCAGCCGGTAGATGATCAATTCGCCGTCCGACGGGCAGACGGCTGCGAACGAATGTCTGTAAATATTCACGCGCAGTCCTCGCCCGCCGTTCACCGGCAGGCTGTATGTGGATTAGTGGGTTACGCTGGAAAGCAGGCAACGTGAGAACGCAAACGGTCTCTCATCACGGATGGATCAAAATGAAACTGATTTTGGTTGTGTTTGTTGTTGGTCTGTTGGCTTGGACGCTTTCCCCCGAATTACAGTCTTGGCCTGAGACGCAACTATCGAGTCCCAAAGGAACCTCTACAGTCGCGGCCGTACCGAAACCTATTTCGGCTCCATTCAAATGTGATGGGCGTAAATATTGTTCGCAGATGACCTCATGTGCTGAGGCCAAAAGCTTTTTGCAAAATTGCCCGGGAATGGAAATGGACGGAGACCACGACGGGATACCGTGTAAGTCGCAGTGGTGCCACTGACAACTTGCCGTACACCGGCAGGCTCTTGTGTGGGGTAGGGGTTAGTTCTATTTCGCTCCGGACTTTGTTAGGCTTAATCACTTTTAGAAATGGAGGTTTTAGAAAATGGAAGTTGGTGATCTGAAAAAGTTAAATGTCTCATTATCGACGAATTTGGCGATTTTCTTTTTTTCGTTTGTTGCTCCCGGATTTTTGATTTTTTATAAGTGTGAGCCTGAAACGTTTTTATCTATCGATGTATCTAAGTTGATTGTTTTGGCTATAGCTATCTCGTCGCCTACATTTATTTTTCCTTTGGTTTTCACCGCTCTGTTTGCCAATGTGATCGCTAGGGAAATGCCAGATAAACGCTATTTATGGGGAACACCTACAGACTGGTATCTTAGACATGGGGCTGGAAATGCATTAAATATGTATACGATTATCGCTGTGATTTGGATTTTTGATTTGGGCGGCTCTTGGGTGTTCTGGCTTATACTGTTTAACGTACTTCTGAATCTGATGGTTGAATCTGTTTCCTTAAAAATTTTTCTAAAGTCTCCGTCTAATAAATATTCTGTTTGGTTTGAACACTTATCTACTGACAGCCCTGTGGAGAGAAAGACAGACTAATTTTTTTCATTTTTTTTGCCGCACGGTAAGCTTACCGTCCTGTATCCGGTCGGTTGAGCGCTAGTATGGCGTCTTCCTATATGCGGACAGGCCCATGACCAAACACGATATTTACGATGAGATCGAAGGTTTTCAGGTCTGGAACTACATGGAGTGCGACAAGGACGAGTAAGGCCGGGAGACCTAGCGTATCAATGTCGAGATAAAGCGTGGTGGTGAAGTCGTGGTACCGGCTGCTGCGGGGGATCGAACGTTTGTTGGCCGTGGTCTGGCGCAACTGGCTGGGCGTGAGGTTGGGGCCAAGCTTATTGCTAAGCGAGGTCTATAGGTTTTCTGTGGGCATGGGGATACCTCGCGGCTATAGTTCTGCGAAATTCAATGGGAGAAATTTGCTATGGATCAGGAACTGCTCAACGACATCATCTCAACGTCGGTCGGTGGAGCTGCTGGTGGCGCCGTGGCCGGACTGGTTTTGTATGGCGTGCAGCAGGCTCACCAAGCGATCAGGGATGCTTTGGACACCAAGCGAGTACTCGGGTGGATGAGGGCTGAAGCCGGCGGCCTCCCTTATCGCTCAACTAGGGCGATCGCCAGCTTCAACAACCTCACCGAGGACCGCGTGAGATTTGTTTGTAGCCGCTGCCCGGAGATTGTTATGTCCCGCGGCCAGAAAGAGGACATGTGGACAGTGAACAAGGAACTTGAGGATTTTCGCGATGTTCACAATCAGCACCAATGAATATGCCGGGTCATGCCCGGGCGGTGGAGTGGTGAGATTTTGTGACAGCATGGAGTACACTCCCGCACTTCAGTCAAAGGGAGTTGAACCATGTTTGCGAGAATTATTGTTGGCGTGCTGATAGGCCTTGCCGCGGCGTTTGTACTTAATAGAAAGCTGTCGATTGATCCAAAGACGCTTCTAATCCTTCAGGGGTTTGTAGGCGTGATTGCGATCGGCTTTATCGCTGCATCGTTTATGTTCGGCGCAGTATTTGGGGTGATGGCAGCCGCAGAGATCGCTATTGGCTATTTCGCCTACACCAAGCTGTTTCAAGGAGGCCCCGCGAAATCGTGAAAACAGCTCGTCAAGCCGCAAGGCGCTGATAAAGCTCGATGATGTCAGCGGCGTTGGCAGCAACCAACGCCTCTGCCTCATCTGGGCAAACGCTGTTGCCGATCAACCGCACCTGGTCCGTTTTATTGATGTCGCGCCACTCTTCGGCACCGGTGACCGGGCTGACGAACAACCCACGATCGATGATGTAGTCCTTGTCGAAGCCTTGGGCGGCCTTCAGCTCAGGCGGCTGCAGCATGCGCAGGGTGATATCGACAAGCACATAACCGCCGACCATGACCAGGTCCGCCGGATCTTTGAAGTGTTCTGGCAGATGTTCATGCATGAAGGCTGCACAGCGACGGGCGCCTTCCAGTTGCTCTGGCGTCAGCGTGTCTGGCACCTGCACCACCTCGACCAGTGCCACCCGATCCTTCGTCGGCAGGGTGTGCATCGGCTCGGTGAGCGAAATGCCGTCCTTCTCGTTTCCGTAGTACTTCACCAGGTAAGCGTTGACCAGGCGCTGGTTGGCCCCGGATTGGCAAATGGTCGAGATCGGGTCATATGCCGATCGGCCGTCGCCTTTGTAGAAACCGCCGTTCGCCTGTTCGAAGAATGCCGCTGAGACTGCATGGTGTCCTGTACTGGTGGCCACCACACTGAGTGGTCCATCAACGTCAGCGCCGACCGAACCTTTTCGCAATGTCACCATGTTCGCCGCCGCCATCGCGAAGTGGCCACCCTTAACTTGTGCGACCTGGGTCCGCAGCGGCTCCAGCGCGCTGAAGTTGCGCTGCGATGATCCGTTAGCGCACTCGGTGAGGAATGGCGCTGCCACCGGCTGCACAAGTGCGTGATGCGTGCCGCCGGCACTGATGGTCGACAGTGCTTCGTCGATGCCGTGAGTGCTGGTATGCGCTTCCGATGTGCCGCGCATCGGGACAATGAACGGCTTCGCGCTGGTAAGCACATGCCGCCAGCAGCCCTTAGCCACACGACGCATGGTGTTCACTGCCATCGGCTTGTCACGGAAGATCGTGCGGCCCAGGTTGCTCCAGTCGATGCACTCGGCTGCGGTACGCCACGGCAGTTGCTTTGCGGTCGGGGTCTTGTGGCGCTTCGGCGCTGGCCAAACGATCGGCTTGCCGTCGCGGCGCGCCACCAGGTAGAGACGCTTGCGGATAGTTGGGGTGCCGGCGTTTGCGGCGATGCGCTCGCGCCACTCGACGTTGTAGCCGAGGCCACGTACCAGCGCCTCCATTGGGACGAACTCCCCAATGGCCTGCATGATCTCCGGCATATCTGGGTGGTCGGCCGGAAGGCCAGTGCTGATTGCGGCGATGAACGCCTTGAAGGTGCGGCCGCGCTCGGCCTTGATTGGCTGCCCCTCGTAGTTGATCGGGCCCCAGTCGCAGAACTCTTCGACGTTTTCCAGAAACAGCAGGCGCGACCGTGTGATGAACAGCCAACGGATCACAACCCAGGCCAGGCCGCGAACTCCACGATCACGCGGCGCACCGCCTTTGGCCTTGCTGTGGTGGCGGCAGTCCGGTGACGCCCAGATAATTGCAACTGGCTGGCCGCCAGTGGCTTCCCAGGGATCGACCTCGTACACGTCGGCAACATAGTGTGCTGTCTTCGGGTGATTGGCGCGGTGGACGGCCAGAGCGATCGGGTTATGGTTTACCGCTACGTCTGGCTCTCGGTATGCCCGAGCAATCCCAGTGCTGGCGCCGCCACCGCCAGCGAACAGATCCACCACCAACTCTTTCTCGAAGGGCAGGCCCATGCTCGGCTGGCAGGAATTGATCTGAGGGAATTTCTGTTGTGCAGACATAGAGGATCCTCGCCAGCTGGCGTGATTCGTTGAAGTGGGGTATTTGTGTTCGAGCCGGCATGGAGCCGGAAGGAGGATTGGTAAGTGAGCGATGAGATGTACAAGCAACTACTAGGAATACCAAAGCAAAATCATCTCGTCTCTGGGGACTCGATTTTCGGTATTACGACAGGGGAAGATATCCATAAATTCTCTGAAAGGGATGCAGCAGGTAGCACTATTGCTAGCTACCATGTGGTTGTGCAGCGAAGTGGTCCCCTAAGGGAAAACGGCTCAATTACCTGGTACAGAACAGAAGTGAAAGTCAAACAGGTTTGAAGGTAATAGGTGAGGGTGGGTCAGACTGTATCCTTCGATAGTGCTATGTTTTCGGATTATCGATGGCGCAGATCTATATCTTAGGGGTAGTTTATGCATCTTACGGTTAGGCGGAAGGATAAAGTAGAGGGGTACTCACATGTGCCAGTCACCGTACTTATAGAGCTGCTTGATAAGGAAAGGGAGCTCGAAGAAAGCTTAGAGAAGCAAATACTAAACAATGAATCAGTATCCTTCGAGTTTGATACATGCCAGTTTGATGTTACATGTCATGTTGAATTTTGGACGTTGCGTGATTGGATTGGTCTCGATGGTAAGGAACCTCTGACTCTTTCCTGCGGGTTAAAAAAATCAGATACCGAATATCTTGACGGATACGAATTTCAAGCTGAGACAGAAGAAAAACAAAAAATAGAACAGACCAACACCCAGCAACGGACCATCAATGAAGGCGATCATCCATCTCAGATTATTGATAGGAAAAAGCAAGCGGCTGGATTGGGGGTTATGGCGATCGGCATGCTAGCTGGGTTTGTAGGCGTTTTCATTCTTTCTGAGCGCACCCTGAAAGAATATTTTCCATTAGGGTGGTTGCTTGTCGCAGTTGGAGTAATAGGGTTTATCGGGGCTGCTTTTACTATTGGAGACTCTGGCGCTAATGATTCTAGGTGTAAAAAATGTCGCTCCAACAGAGTAAGGCTCGTAAAGGAAGAAGAGGAATATAAGGGGACATATAGCAAGCAGGAGAATGTACTTAACAAAAATACTGGTTACACGGAGTTTGCTCGAGTTACAAAAACCGATTTTTGGGTGACGGAGCATTATAAGTGTGACCTATGCAGCCACAATTGGACGAGCAGCTATATCCGCTCAACCACTAGTAACTAAGGTTTTTGCGCGGCGACTCCAGTCAGACGCCGCCCTCCGTCACCGGATGCGAAAATGGGTTTGAAATTTGGTGATGCGGCAGAGTGATGGCTCTATGATCGCCATCCCCTTATGCATGGAGCGCAACAGATGCGGCTTTTGCTGATTTCAACGATTGCTTTACTCATCGCCGGCTGCTCCGGCCTGGGAGTCGTGCCCATGGGTCGAGACACCTACATGATCGCGAAGGAGGGGAGCTTCACGACCTTTAGCGGAGGAGCTGTAAAGGCTGAGCTATATCAAGAGGCCAATGCTTTTTGTGAGAGTAAAGACAAGCAGCTGATGCCTGTAAAAGATGCATTCAGGGATTCTGGTTACGGTCGCTATACCAATGCCGAGTTGCAGTTTCGGTGCCTTAATGAAAACGATCCAGAGTTGCGCCGATCGACCATCAATCAAGATGGAGTAGTCCTCCGCGGCCGGATGCAACAAATATAGGCGAGCCATCCGGTTGAAGGGGTAACCCGCTGTATCGAACGGGTTACCTATTTTTCATTTTGGATCGAAGGTGCCGAGTGTCAGCATTGGCGAGATTGTGTTGAAAAAGTCGACCATGGTTTGCGCATCCGAAAAGTACGCGTCCGAGATTGAAATCTTTACTTTTGGCAGAGGCTTCCGGACTCGGATTTCACGTAGCAGCGTGCGAAAAAGGCGTTTTCACGAGTAAATGATCAGGCAGTTTGGGTAGACCGACTTTTTCAACAGAATCGCGATGCGCCGCCGTTCAGTTCTTCAAGGAACTCGACGGTATCTGTTGCAATTGGCATTGCGGTTACCTCGGTTAGGCGCCGCCCTCCGTGGCCGGATGCGACAGTGGGGTAGTTGAAAGTGCGTCACAAAACTGGTTTGGTTCGTTGAAGTGGGGTATTTGTGTTCGGCCCGGCATGGAGCCGGACCAAGGAGGCCTATCAGTGAAAATCAACTCAAGCTGGAGCGGTAACGAAGGGGCCTCTGCTGGGGCTTTGGACACTCTTCGTGCTGCAGCGCCCCGAGAACTACCCTCCGAGTACTACCGGTTGCTGGAATACAGCAATGGTGGGGAGGGCCCGCTTCCCGACCCTCTCTTTAATTTTTGTCTTGATCCAGCTGAAACAGCCTCGGACTTTGAGCAAATAGGCATGTTTGCGAAAACTGCTCCTGGTCTATTTGTTTTTGGAGGCGATGGCGGTGGTCAGCTGTTTGCTTTGAACCTGCGGGTGGCCGCTCCTTGGCCGATAGTTACCTTCGATGGTGTAGACCCAGACGGGAGCATGCAGACGGTGGCAAACAGCTTTGCTGAATTCATGGCGTTGATCGGTTAGGCGCCGCCCTCCGTGACCGGATGCGACAGTGGCAATTTGGGTTGTGGTGGGGTATTACGAGTGACCGGCATGGAGCCGGATCAAGGAGAAGCAGATGGCAGAAGACACGAAGAACTTCGCAGCATGGATGCGGGCAGCCGACATCCAGTCCTCAGTCACGCGTTGTGCGGATGTATTCAACTCCGGAGTTTTCAACGCGGGCAGCAGCGCGGGAGTAATGTTCGAGTCAGCGGTAACGCTTGTGTTGGTCCATCTCAATGACCTGTTGCAGAAAGCCAAACTAGATGGACAAAGAATAAATTTCGATGACGACATGGAAGTCACTGAAAGCATGACCGATGTCACTGATCTCGTTAGAGCGTGTAGAAATGCTGCGTGTCACGTTACGAGTGGGGAACACAAGATTGACGCGGGGAAATTTACTTTCTGCGTAGCTTCAGGGTATGGGCCTCGGGCCTTTGTTATCAATGATCAAGAAATGGGATGCGATTACGCTGATGACATCGCCGTTTATTACGGAAAAAACCGCGTATATCTGAAAAGGCATTTGCTGCGGAGCTTTGAGTTGGTCGCGCAAATTTACCGAAATGAGGGCAGCTGGTAGCAGTGCACTTTCTTCGCCTGCCACGATAGCGGTCGGCATTAACCTCGAGGCGCCACCCTCCATGACTGGATGCGACAGTTGGGGGGGGGGGGTATTCGTCGTGACAAATGCGCAGGGCTTCGCGGTTGTAGGCGAGCTCAAGTTTGCGCGACACGTTTTCGCTGATCGTGATTTCGTGTCGCGGCGGGGTCAGCAGAGGCGCGGACTTTTGAGGCCCTAATGCATGAAGATGATGGATCATCAGCGTGATGGCCTCGCCCTGTTCCTCGATGCCGCTCCAGGCCATCAGTTCAGCCAGGGCTTGGCGCGTGCCAGGCAGGCAGTGCAGCCTTAGTTCCTCTTCGCCGCGACTCTTCTTCTTTGCCGCGGCTTTCGCTGACCGTTCCGCGTTGCTCTTGGCCATGGCCTGCCTCTTCAATTCCGTGGGCCGGTAGATCCAGCCATGTCTGTCGTCGGCGCTGGCGCACCTGGTTGTTGATTCGTTTCATGCTGCGACCTTCACCTGATGCCAGGCGCCGGCGGCGTAGAACAGCTTGGCGGCCTGAGCCTCTTCGAGCGAAACCTCTGCAGGGATGGCGACCCATCCGGATGCAACCAGGTGATTCGGGTTGCAGCTGTTTCGCAGCTCCAGGTAGTAATGCTCGATGGCATCCGTTAGGCGCGCCACTTTGTAGGTTCCCTCCGGCGATATCTCCACTGACTTCACGTACTCGACGCCGCGCTCGTCTCGACACATGGCGCTGATGTAGATCGTCCAGCGATAGGCGAAGTCGAAAATCGCGTTGGCGATCGCCAGACTCCGGATCTGTCGGCAGCTCTTCCAGTTCGCCATGATCTGCGCGCCGCTGGGGTCGATGTTCACCACAGCGACGTGATTGGTTCGCAGAAGTGCCCGGCAGCTTCGTTCAGCCCGGGCAAAACCGCTGTTGGGATTGCGCTTGCTCATAGAGAGTCCGCCATTTTGCGAAGAGCCTGGCGCTCGGTCCGACTCGGAGACCCGCCTGCACTTCGGTGCGGTGTGGTCGGCCAATCCAGCCGAAGAGGATTCAATCTACGGCAAGTACACCCCGTGCGGCGAATACGTCGTGAGCGTGGCTGCCGATCGCGCCGAGCATTTCGAGGAAGGGAAGGACTACTACTTCGATATCTCACCAGCTTTTTGAGTCCACTGTAGCCAGGGCAGCCTCACGGAAGGCCTGGACACTGATAAGCCGGCAAGTGCAGTGCTACGGATCAACACCGGCAGCCCGCGCACCCTGACCTCACATGCTTGCAGGGTGGCTCGAGAGTGGATCAGCGAGATCGATGCAATGGGGCGTCGACGCTGGGAAGGTCTTTGGCGGACAGCTCGGAAAGATCACGCACCTTTTCAAGGCCTCAACATTCGTTGGGCTTTTGTATTCCCCTGATTTGTTGTTTAGTAGTTCCTCACCCAATGAGGAGATTTGAGTGTCAAATGCCAACGGCTACACCATCAGCCAGAAAGAAGACGGTAAGTGGTATGTTTACGACCAGAGTGGAAATGAGAAAGGTGGTCCTCACAATTCCTTCGACGAGGCAAATGACGAAGCCCTCAAACTTCCAAAGTGCCCGGAGCTGCCTGTAACCCCTCCGAACCAAGTACCTCCCGAGAAGCCTCAGCAACCGGTCAAGCCAAAAAGGCCGCGGCCAGCCCCGTCTTACGACGGCCCAGGCAGTTAAAGCTAGCAATTAAGCCTCTGCTTACTTAAGCGGAGGCGGAATAAAAAAGCCTCGACTAGCTCGGGGCTTTCTCATTTTCGGCTCCACCACACCCATCGCTCTGAGCTGGGAGTGATGCTGGGGCCGGATATACTTCGCTCCCCGAAAGGGAGGGACATCCGGATGCCAAACATGCCAGACAAACCAGAAACCTGGCTCATCGTGCTTGCATCGCTGAGTCAGCATTCGCCAACTCTTTATGCTGCTGGTCTTTCTGCCCTAATGGCCGGCATCAGGATCATCTACGGCGGGGGGACTCGTCGTCAGGACACTGCTCGAGGCGGCGATCTGCACACTGATCACCATTGGGCTGATCCCGGTCCTCGAATACTTCGGGCTACCTCAGAACCTTGCGACAGCCGCCGGTGTGTTCATTGGCTTCCAGGGAGTAAAGAAGCTGGCCGACATTGCAGATCGGATTGCCGAGATTAGATTCCCCACCCGTGGGGCTGGTCAGTAGTCCGCTGCCGGCCTGCCTCAGGGCTTGGTCGTATCTCTCCTGCACGGGCACGCTCAGGTGCAGACCAACATCATGGTGAAGTGAACTGTTCAATGCTGTGGATTCATCTGTCTGCACCAGCTACTTTGAGATTTCACGCAAGGAGTTCGGACATGGCAGATAAATATGTTGGAAAAATAGTTGGGGTTGGCACAGATAACCTGGAATACGTGATTAACATCTATCAGGACGAGACCATTGAGCGCTCGCCAAACGGCATGGTTCGACATGAAGGCCTGAAGCATTTCGAAATGCAATCTGGTGGTGACGTGAAAAAGATTTCTGAGACTGAGTACGAGATTGTGGCTACGGGAGTGAGGGTGACCGTGCATGATGCTCAAAGCTAAGAAAGTCAGTCTGTCATGTGAGCACTTAAATGAGAGTGCCGCATGAACGGCGCGGTCGGGTATGACGTGGAGTGGCGCAAGGACAACGGCAACTGGATCAAGCTGCAGCGCACCGGGATGACCAGTGTCGACGTGGTCGGTATCTATGCTGGCGCCTATGTGGCCCGCGTTCGTGCCGTGAGTGCTTTCGACATTTCGTCGATCTGGCGCAACTCAATCCTGACCAACCTCAAGGGCAAAGCGGGTCTGCCGCCGGCGGTGTCCTTTCTGACCGCGACACCGTTGTTATTCGGCATTGGCCTCAAGTGGGGTTTCCCGGCTGGCGGCGTATGGAAGGTGCAGGACTGGCGTTACGGCAAGCAGCTCGCCGAGCAGGCGGGCCTGCATCAGGACGACCTCATTACCATCAGCAACGCGGCCGCGACCCAGATTCGCGCCGATCAGGACAAGCGGCTGGTACTCGAGCAGCGCCTGTCGGCCAGTGAACAAATCCACTACAAGGAACTGAGCGATGCTCAAACGAAACAGGCTCGCCTGCGCGAACGCCTTGCCACTGCTGATCTGCGGTTGTCAGGCCTCCTCGATACCACGGATTCAGCCAGTGGCAGTTCAGTGCCAGCCGCTACCGGCGCCGGCGGCGTGGTTCATGGAGGAACGCGGCCCGACTTGACCCAGCGCATGCTCAACGAGTTATCGGAATCACCGGCACCGGTGACCAAGGACTGATAGCGCTGGCGGCATGTCAAGCCTATGTACGAGAAGTATCACGCAGATAGGGTGGGGAAGGGGTTGAGAACCAGAAATGCAAAGCCCCGAAGATTCTCGGCTTCGGGGCTTCTAGTTTCGTCGCGACTTCGTGACTACTATCTTTTTTTGACAGGCTTTTTCTTCGGCGCGGGAGCTGGTTCTGGGCGCTTTTGGATCAAGCTTTCTAGCGCTGCATGTCTTGGACTTGTTCATTGCGGATTGTCATGTTCATGCTGATTTTCATCCTGACTCTGAACAACTCAATGTTTGATCCCGATGTCCAAGCCCTCTCCTGTAAACGGGAGAGGGTCCAAGGCCTGATGCCTAGACGTGCAAGCGACCGATCAGACTGACCAGGTCGGCCTGGCGGCTAGTGTCGGTTTTGCGAAACAGAGCGCGCAGTTGCGTGCGCACGGTGTTGATGGACACGCTCAAACGAGCTGCACAGTTTTCCGGAGTGAGTCCCTGAGCCAGTAGTTCAGCCAGGCGCTGTTCGGCCGGCGTGAGTTGGAAGAGCTCGGACAGCAGCTGAGATTGTGGCTGGTTTTCCAGCAGTGCCAGCAGCACCAACGGTATTTGAAAGTGGCGGTTGAAAGCCACTTCGGCCGGGACCGGCGTGACCAGCAGCTCCTGCGGCTGGGTGGGGTTGAGGCACAGCCAGCCGGCGCGGCGCCTACCGTCCTTGCCGGCGGCGCGGCGGATCAGCGCTAGCAGGTGGGTGTCCTGACTCTTGCTGTGCAGGCGATTGAAATGTTCATAGAGCGGGAAAGTGCTCTGGCCCATGTGTCGCGCCGCCATCTGGTTGCAATAGAGTACATGACCGTCGCCGTCCAGCAGCCAGAGCGGGGCGCGATGGTGGTCCAGCAGCAGGTCGCGTGTGGCCAACTCCAGTTCCAGGCGGTTGACCTTGTTGGACAGTTTGGCGGCCTTGAGCAGGTGCGGGCTAACACGCAGCAGCAAGGCCTGCTGTTGGGCGGTTGGCAAGGGCGCGCCGACCTCGTTGAGCACGGTCAGGTAGATGCCCGCATCGGCCTGTTCTTCTAGCTTAACGCAGGAGAGATTATGCAGCCCGAAGGGGATGTAGAACTCCTGATAATAAGGGTCGCGCCGAATGCGTTCGGGACCGAAATCCATGAGGTCGTTGTACCAGTCACCCACTTTGTGGGAGCGGATGAGGACAAGGCCCGGATCCAGATTGCAGTAGTGGCGGTTGTAGACGTCGATCGCGGCGGGGTCGCACAGGTTGAGCGTGGTGGAGGCGTGAGTGCCGCTCTTGCGGTAATCGGTGAAGAGCAACAAGCCCTGCTGTCGCCCGCTGGCCGCGACCAGTCGTTCGAGCAGTGGCCGCCAGGCGGAGTTGTCCAGCACGCACTCATAACAAAGGACGACCAATTCGTCGTAGGCCTTCTGTTCATCCAGTCGTGGCAAGGGCAAGCCTCCCTGCTAGCGGTTGGCGTAGCGCCGTCGAACTTGCGGGCGCTACGTCTTCATATGGCGCATGGTCGAGCTTTCTGCAATACCGGTGGTCGGGAAAGGGGCTTGTGCGTGGTTCGATTATCAGACGAAAGGTTTGTCTGATCATTCAAACGGATGAGGGAGAAGTGGGGGGCTGCGAACTAAAGTCATGACACCGTAAAAATCTCGGATGTATAAGGGGTTAGGTCATGGCAATCATAAATGGTAATGAAAGCGCCAATACGCTGACGGGCGGCTCTGCGGCCGACACCCTCAATGGTCTGGGCGGCAATGACACACTCTTGGGCAACGGTGATAACGACACTTTGGATGGTGGTACCGGCAATGACCTGCTCATAGGCGGACGCGGCAGCGATACTTACCGTTTCGGTCAGGGTTATGGCTTCGATGTGATCGACAATTCCGGTGGCGCCAACAGCGACGTCGACACCATTCGGTTGACCAATCTCAACGCCAACCAGATCCGCCTGACCCGGATCGGTAGCGACCTGGTGCTCAGTGTCCTGACCACTGGTGAAACCCTCACCGTGAGCCAGCACTTCCTCGATGCAGACCACGCGATCGACCGAATTCAGTTCGCAGACGGCAGCCGCTGGAGCGCCAGCGATATCCTGGCCAATCTTTTTTACCCGCCCGTCGTGCCAACCAATGGCGCTGACGTGATCAACGGCAATCCCGGTGATGACATCCTCCTGGGCTTGGGTGGCAACGATACATTGTTGGGTAATGGCGGCAACGACACGCTTGATGGTGGCAGCGGCAATGACCGTATGGAAGGCGGCGTGGGCGATGACACCTACATGGTCGATGCCGCCGCCGATGTGGTGGTGGAAGCGAACAACGCCGGCGATGATCTGGTGCAGGCCAGCATCAACTACAACTTGGGCAGCAATGTCGAGCGCCTTACCCTGACCGGCAGCGCCAACATCAATGGCACCGGCAATGGGCTGGATAACACCCTCAATGGCAATACGGGCAATAACATCCTCGATGGTGGAAGCGGTAACGATCTGATCCAGGGCGGCGATGGTGACGATACGCTGCAAGGCGGGGCAGGGAATGACAACCTCTCGGGTGATGCAGGCAACGACCTGCTCGACGGCGGGAGCGGCAACGACAGCATGGCAGGTGGCAGCGGCAACGATATTTACATCGTCGCGCAGGCCGCAGACGTGGTGTCCGAACAACCCGGAGACGGCACGGATACCGTCCGGTCCTCGGTAAACTACAGTCTGGGCGCCAACCTGGAAAATCTGGAGCTCACTGGAAGCAGTAACCTCAACGGCACCGGCAATACCCTGGCCAACCGCCTGACGGGGAACACCGGCAACAACCGCCTCGATGGCGGCGCGGGGGATGACGTGCTGGCTGGCCGTCGTGGTAACGACACTTACCTGTATGGCAGCAATTATGGTAACGACGTGATAGATAATAGCGGCGGTGCCGCCGCCGATATCGATACGGTGCAACTGGTTGGGCTCAATAGCGGCAACGTGCGTTTTGTGCACATCGGCAATGACCTGCAGATGGTCGTGCTCGCCACCTCACAGACCCTGACCGTGAAAAACTTTTATCTGGGCGCCGATTACGAAATCGACCGGGTGCGCTTCGACAACAACGTTGTCTGGAACACAGCCACGCTCAAGGCGGCGGCCACCAGCCCGGTCAACGTTGCCCCGACCTCAACCGATGACAGCCAGGTCACACTGGAGGACACGCCGGTCATCCTGGGCAGCGCCGACTTCGGCACCTACAGCGACCCGGAAAACAGCCCGCTTGCAGCGGTGAAAATCACCGGCCTGCCAACGCTCGGCAGCCTGCAGTACAACAATGGCAGTGCCTGGATCGCAGTCGTTCAGGACCAGGTCATCAGCAAGGCCGACCTAGACGCCGGCAAACTGCAATTCGTGCCGGCCCCCGATGGCAATGGCAGCGGCTATGTCAGCATCGGCTTCAAGGTGAGCGACGGCACGGCGTTCTCGATCAATGCCAATACCTTGAGTGTCAATGTCACTCCGGTCAACGATGCACCAACGGTCAGTGGCCCGGTCAGTTTGCCCGGTGGCACGGAAGATACGGTCTATACGATCACAGCCGCACAATTGCTGGCCAATGCCAGCGACGTGGATGTCGGTGAGAGTCTGAGTGTGCAGAGTATCAGCGTCGACCCGGCTGACGGCTCGATCACGGCCACCCCAAACGGCAGTTGGACCTTCACCCCGGCGCTGGATCGCAATGGCCTGGTGAATTTTGCGCTTGTGATTGCCGACAGTGCTGGCGCGACGGTCGCCACTTCGGCCATCTTGAGTCTCGCAGCGGTTGATGATGCTCCCGCCGCAGTGGCCACGGTGACTGCACTGAGCGATGACAGTGGCATCGCTGGCGACTTCATCACCAACATCGAAACCCAGACCTTGAGCGGTACTTACACTGGCACCTTGAACAGCGGCGAGATCATCCAGGTTTCCGCCGATGGTGGCACCACCTGGGTAAATGCGGTGGCCGATAATGCCACCCATAACTGGAGCGCCAGCGGCGTCACCCTCATCAGCAGCGGCACCGGCTTGCTGGTCCAGACCATCAATGCCGCCGGCAACAGCCGCGCCGGCACCGGCCACAGCTACACCTTCGATACCAGCGCCGATGTCGGTAACGACCTGAGAGTCGTTCTCGCCGACAGACTGATCAACAACGTCGAGAAGACCGCAGTCGCCTACAGCGTGACGGGACTCGACGCGGACGCCAGCGCCGTCGTCACCTTCAGCGACTCGACCAATAACCACGTGTTCGGCGTCAATGGCAGTGCCGACCTGTCCAGCCTGAACGATGGCCCGATCAACGTATCGATCGTCGCCACTGATGGCGCTGGCAACAGCGCCAGCGGCCTGACCAGTACGGGCAGCAGCCTGAGTTTCGATGAGTTTTTATCTGATTCGGAACTGACGACGCAGTACCAGAGTCTCGGCGTCACCGTGTCTGGCGGCGTAACTATTCTTAATGAGTTCAACTCCCCATGGCCTGCTCAGTCGGGGGTAAATCTTGTCTACGCTGGATCGGGTCTGATGATCTTCACCTTCGACTCGGCCATTACCGGCAATATCCAAACGGTGTCGGCCTATGTCTCAGGTGCCGCCAATACCGGCCTCTTTGCTTACGACGCCGCGGGCGTGCTGGTAGGGCAAGCGTTGTTGCCGCCTGGGGCTCCAGCAAATACCCGGCTGACCGTGAATTCCTCGGGAGGCCCGGTCGCGCGGCTGGAGATCCACGACGGGGGCGCGACCTTCGGGGTGGATAGCCTTACCTTCAGCACCGCCGGCAGCCTGACGCTGGACACCATCGCCGACACGGGCGGCGACCTGACGGTGTCGCTGGCCGATACCCTTATCACCAATACCGAGAAATCGGCGGTCGCCTACACGGTTACCGGTCTCGATGTAGATGCCAGCGCCATCGTCAGCTTCAGCGATGGCAGCCAAAGCGTCGTCGGCGTCAACGGCAGCGCCGATCTTTCCAGCCTGGGCGATGGCCCGATCAGTGTGTCGGTAACGGCCAGCGACACGGCTGGCAACACCGCCAGCGGCACCGGCAGCACCTTCACCCTCGACACTACCGCGCCGTTGGTGAGCGGTCCGGTGACCCTGGCCGATGGCAGTGAAGATTCCGCCTATATCTTCAGCGCCGAGCAACTGTTGGCCAATACCAGCGACATCGGCAACACGCCGAGCGTGAAGAGCGTCAGCGTCAATCCGAACGATGGCACGCTCACCGACCATGGCGACGGAAGCTGGACCTTTACACCGGTCGCCAACCGCAATGGTGCAGTGGCGTTCAATTTGGTAGTCACCGACGGCGGCAACGACGTGGCGACCTCTGCCAACCTCAACCTGGCAGCGGTTAATGATGCACCCGCCGGTGACGTCATCATCAGCGGCAACGCCACCGAAACCCAGACGCTGACCGCCAGCAACACGCTGGCCGACGTCGACGGCCTGGGTACGGTGTCGTATCAATGGCAGTTGTCGGCCGACGGCAGCAGCAACTGGACCGACATCGCCGGCACCACCAGTAATACACTGGTGCTGAGCAACGCCTTACTCGGCCAACACGTGCGCGTGGTTGCGAGCTACACCGACGGCGGTGGTACGGTCGAGTCGGAGGCGAGCGCAGCCACCGCCGCGGTCGCGCAGCTGGTCAATCAGTTCGAGGGCGACGCCGACAACAACGTGCTCGACGGCACCGCCTACAGCGACATCCTGCGCGGCTTCGGCGGTGCCGACATCCTGAACGGGCAAGCAGAGGCCGATACGCTCGACGGCGGTGACGGTGATGACACGTTGAGCGGCGGTGAAGGTGATGACACGCTGAACGGCGGTAACGGCAACGACACATTGCTTGGCGACAACGGAGCCGACACGTTGGATGGTGGTAATGGCAACGACACGCTGAGAGGCGGTGTCGGCAATGACGTGCTGACAGGCGGCACGGATGGCAGTTTCGATCAGTTGAACGGCGATGATGGCGATGACCAGTTGATGTTGGCTCGGGGCTATGCGTCCGGCGGCAATGGTAACGACATCCTCGATGTGCGCACGGCGCTGGTCGGTGCTGCTGTGAACTTGAGCGGTGACGCGGGCAGCGACATCTACCGCGTCGGCAATGCCACGAATACCGTCATCAACGATTACCGTATCGGCAGCGCCGACCTCAACGTGGTCGAGTTCGCCGTTGGCATCGATCCGGCCAGCTTGCAGTTATCGCGCAGCAATTACTACGATCTGATCGTCACCTTCGCCAACGGCCGCACGGTCACGGTGGGAACCCAGCTTTATTCCGCTGATCCGAATGGGGAGTACGGCGTGCAGGAGTTCCGCTTCGCCGACGGTAGCGTATGGGATAGAGCGACTTTTTATAGCCATCTGCCGATCATCAACGGCGACGAGTTCGACAATATCCTTAACGGCGATGCGCGCAACGAAGAGCTCAACGGCCTCGGCGGCAACGACTCGCTGAACGGCCACGACGGTGATGACACGTTGAGCGGCGGTGAAGGTGATGACACGCTGAACGGCGGTAACGGCAACGACACATTGCTTGGCGACAACGGAGCCGACACGTTGGATGGTGGTAATGGCAACGACACGCTGAGAGGCGGTGTCGGCAATGACGTGCTGACAGGCGGCACGGATGGCAGTTTCGATCAGTTGAACGGCGATGATGGCGATGACCAGTTGATGTTGGCTCGGGGCTATGCGTCCGGCGGCAATGGTAACGACATCCTCGATGTGCGCACGGCGCTGGTCGGTGCTGCTGTGAACTTGAGCGGTGACGCGGGCAGCGACATCTACCGCGTCGGCAATGCCACGAATACCGTCATCAACGATTACCGTATCGGCAGCGCCGACCTCAACGTGGTCGAGTTCGCCGTTGGCATCGATCCGGCCAGCTTGCAGTTATCGCGCAGCAATTACTACGATCTGATCGTCACCTTCGCCAACGGCCGCACGGTCACGGTGGGAACCCAGCTTTATTCCGCTGATCCGAATGGGGAGTACGGCGTGCAGGAGTTCCGCTTCGCCGACGGTAGCGTATGG
>RCUO01000457.1_pt1 | contig 20322 bp, 15 predicted proteins | sample 2166161 | NCBI WGS metagenome assembly RCUO01 (sample SAMN09932617, study PRJNA488358) | compost metagenome | feature: garden; material: soil; isolation source: compost soil in cyclohexanecarbonitrile-enriched culture | place: Germany: Experimental Botanical Garden Goettingen | collected 2016-01-27 | reverse complement strand
GCACGAAAGTGGGGGTGATCGACCTGAAGAAAAAGTCGATCACCATGGGTAAAGGATGTTAAATAGTGTTCACTATGTCCCCGAACACCTGTCTACCATGTCCCCGGACCGTACAGGGAGAGGGTTGGGGTGAGGGCATCAGACCGCACCCTTTAAAACGGTCGCAACCCCCGCCCCACCGGCACCGCGCTGACCCACATCGTCACCGCCGCCACCAGTAAAATTACCCCGCCTGCTAACGCCAGCGTCGTCCAGCCCACCTGCCGCCACAATACCGGCGTTTTGTTGCCGCTCAGTTTCACCGCCAGCTGGCGAAAACTGTGGACCAGCAAGGCCAGAGACGTAATCGTCAGCGACGTCCCCGCCGCCATCGCCAGTGCGGAAATCACGCCCCAGCTAAATACCCCAATCACCTTACTGAACAGCAGCACCATGATTGCCCCGGAACAGGGCCGCATCCCCATCGACAGAATGATCATCAGCCGTGCGCGCCAGTCGTCCCCGCTTTGCAGCTGTTCTTGCGTCGGCAAATGCTGATGACCGCAACCGCAGTGGGCATCGTGAACATGATGCGGCGTGAACGTTTTGAATTTGGGTTTTTGCAGCAATGCGCGCAGTTTTTTGAGCGCTCGCCAGCAGAGCAATAGCCCAAGCACGCCCACCAGCGCATAGCTCCCCTTCTCCAGCCAGAAACTGCTCATGTGCAGCTGACGAGCCGGGAGTTGCAGTACCGTCAGCACCACGACCACCAGCGCAATCGCCACCAGTCCCTGCAATAACGAAGAGGCAAGCGTTAAGCCAATACTCGATTTGAGCTTTGAAGGATGGGTCGCAAGCCAGGTGGTAATGACGATTTTCCCGTGGCCCGGCCCCAGCGCGTGCAGCACGCCATACAGAAAACTGAAGATCAGCAGCGAGCCACCGGCTTTGGTCGGGTTCTCCGCCACCGCTTTGAGCAGTCCGCTCATTTGCTGATTGACCTCGCGCTGCCAGATGATGCTTTTCATCATCACCTGCGGCCACGCCTGCCAGAGCCAGAATGCGCCAACGGCGGCCAGAACCAGAAACAGGAATAGCGGCCAGAGGTGCAGCCAGCGGCGTTTTTTACTGAGAGAAGAAGCCATCACTGACATTGCACGGTCACCTGCTGCGCGAACTGTTTACCCAAATCCATATCCTCCGGCGGCGCATCGGCTTTATCGAGCGACAGCGCAAAGTTCATCGTCTCTTCACTCGGCTTTGGCGTATGGACTGCAATCGTGCAGCGCTTTTGCAGCGCGGCGGGAAGCGCCGCATCTTTGTCTTCGGCATAGCTCATGTCGACGTAATAGCTCGGATCAAAAGTCGAGAAAGTGTATTTCTGCCCGGCCAGCGGCTGCGGTTCGGCCAATGGCAAAATAAAGGTTAACACTGCCTGATGGCCATCGCGCTCCATGCCGTAGGTGGTCGGTCGATTAAGAAATTTAACCTTTTGCCCGTCATGCCAGAACTCGGTGAAATAGTGCTGCCCGAGCACATTGGCCATCACTTCCGCTGCCAGCTTTTTCCAGATCTCATCGCCAGGCTTTGCCGCGCCTGCATCATAAAGCAGATCGGCCGAGGTGATTTCATCCATCGTCCAGCGCATTTTCAGGCCGCTCATCTGCATATCATCGGCGACAATTTCCGTCTGCAGGCTGATAAAACTGTGAGGATGCGCACTGGCCGCCGAAGATAAAACCGCCAAAAATAGCGCCGAAGCGCTGTGTTTAACTATTTGCATCGATTCCTCACGTCAAAAATTCTGTGATGTTCTCCCGCATTCCTGACGGAAAGACCCACGGGTGCGCTTTCCTGCGCACATCCTTTAGCTATTCTTATCGAATACCCCTACTGGATACCCGACAGATGATGACGACACTCGAAAACCCATCTGTGCTTTCCAGTTCGCAGCGCCGCTGCCAGGTGCTTTTGATGCTTTACCTGCCAGGTTTTGCCGTTACTCCGCAAAGCATTATCGATATCAATGGGGTCGACGACGACATCGCACGGCAAGATATAGCCGAGACGCGCGATGAGATCCAGCGCTATCACCGGCTGAACATCGTGACGCATCATGACGGCAGCTACCGAATTGAAGGTACGACGCTCGATCAACGCTTATGCCTGCTGCACTGGTTGCGACGGGCGCTGCGGCTGTGCCCGCATTTTATTAGCCAACAGTTTACCCCTACGCTTAAAACAGAGCTTAAACAGCTCGGCATCGCGCGTACGCTGTATGACGATACTAATTTGCGGGCGCTGATTGCCTTCTGTTCCCGCCGCCTGGAGCGCAACTTCGAGTGCCACGACGTACAATTTTTGCAGCTCTATTTGCAATATTGCCTGATCCAGCATCATCTGGGCCAGACGCCGCAGTTTTCCCCCGTTCAGCGCCACTGGGCACATTCGCGCGGTGAATATCTGGCGGCGCAGGAGATTGTCCGCCACTGGCAGCGCCGGGTGCGACAAAGTCCGCACGCCGATGAGCCGCTGTTTCTGTCATTGCTGTTTATGATGCTGCGCACCCCCGATCCGCTGCGCGATGCGCATCAGCTGGATCAACGCCTGCGCCACGCCATCTCACGCATGATCGGCCGTTTTCGCGGGCAGACGGGAATGCGCTTTAGCGACGAACAGGGGCTGACGGATCAGCTGTATATTCATCTTTCCCAGGCGCTGGATCGCTCGCTGTTTGGCATCGGGATCGACAACAGCTTGCCGGAAGAGATTGGTCGCCTGTACCCGCGTCTGATGCGCACCACAAGGGATGTGCTGTTTGAAGTGGAAGCGGAATTTGGCCTGCGTTTTTCTGATGAAGAGATGTGCCTGGTGGCGGTGATTTTTGGCGCGTGGCTGATGCAGGAAACGGATCTGCATGAGAAACAGGTCGTGCTGCTAACGGGCGATGACAAAGCCAGTGAAGTGCTGATTGAGGGGCAACTGCGCGAACTGACGCTGCTGCCTCTCAACATTCGCTATGTATCGCTTCAGACGTTCCAGAAAGAGGGCGCACCGCGCGAGGCGGCGCTGATCATTACCCCTTACGCCACCGCCCTGCCCCTGTTCTCGCCGCCGCTGATCCACGCCGTTGAGACGCTAAACCCGCAGCAGCAGGAACATATTCGCGCCATGCTGGAATCATAACGCCACGTTTTGCGCTGCCACTTTGGGACGAACCACCAGAGCCGGCAGCGCCACCAGCGCCATTACCCAGAACACGCCGTGGCCGAGATGCTGATACAGGAAGCCCGCGAACACGGTCATCACCGCAATACTGCCGCCCATCGCCACTGCCGAATAGACCGCTTGCAGACGAATGACTTCGCTGCCCTGACGCGCAGCGATATAGCGCATCGCCGCCAGATGGCAGACGGTGAAGGTGCCGCAATGCAGGATCTGGGCGACAATCAGCCACGGTAAATCGGTGGTCCAGCCCATGATGCCCCAGCGCAGCACGCCGCACACGGCGGAGAGCAGGAGCAGATCGCGCGCACCAAAGCGGCGGAACAGCTTTTTGCTGAGAGCAAAAATGATGACTTCCGCCACCACGCCGAGCGACCAGAGATATCCAACAGCAGACGCAGAATAACCCGCGCCCTGCCAGTAAATCGCGCTGAAACCGTAGTACGCCGCGTGCGCGCCCTGCAATAAACAGACGCAGGCCAGAAAACGCCAGCTTTGCTTAATCAGTGTGCTCCACGCAGCCCAGCCGGTGCTCTCCTGCTGGCGGCTTTCACCCTGCGGTTTGACCGACGGTTGCAGCAGCATTCCCAGCAGCATCGAGGCAATCCCGACGCTGAGCAGCGCCAGAATGGCATGATAATCGTAAAGGCTGACCAGCTTGCCGACCAGCGCCGAGCCAATCACAAAGGCCACCGATCCCCACAGACGCACGCGCCCGTAGTCCATCGTTACCTGTTTTTGCCAGGTGTTCGCAAGGGCATCCGTCAGCGGAACCAGCGGCGAGAAGAAGAGGTTAAAGCCGACCATCACCACCATCAGCCAGGCAAACTGCTGGCTGACCCAGAAGCCTGCAAGGAACACCAGCGTGAGCAGCGCAAGAATGCGCATGGCTTTAATCAGCAGAGAGGGATCGCTGACGCGCGGCGCAATCAGCAGGCTGCCGAGGAATCGCGCCACCAGGCCTGCGCCCAGCAGTACGCCGATGGTTTCCGGAGTCAGGCCGATACCTTTGAGCCACACGCTCCAGAAAGGCAGAAAGATACCGTAGCTAAAAAAGTAGGTAAAATAGCTGAGCGCCAGCCAGCGCGTGGAATGCAAACCCATGAATCCCTCCCGTTTTGGAGGCGCTAGTCTGGCGCTAAAAAGGGGCTGGCGCAAGCGGGTATTAACAGCCGATTAACAGGAATTTACCGTTGATTCGACGGCAATTTCCATCGCCAAACGGGTACTGTCGCCCCGTCCTAACGCCACTAATCCTGGCTGTCCGGCCTGATGATGGGCGTTCACCGGATGACTCTGGGGTTCGAGGCATAAGAATGATTCACCCGACATTCGGAACAGCATCAGCCAGGGTGTTTGCGATGATAATGCGACAGTCATCACATCTCGCTGAATCTTCGCCACGCCGTTCCAGCCGGAATAGCCGACATTCAGCCAGCCGTTCTCGCCGTGTTTTGCCTCGCTGAAATCGATCGCGGGCGGAATTTCACCCTGCCACGCCAGCGGCAAATGCATCTCCCCTTCCGGCCAGTAGCCGCTGGCGAAAAACTGCACGCGGCTACCCTCATCAAACACAAACCACGGATGAAAGCCGAGACCGTAGAGCATCGGGTTTTGGCCGAAGTGCGTGAGAGTTAATTCTGCCCGCAGAACGTTTTCCCGCAACCCGTAGCGCAGCTCGGCCAGATAGTCGAAACCGCAGGGGTGCTGGCTGCGAAGCAGAAGCAGGCACTCCGTATCCGATACGGATTCAACGGACCAGCGCTCAAGCCAGCCGTTGCCGTGCAGGAAGAACTCATCATCGACCGGACTGCGAGGCAGCGCGACTTCACGCCCCTGAAATGAAAAGCGATTCCCGGACACCCGGTTTGCCAGCGGCAGCATTGGGAATAGTGCACTTTCACCTTTGTCCCACAGGACGTGTGTGTCGTGAGTGAGGGACACCAGCTCGCGCAGCCCGCCTCCCTGCGGGTCGGCGCTAAGGCGCAGATGCGCGTTTTGAAGCAGTAACGAGTTCGCCATCAGTGAGCCCGTCCGGCATTCGCCGCATGAGTACTTTTCGTGTGCTGTTTTTCCAGCTGTTCTTCCAGCGCTTCGAGGGTCACGCCTTTGGTTTCCGGCACGTTACGCAGAATGTAGAGATACCCGGCCGCACAAATCACGCCGTACAGCAGGAAGCTGCCCGCCGCGCCCAGCCCGGCATTGAGCAGCGGGAAGGTGTAGGTCAGCAGGAAACAGGCCACCCACAGAGCTAACGTTCCGAGCGACATCGCCAGCCCGCGCACGCGGTTCGGGAAGATTTCAGAGAGCAGCACCCAGGTGACCGGGGCCAGCGTCAGAGCGTAAATTGCAATCGCCGCCAGCACCAGCAGCAGAACCGGCCAGCCCATGATGTTCATCGCATAGGCGCTGGCGATCAGCACATAGATAATGGTCAGGCCCGATGCGCCCAGCAGCATCAGCTTGCGACGTCCGATTTTGTCCACCAGCGGCAGCGCGGCGACGGTAAAGACGAGGTTAATAATGCCCGTAGCCACAATCGATTTCAGGGTGTCGTTGATATCAAACCCGGCGGAGGCAAAGATCTCCTGAGCGTAGTTGAAGATCACGTTGATCCCGCACCACTGCTGGAACATCGCCAGCACCATGCCGATAATCACAATCGGTTTGATTTGCGGCTGCAACAGCGTGGAGTAAGAGACTTTCTGAGTGTCTTTTTCCAGCGTATGGGCAATCTCTTTCAGCGTCTGACTGGCGTACTGCGCGGTGCCAATGCGCTCCAGCATGGCGCGCGCACGTTCCGGTTTACCGACTTTCATCAGCCAGCGCGGGGATTCCGGCACGAAGAACATCAGCAGTAAAAAGGCCAGAGCAGGCACCAGCCCTGCGCCAAACATCCAGCGCCAGCCGATTTGCCCGTTCCAGCTGTGGAGGATGGTCTCCTGCGTTGCGCCTGCCGCCACCGGCTCGGCGATCATCAGGTTTACCAGCTGCGCGGCCAGTACGCCAACCACGATGGTGAGCTGGTTGACCGCCACAAAGCGACCGCGTTTTTCTGCCGGGCTGACTTCGGCGATATAAAGCGGGCTAAGCGCCGAGGCGAGACCAATCCCGATTCCGCCAATAATGCGAAACACCACGAAAACGTCGAAATTATGCGCCAGCGCCGCGCCCAGCGCGGAGATGCTAAACAGCAGCGCAGACAGAATCAGTGGGCGCTTGCGTCCCAGCTTATCGGCGCACCAGCCAGAGATCAGCGCACCAAAAATACAGCCCACCAGCGCGGAGCTCATCGCCCAGCCGGACTGCGCCGGATCGGTTATTGAGAACCAGGCTTCGTAGAAGGGTTTTGCCCCGCCAATCACTACCCAGTCGTAGCCAAACAGCAGCCCACCGCAGGCCGCAACCAGGCAGATGGTCCAGACGTAGCCCATTTTCAGTTGTGTCTGTGCGTCATTATTCATCGTGATTCCTCTTTAAGGGAATGCAGGAAACAGAGGGTTAACAGGTGGGTTGCCCCACCTGTCAGGTCAGTTAGTTAAAAATGCCAGCCGCCAGCGCGTGCTGAACGAAATGCGCTTTGTCGTGCGCAGGATTCAGGGTTAACAGGGTATTGAGGAAACGCTGGCTGGCGGTGAAATCCCCCAGTCCCGCGTGGCCGAGCGCCTCGATAAACAGACAGTGCTGCTGATGCTGTAGCCCGGCGGGTGCATCAAGCACCACCAGATCCGGCAGCGAAACAGCAAAGAAATCGGCCTCAGGTACATCGTCGTGATGGGCTTTCGCCCAGGTCAGGAAACTGTTGAAGTGACGCTCGGCTGCGGCACTGTCGCCCAACGCGCGCATCGCCATCCCCTGCCAGAAGAGATAATCGGCGGGCTGGTCGTTGTAATAGCGCCCGGCATCGAGCGAACTTCCGCCCTGCGCCGCGCGGGTGAAGCAGCGCTGCGCCTCGGCCTGGCTGTCGCACTGCGCATGGCAGTAGCCGAGCAGATACCAAATATCGTTATCCGTTTGCCCCGGCAGACGCCCTTCCCCGAGGTTATGCGGATAGCGGAGCGCGGCCTGCAGCAGGTTTATCGCCTCAGCAAAATCCCCGCTGGCAATGTGCTGCAAGGCGCGATGCTGTTGGTTGAGCAGATACTGGCCGGTGACTTTGCCTTCCCCGCCCTCCCACGGGTGGAACTCTCGGGTTTTCAGTACGTTCGCTGCATCAGCGTAGCGCCCGGAGCCATTCCACAGATTCAGCAGTTCTGCCGTCAGGTCGTCGCGTTTAAGGGCAACGTTTTCATGGGCGGACAGCATCGCCAGACGTTTCGCCACCGTTTCGCCAGTGAGTTTGTTCAGGTAGTCGAGTTCGAACGGGAAACGCGGATTTTCCGGTTCCAGCTCGACGGCACGTTGCAGATACTGCTGCGCCAGCGCCAAATCCTGCTGTTTGTTCCATGCGTAAATGCCCAGCAGGCGCTGGGCTGGCGCAAACTGCGGCTCCTGTTGCAGGGTGAATTGCCAGCAAGAGACCGCTTCGTCATAGCGACGTTTGCTGTACCAGAAGCAGCCCAACTGATAGCGGGCAAAGGCATCATCCTGCAAGGTTTGCAGCATTTGCACTTCGTCGAGCGCGTTCGGGAAACGCACGCGGTTAGGCTCGCAGCGCCGCGCGGCAGCGAGGTGACGGGCGCGCGTGTCTGCATTTTCACTTAGCGCCGCACGCCACAATTGCGGGAGCGTCTCCTGGCTGTCGAGCAGATCCAGCACCTCGCGCGTCGCATCACTCATGCCCAGCGACGTTAACCAGCCCGCCAGCACGCAGGCATTTGCCCCGCGACGACCCGTCACCTGACGCAGTTTTTCCCGCGAGATGTCATCTTGATTTATCGCCCAGCGCGCATAGTGCAGGATGTAGCTGAGAGGATGGGTGCGCAGACCGGCATCGATAAACGCCAGCGCGTCGTCTTCGCGTCCGAGTTTTGCCAGCGCCAGCGCCTTTAGCCCCATCGCCAGGTTATTGCTGGCATTGATCCCGAGACTGACCTCGACTTTTTCCAGTGCGTCGGCGTAGTCACCGCGCTTCATCGCCAGACGCGCCAGTGACCAGAACGCCGCGTCGCGACAGTTGCCGCTCCACGAGGCTTTGTAGTAGTGATCCCAGGCTTTTTCGTCATCACCCATACGCTCGAGCGCCGTCGCCAGCAGCTGGCTGGCTTCGCCATCGCGCGGGTTTTTATTCAGCTGATGGGCGCGTACCAAAGCCGCTTTCGCGCACTGCTGCGCCAGGGCCCAGTCGGCGCGGTTGAGCGCCAACGTCCCGAGCGCGACGTTGTTGCGATAGTCGTGAGCGTCCAGCGCCAGCGCACGGCGGTAGTAATCTTCCGCGTAACGGCTGGCGTGGTTGTACTGCTCCAGGTGCTGGCCGATAAAATAGAGTTCGTCGCAATTTGTGATGTTTTCCGGCAATGCCGGGGCGGTGGCAGGGGTGGGCAGCGGCGTCTCTTCGGGAATATGCTCCTGATAGCTCAGCAGCGTGCGGCCCGATGCGTCTTTCACCGTCAGGGTTAAACGCGCGTCGTGGCCTGCCAGCGTCTGCTGGTGGCTCTCGCCCGGCATCAGGCTGAGGCGCGTTTGCCAGAGCGTTTTACCTTCAGCGCTCAGTTCAAGACTCACCTCCACCAGCGGCGCGATGGCGTAAATTCCCAGCTGTAAATGCGGCGCGTGGCGTTCCAGTTTTAACGCCAGCTGGGTATTGGCGTTCTGCACCATACCCAGCTCGCTGTAAGGCAGGAAATTCTGCACGAACACTTTCTCTTCGTACGGCGCAAGCCAGGTGAAATCCGGCTGGTTATCGGTAAAGACGCCGGTCATCAGCTCAATATAGGGGCCGTTTTCATCCGTCAGATGGCGATCCCAGGCGCGGCCAAACTCTTCATGGCCCCAGGTCCACTGCTTTTTACCCGGTGAAACGTGATGATCGGCAACGTGCAGCAACCCGCCGCGCTCACCGTGGTGGTACGCCCCGACAAAATCGTAATCAGATTTCTCGGCCATGTAGGAGGTCGGCACTGGCACGTTTTTGTAGCGCGAGATATCCACGCCCGCCGAATAGTCGACTTTGTAATAGGTTCCATGAGCAATCGGGAAGGCGGAGACATCGCGTTTACCGTGATCAAAGACTGCCGTCACATCTGGCGGGAAAACGCTCTGGTGGTCGTCCCCGCCCTTCACCGCCGGGTTGGCCCACCACAGGAAGTGGCGCGGCGTGGCGTTGGGGTTAAATACTTTGCCGGTAATTTCGATCAGCGCACGATCCGGATAAAGCGTAAAACCGGTCATTACCTGAAGGCCACGCATCGGTTCGGCTTCGCCCATCCAGACGGTTTGTGCGCCGTTGTCGGCAGGCTGAATGCTCACATCCACGGGCATAAACGTGGTCGGACGATGGTGCTGCGGCCAGTTAAATTCTATACCGCCGGAGATCCACGGCCCGAGCAGGCCGACCAGCGCGGGTTTGACCACCTCGTTGTAGTAGACAAAATCGCGCTCTTTGACTTTGTCATAGGCGCGGTGAATTCTTCCGCCCAATTCCGGCAGCAGCATAATGCGGATAAAGTCGTTTTCCATCCACACCGCCTGGTACTCGCGCATTTCGCGTTTGCCCGTCAGGGTGTCGGTGACGCCATAGGGATAGACCGCGCCGGACGAGCCTTGATAGACGCGTTTTTCGAGAAACATCGGATTGGTATCTTCGCTGCCTGTCGTCCAGGTGGGGAGAGAGAGAGTTTCTTGCCAGACTTTAACAACTCCGTACATAGCCATTCTCCAGTAAACAAATGTTAGTGAATGAGGGGATGGCAACAGTCTGGCGGAGAGTGATATGTTTTAATTGCTTAAAGCTCACGCAATACAGTTAACGAGGTTTAGTGAAATGCAGGAGTCAGGTCTGAACAATCAGCGGGTGCGACAGCTTAATCGCCAGACTCTGCTGAAACTGGTGTGGAAACACAAACAGCTGAGCAAATCGCGTTTTGCGCAATTTACCGGCCTGTCGATTCCGGCGGTCAGCAAAATCCTCGATGAACTGGTGGAGGATGGCAAACTCAGCCACTCCAGTGAAAATATGAGCAGCAGAGGGCTGAACGGCGGCAGTTATCAGATTCCGCCTGAGGGCGATTACATTCTCTGCATGAATGTGACCCCCACCAGTATCGAAAGCCAACTTTGCGATGCGCAGCTGTCGGCGCTCGGTGAGTTTGAACGCCGCGCCATCAGCGCCCCCACACCGCAGGCACTGCTGGCCGCAATTGAATCTATCTGGCTGCTGCAGTCAAAAAACTGGCCGCGAAAAATCATCAACCTGGCGCTGGGCATTCACGGCCAGGTTGACCCGGTGACCGGCGTGTCGCAAACCATGCCGCAAGCACCGTGGCGCGGGAACGTGGAGATTAAATATCTGCTGGAGGAGAAGCTGCGCGTCACGGTGAAGCTGGATAACGACTGCGTGATGCTGGCCCTCGCGGAGAAATGGCAAAATGCGCAGAACCGCGAGGATTTTTGCGTGATTAACGTCGATTACGGTATCGGCTCGTCGTTCGTGATTAACGGACAAATTTATCGCGGGAATTTATACGGTAGCGGGCAAATCGGGCATACGATCGTTAACCCGGATGGCGCGATGTGCGACTGTGGCCGCTATGGCTGCCTGGAAACGGTGGCCTCGCTTTCGGCCCTGAAAAAGCAGGCGCGGATCTGGCTTAAGAGCCACCCTGCTGTCCCGCAGCAAGATCCTGAAACCCTCAGCTCACAGCAGCTGGTGAAAGCCTGGCACGCGGGCGACGAACACGTGATGCGCTGGGTGGAAGAGTCGGCGCATGCGATTGGCTTGAGCCTGTATAACTTCCTCAACATTCTGAATATCAATCAAATTTGGTTTTATGGCCGCAGCTGCGGGTTTGGTGAGAGTTGGCTTGAAGCGATAAAACAGCGCATCGGCTTTAATCCGTTTGATCACAGCGATGGCTTAAAGCGCAATGCCACGCAGATTAATTTTGGCGGCTTAACCCGCGCCCAGCAGGTAATGGGCATTGGATATTTGTATGTCGAAGCCGCGCTTGAAAATGAAGGCTAACGCGATTCAGCTTTTCCTTTAATATATTTACCGGGTAAATATTTTATTAAGACAAAGAGATTATTAGCATTTCGATTAGTAATCCGTGTTTACTGAAATATAAACGCCCGCGCAAAGTCCGTTTCATTTTAGCCTCCTACAATTGCCAACGTTCAATTCTCTCCGGGTTCAATAAAATGAATCCGCGCTTCCTGGCAATTAGGAGTTTTCAGAATGGAATTAGCACAAGTCAATGAGCAAAAGACCGTGAATAAGGATAATTTCGCGAGCGACAGAGTTTCCTGGAGCACCGCTATTTCCTATGGCATGGGGAGCTTCGGGGCAAATGTGATGTATGCCTTTATCGCTATCTATCTCATGCTTTACTATACCGACAGTTTTGGCATCAAAGCCGCAGCAGTCGGATTATTGTTTTTAATCGCCCGCCTTGTCGATGGCGCAACGGATATTGCCCTCGGCATTCTGGTGGATAATACCCACACAAAAATGGGGAAATTCCGCCCGTGGATTCTGGTCGGCAGTATTCTGGTTTCTCTGACCACCGTCGCCTGTTTTCTGAGTCCGGACCTTTCAGAGGCCGGAAAGCTGGTATATGCCTACTCGACCTATATATTGTGGAGTGTCTGCTTCGCGATCATTGATATTCCCTACTGGTCGCTGTCCGCCGCCATCACGCAGAATCCGACGGAACGCACCAAAGTGATTACCATTCCCCGAACCATTGCCACCTTCGGATTTCTCTCCGTCAGCGCCTCGACGCTGTGGCTGGTAAAGTACGTCGGAAGCTGGTGGGCCGTGGCCATTATTTACAGTGTGGTCTTTCTGGTGTGTATGCTAATTACCTTTTTTGGCGTCAAGGAAAAGCATACGGTGCCGCGCAAAGAGCGTCAGAGTTTCAAAGGATTCTGGACCTTGTTAAAACAGCATCGCCCGCTGCGGTTATTACTCATCGGGATGTTCTTATTAGAAATGATCGGCGTAATTCGTGGAACCTTCCAGCTTTACTTCTTTATCTATAATTTAAATGCTGAAATGATGTTAGGGATTTTCCTGACTGTATCGATGATTGCACAGGTTTTGGGTGCCGTAGCCTCTCCCTTTATTTCTGCCAGAATAGGAAAAAAGAATACCGCTATTTACAGCAGCGCGGTCATGGCGCTGGCCTGTATGCTGTTATTCTTTTTCCAGTCCAACATCATATTAATCTTTATTGTTGGCGCTCTGGCGCCGTTCTGTGGCGGGATTGGGCAAATCTCCCTTTATTCGATGGTCGCAGACTGCGTGGAATACGGCGAGTGGCGCAGCGGCAATCGCTCCGAAGGAATGGTTTTTTCACTCAATATTTTTAAAACCAAACTCTCAGGCGCCATTGGCGGCGCAATCGGTGGATTTATGCTGTCGTGGGCCGGATATATTCCGCATCAGGTTCAGGCGACCGAGACCGCCATGTGGATCGGTCTGTTATTCACGATGATTCCGGGCGTTTTAACCCTGCTAAGCCTGGTCCCGCTGGCTCGCTATGAAATTACCGAAGAACGTTTCTACGAAATTTTGTGCGATATCCATCAACGTAACGCCTCGTCCTCTGCCGAGGTGAAAGCATGATTATCTGGAACCCTGAAAAACAGTATTTCCACCTGCAGAATAGCCAGATTAGCTACGTTTTCGGGATTGCACATCAGCGTTATCTGGTTCACTGCTACTGGGGTAAACGTATTGCCGACTGTTCGCAACCGCATGATTACCCGAAGCTCGACCGGTCATCGTTTTCCCCGACACCAGCCGAATGGCCGGACAGGACGTTCTCGCTGGATACGGTGTTACAGGAATATCCGGGACACGGCGCTGGCGATTACCGCGAGCCTGCCTTTGAAGTACGTTATGCCGACGGGCATCAGGTGTCGAACCTGCACTATGTTTCACATCAGATAGTGTCAGGGAAACTCGCCCTCGATGGCCTTCCCGCCACATGGGTCAGTTCGCCGGAGGAAGCACAAACGCTGAGGGTGACGATGGCCGATCCCGTTACGCATCTGCAGGTGGAACTTAGCTACACGATTTTTCGTGACCTGCCGGTGGTAACGCGCCACGCGCGGATCACAAACCCGGGCGACAAACCGCTGCGTCTGCTGCGCGCTCTGAGCTGTTCGCTGGATTTCCCCGACAGCGAGTTTGAGCAGATCCAGTTCCCCGGCGCGTGGGCGAGAGAGCGTCAGCTGCATCGTCAGCCGCTGAACCCCGGCATAACGGTCCTCGACAGCAAGCGCGGGGCGAGCAGTACCCATCAGCAGCCGTTTATTAGCCTGGTTCGCCCGCATACCACCGAAATGCAGGGCGAGGCGTGGGGGTTGCATCTGGTCTACAGCGGTAATTTTACCGCCCGCACTGAAGTAGATGCGTATCAACAGACCCGCGTTCAGCTCGGCATTAACCCTCATGGTTTTGGCTGGGAACTAAACCCCGGCGACAGTTTCCAGACGCCAGAGGCGGTGCTCGCCTGGTCGGAAACTGGGCTGAATGGGCTTTCTCATGCCCTACACACGCTCTATCGCGACCATCTGGTGCGTGGCCCCTATCGCCATCAGACCCGCCCGATTCTCGCCAACAACTGGGAATCGACGTATTTCGATTTTAATGAGGAAAAATTACTGCGTTTTGCGCGCAACGCCAAAGCGCTCGGCGTGGAACTGCTGATGCTCGACGACGGCTGGTTCGGTGAGCGCAACGGAGATACGTCGTCGCTAGGCGACTGGTTTGTTAACCAGCAGAAATTCCCCCACGGTCTGCGCCCGCTGATCGATCAAGTGCATGCCCTGGAGATGAAGTTCGGCCTGTGGTTTGAGCCGGAAATGGTGTCGCGGCGCAGCGAGCTGTTTGCTGAGCACCCGGACTGGGTCCTCAACGCGGGCGATCAACCGCTCTCCGAAGGGCGTAATCAGTACATTCTCGATTTAGGCCGCCCGGAAGTGCGCGACAATATTCTTGAACAGCTGAGTACGTTTCTCGCCAGCCATCCCGTGGATTACATCAAGTGGGATATGAACCGCAACATGACCGAAGTCGGCTCTTCAACGGCGCGAGCCGCACAGCAGCAGGAGACGGCGCATCGCTACATGCTGGGCCTGTATGCGCTGCTGGATGCGCTGACCACACGCTTCCCGCACATTTTGTTTGAGTGCTGCGCGGGCGGCGGCGGACGCTTCGATCCGGGGATGCTGTTTTACATGCCGCAGGCCTGGGTCAGCGACAATACGGATGCTGCTTCGCGGGTGCAGATCCAGTACGCCACCAGCATGTTGTATCCGCCTGTCATGCAGTGCGCCCATGTTTCCGAAGTACCTAACCATCAGATGGGGCGTTCCACCAGCATGGCGATGCGCGGGGCCGTCGCCATGAGCGGCAATTACGGCCTGATGCTCGACCTGATGCACAGTAACGCCGAGCGCGATGACGCCGTGCGCCAGCAGATCGCATTCTACAAACAGCACCGGAAACTGCTGCAATTCGGCACTTTCTGGCGACTCATCTCACCGTGGGAAAACCCTGATTTTGCCGCCTGGATGTTTGTCTCTCCCGACCAAAGCGAAGCGCTGCTGATGGCCTTCTCGCTCGTGATCCACGCCTCGGCTCCCCTGCGTAAAATCCGTCTCGCCGGGCTGGACTCTGCTTCGCGGTATCAGTTGGACGACCAGTGTCTCGGCGGGGATGAGCTGATGTACCGCGGGATCTTCGTCGATCCCCCTCTGAGCCGGGATTACATCAGCCGCATCTGGCATCTGAAACGTCAGCCTTAACGCCAGGGGGCGCTGGCCCCCATTAATCGCGCTGTTCTGAATATCAGTCTTCACATGGAGGAGGAGTTTCTATGCACTATTTTCGCCTTTACGCGCTGCTTGCCGCTCTGCTGGCAAGCGTGCCTGTCATTCTATTTCCTGCCCCTGCCACCGCGTCCGGCTTCGTTGATGATTCTCATCTCACCGGCGGAATTTATTACTCCCAGCGCTATCGCGACAAGCGCGACATGACCGTCGGCAGCGAGGATTACGGGCATTACGTGGAAGATCTTCACCATTCGACCTTTAACGCCAATCTCGATTTCACCTCCGGTTATGCGGCGGACCTGATTGGCCTCGACGTGGCCGGTTTTGCCGCCGCCAACCTTGCCACCGGCAGTGCGGCGCATCCGAATGAAATTAGCCTGAGCTCTGCACATCAGCGCTGGGGCGAGGATTGGTCCGGCGATAAGGGCGGTTTTAATCTCTACAAAGCGGCGCTGAAAATGAAATATGACGATTACTGGATGCGCGCAGGTTACATCCAGCCGTCCGGCCAGACGCTGCTTGCCGTCCACTGGGGATTTGTGCCCGGTGCTTATCAGGGGGCTGAAATCGGCGGCAGCTGGGATTTTGGCGAGCACGGCGCGCTGTCCAGTTCGTACCTGTGGTCGGATAAATACAAAGCCCCGTGGTACACGGAGATGTACGAGTTCCGCGCGGCGGATAACACCACCAAAATCAATTACGTTCACTCTCTTGGGCTGCGTTACGACTTCAAAAATAAACTGGTGCTGGAGGCTTCGATGGCTCAGGCAGCTGATTTTATGGATCAGTATTTCGGCAAAGTGTCGTACAGCTTCCCGGTGGCCGGCAACGACTTGCGCATGAGTTATCAGTTTTACGGCGCAAAAGACAAAGTGGGCGATAACACCATCGCCGCCTATGGTTCCGTCAACGACGAATATGACGGGTTAGCCTGGCTGCAGGGCATCATGCTCGGCTATACCGTGGATACGCTGGATTTCCGCCTCGAAGCGCAGACCGTAAAAGCCGAAGGTAACCAGGGCTTCTTCCTGCAACGTATCACCCCGGCTTATGCCAGCTCCAACGGACGACTGGATATCTGGTGGGATGCGGCATCCGACTTTGATGCCAACGGTGAAACCTCTGTCTTCGCCGGTGTGACCTATGACCTGAAAAATTACGATCTGCCCGGCTGGGCGATTGGCGCAGGTTATGCCTACGGCTGGAATGGTAAACCCTGCACTACCTGTACCGTGAACGGAGAGCTTGCCGATCAGAGTCAGCGCATCGATGAATCTGCCTGGACCTTCAATATCGCCCACACGGTGCAGACCGGCCGCCTGAAAGGCACGTTGTTTAATCTGCACTACATCAACTACGACAACCACGGCAGTAACCCCAATTACAGCGGCGGCTACAACAACATGTTCCAGGACGAAATCGACATTAAATTCAATGTGATTGCGCCATTTACGATTTTTTAATCGCTCATAAACCACAGGAGATCAGAGATGAAAATAATAGGGATAGTTTTTGGGCTTTTACTGCTGGCGGGCTGTCAGACATCGCCCTCTTCGCAAACTCAGGAAACCGTTTCACCCACCGACTATCAGGCCTGCATTCAAGCCGCTAAAAGCGGGAACGGGGCGGAAAGCGAGGCGAAGTGTGAAAGGGTGATGGATGACACACGCTAAGGGTTAAGCAGCTGATTATTTGGTCTTATGGCGGAGTTCCGGGTTGTGTATTAGCTTTAACGTAAACCCCACCCAATAACGAGCCTGCCATGAACACTCTACGCTATTTCGATTTCGGTCAGTCCCGCTCGCTGGTTCTGCTGATTGCACGTATCGCGGTTGTTGTGTTGTTTATTATTTTTGGACTTCCAAAAATAACCGGGTTTGATGGAACAGTGCAGTATATGACGTCGCTCGGCGCACCGATGCCAATGCTGGCGGCGATTATTGCGGTGATCATGGAAGTGCCCGCCGCGATTTTGATTGTGCTCGGTTTCTATACCCGACCACTGGCAGTGTTATTTGTCTTCTATACCCTGGGGACGGCGGTGATTGGCCACCACTACTGGGATATGAGTGGCGATGCGGTGATGCCGAACATGATTAACTTCTACAAGAATGTGAGTATTGCCGGGGCGTTTCTGTTACTGGCCGTGACCGGGCCGGGGGCGATATCGATCGACCGTCGGTAACATCCTCGCTTATCGGGCCGACATTATTCCCAGACAATAAAAAAGGCCGCTTACGCGGCCTTTTAAACTGAAACGAGATCTTACGCGTACACAGGGAAACGTGCGCAGATATCCAGCACTTTGCCTTTGATACGTTCGATAACCGCTTCGTCGTTGATGTTGTCGAGAACATCACACATCCAGCCAGCCAGCTCTTTCACTTCAGCTTCTTTGAAACCGCGGCGAGTCACAGCCGGAGAACCGATACGGATACCGGACGTCACAAACGGGCTCTTCGGATCGTTAGGTACGCTGTTTTTGTTCACGGTGATGTTGGCACGGCCAAGCGCAGCATCTGCTTCTTTACCGGTCAGGTTTTTGTCCACCAGATCCAGCAGGAACAGGTGGTTCTCAGTGCCGCCAGAAACCACTTTGTAGCCGCGGTTCAGGAACACTTCCACCATCGCTTTGGCGTTTTTGGCAACCTGCTGCTGGTAAACTTTGAACTCTGGCTCCATCGCTTCTTTCAGCGCGACAGCTTTAGCCGCGATGACGTGCATCAGCGGGCCGCCCTGTGCGCTTGGGAACACAGCAGAGTTCAATTTCTTATACAGATCTTCGTCACCGCCTTTCGCCAGGATCAGGCCGCCGCGCGGACCCGCCAGGGTTTTGTGGGTGGTGGTAGTCACAACATGCGCGTGTGGAACCGGGTTCGGGTAAACGCCTGCCGCGATAAGACCAGCAACGTGTGCCATATCCACGAACAGGTATGCGCCGATGCTGTCTGCGATTTCACGCATTTTTGCCCAGTCAACCACGCCGGAGTAAGCAGAGAAACCACCGATGATCATCTTCGGTTTGTGGGTCTGTGCCTGTTTCGCCATGTCTTCGTAGTCAATTTTACCGGACTCATCGATACCGTAAGGGATGATGTTGTACAGTTTACCGGAGAAGTTAACCGGGGAACCGTGAGTCAAGTGACCACCCTGCGCCAGGTTCATACCGAGAACGGTATCGCCCGGCTGCAGCAGCGCGGTGTAAACCGCGAAGTTAGCCTGAGAACCAGAGTGCGGCTGAACGTTCGCGTAGTCTGCGCCGAACAGCTCTTTTGCACGGTCAATCGCCAGTTGTTCAACGATATCAACGTACTCGCAACCGCCGTAGTAGCGCTTGCCCGGGTAACCTTCTGCATATTTGTTGGTCAGCTGAGAACCCTGCGCCTGCATGACGCGCGGGCTGGTGTAGTTCTCGGAGGCGATCAGTTCGATGTGCTCTTCCTGACGTACTTTTTCCTGCTCCATAGCCTGCCACAGTTCGGCATCATAATCGGCAATGTTCATTTCACGCTTTAACATCCGCATCTCCTGACTCAGCTAACAATAAAATTTGGCCTAGAAAAGGCTGTCCTGATAGACGACGGGCAACAGTATAACCGAATAGTGTTGCGATAACAGGTCTTGACAAACGATTTTACGCAAACGTTTACCTCCACGCCACGCAAGGGTTTGAGGAATAAAGACCTCGCGGTTTTCAATGGATTTCTTTTCAGGTTTGTGATGCAACTATTTCATGTTGCAAAGAACCATTTACAACACAGGGTTATTTTTTATAAGATGCATTTAAAATACATCATTAAAATAACTGTCCAAGGAAGTTGCTATGTTAGACGCTCAAACCATCGCTACAGTGAAAGCTACCATTCCCCTGCTGGTCGAAACTGGACCTAAACTCACCGCCCATTTTTACGATCGCATGTTCGCGCACAACCCGGAGCTCAAAGAGATTTTCAATATGAGCAACCAGCGCAACGGCGATCAGCGCGAAGCCCTGTTTAACGCCATCGCCGCGTATGCCAGCAATATTGAAAACCTGGCCGCGCTGCTGCCTGCCGTCGAGAAAATCGCCCAGAAGCACACCAGCTTCCAGATTAAACCGGAGCAATATGACATCGTCGGCGGACACCTGCTGGCGACGCTGGACGAGATGTTCAGCCCAGGCCAGGAGGTGCTTGACGCCTGGGGCAAAGCCTACGGCGTGCTGGCGGGTGTGTTCATCAATCGTGAAGCGCAGATTTACAGCGAACACGCCACGAAAAACGGCGGCTGGGAAGGTACGCGCGCGTTCCGTATCGTGGAGAAAACTCCGCGCAGTGTGCTTATTACTAGCTTTGAATTTGAGCCGGTCGACGGACAGCCGGTCGCGGATTATCAGCCGGGCCAGTATCTCGGCGTGTGGCTAAAGCCAGAAGGGTTCCCGCATCAGGAAATTCGTCAATATTCACTCACCCGTAAAGCGAATGGCAAAGGCTATCGTATTGCGGTGAAACGTGAAGACGGCGGTCAGGTTTCGAGCTGGCTGCATAATCATGCTGTCGTCGGGGATGTGGTTCATCTGGCTGCACCTGCGGGTGATTTCTTTATGGCGGTAGAGGCGAACACTCCGGTGACGCTGATTTCCGCGGGTGTTGGTCAAACGCCGATGCTGGCTATGCTGGATACCCTCGCAGCGGCTAACCACAGCGCGCAGGTCAACTGGTTCCACGCGGCAGAAAACGGCCAGGTGCATGCTTTTGCTGATGAAGTGAAGACCCTGGGTGCCACGCTGCCGCACTTTGCTTCACATGTCTGGTTTAATCAACCCGAAAGCGGAGACCGGTTTGATAGCGCAGGGCTGATGGATTTACGCACTCAGGAAGGGTTGTTCAGCGATCCGGCGATGCAGTTTTATCTTTGCGGTCCGGTCGGGTTTATGCAGTTTGCGGCGGGTCAGCTGGTTGAGCTGGGTGTGAACGCAGAGCAGATTCATTACGAATGCTTTGGTCCGCATAAGGTGCTGTAAGCCCAAAAAAGCCGGGTGGCGCTGCGCTTACCCGGCCTACAAGGTAAATGCAAAACGGCAACTCTGTTGCCGTTTTTAATGTTTTCGCCCTCTCCCTGTGGGAGTGTACGGTCCGGGGACATCATGAACACTTGTTCGGGGACATGGTAGACACTTACAACTAAGGCATACGA
>RCUO01000455.1_pt1 | contig 20389 bp, 16 predicted proteins | sample 2166161 | NCBI WGS metagenome assembly RCUO01 (sample SAMN09932617, study PRJNA488358) | compost metagenome | feature: garden; material: soil; isolation source: compost soil in cyclohexanecarbonitrile-enriched culture | place: Germany: Experimental Botanical Garden Goettingen | collected 2016-01-27 | reverse complement strand
GGCATGCCCAGTTCTACTACGATCACCAGGTGCCGGCCTACACCGTCGAAGCGCTCTATGACCTGATCGCCGGTCGCTATATCGCCCTGGGAATGAAGAACGAAGAGAAGCGCAGCTTCGAATTCAACATCGATGCAAAAGCGGGGGACTACACGCCAGCAGCCTTGCGGAGCACGGGAGTCAGGTAGGTTTCCTACAGGGTCTTACACAAAAGGGTGACTTTGCGGTCACCTTTTTTATAGCGGTCGATCAGTGTGTTGAATACTTCTTCAACAAGCGCTCGGGAGGGGGCTAGGGTGGCGCCAGAATTATAAAAAAGGCGCACCACAATGACTGCAATGACGCACTGTCTGGACCGCCCTGGCTTCCTGCCCCGACTGTCGTCCCATCATCTGTCCCGCGAGCGACTGATCGAGCCCATGCTGGTTTCGACCGCGCGGGTGAAGTTGCTTTGCGCACCGGCCGGTAGTGGCAAGAGCGCGCTGCTCACCGAATGCCTGCTGCGGGCGCCGGAGCACGCTCGGATCTGTTGGCTGCCGCTGGCGGGGGCGTCGTTGAGTGCAGCCGATTTACTATTGCGCCTGACGCAAGCGCTGGGTCTGCCTTCGACGGATGAGCCCGGGCTGCTGGCACATCTGGCCCGATTACAGGCACCGACCTGGCTGTTTATCGATGATTACTGTCGAGCACCCAATCCAGAACTCGACCGGATGCTCGATCGCCTGTTGGCCGTCGACAGCCCGGCGCTGACCTGGTGGCTGAGCTCCCGTCGACGACCACCCTGCAACTGGCCGCGGCTGCTGCTCGATGATGAGTTGTACGAGTGCGAAGGCCGGACGCTGGCGTTTACCGAGGCCGAGGTCGGGCAGTTGCTCGGTCATGTCGAGCCGAGCCTGGCGGCACAAACCGCCAAAAGGGTGGCTCAGCGCAGTGGTGGCTGGTGCGCTGGCGTGCGGATCGCATTGCTCAATGGTTGTCCGTGGTCGGGTGAGCAGGGGCGTTCGGCGACATTGCTCGATTATCTGCAACACGAGTTGTTCAACACCTTGCCATCGGAGTTGGTTGAGGTCTGGAAGGTGTTGGTTCATCTGCCACGCTTCAACGCCAGCTTGTGCGAGCATCTTTTCGGCACGGGTGAGGGCGCGCAGTGGTTGCACGCGTTGCAGGACATGGGCTGCTTCATTGAACCCTGGGAAGACTCCGTCGAGTGGTTGCGGGTCTTCGAGCCACTGGCCCGGGAGATGCGTGAAGAACCGACCCCGGCCGGGCGATCCTGGCATCGCCGCGCGTGCCAATGGTTCAGCGCCGAAGAAGACTGGCAGGGCGCCTTCGAGCAGGCGTTGCTGGCGCAAGAGCACGAGGTCGCGGTCAGCCTGTTGCAACACTTCAGTTTTGAGCATCTGTTCAAGCGTCAGAACGTCAGCTGGTTACTCAAACTGCACGAGCAGCTGGGTGAACAGTTGACCCTGGGCACGCCGCAACGGGTGGGGTTGATCACCGCGGCGTTGCTGTTTGCCGGGCGTTTCGAGCAGGCGGCTGCCTGCATTGGGCAACTGTCCCGATTTGCCCCGCAACCGACGGCATCCTTGCAACGCCAACTGCTGGCGCGTTGGCAGGCGCAACAGGGTTGGTTGCTGCATTTGCAGGGACGCCTGCCGGCGGCACGGGCGCATTTTATCGAGGCGCTGGACGAACTGGCGGCCGAGGCGTGGCCCGCACGGTTGTTGTGTCTGTCCGGGCTGACCCAGCAAGCGCTGCTCAACGCCGACCTCGATGCCGCCCAGGCCTTCAATCGTGATGCCCTGTGCCTGGCGCGGGCGCAAGGCTCGTTGCTGTTTGAAGGCTTGCTCGAACTCGATCATGCGCAGTTGCTGGAGCAGCGTGGCGCACCGCGGCGAGCAGGGCAGTTGCTGGCCGACATCCATGAAATGCTCGGACGGCAGGCTGATCGACCGACGCCGCTGCTGGGACGAATCGCCCTGCGGCGTGGGCGCTTGGCCTTGTGCCAGGGCCAGGATGAATTGGCCGGTGAATGTTTCCAGGCGGGCCTTGATGACTGCCTCCACAGTCAGGACAAGCATGTCCTGTACGGGTTTCTCGGGCAGGCGCAACTGGCGGCCAACCAACGTGATTACGCCCATGCATTTGATCGTCTGCGCGAGGCCGAACGGTTGATGCAGCAACGGCAGATCCCCGACACGGTTTATCGCGGCGTGCTGCTGCAAATCAGCAGTCATTTCTGGCTGCAACAAGGGCGCCCGGAGTTGGCCCGGGAAGCACTGACCCGGGTCTTGCGTCATTATCGTGGGGCCAACGCGCGCCAGGCACCGCCGGCCACGCTGCAACTGATTGCGCGTATCGAATACCAGTTGGTGTTGGCCGAGACTCAACTGCAACTGGTGCAACGTCCACTGGATCGACTCAAGGCGTTACTCGAACACGCGCAACAACACGCCATGCTGGCGCTGGAAACGGAGCTGCAATTGGCAATCTGCGAAGTGGCGGACCTGACGGGTGAGCCGGACACGGCTCACGCAGCACTGGAGGCCGGGCTGGCGTTGGTCAAGCGTTGTCAGGGACAACAGGCATTGCGTGATTTGAACTTGCGACAGCCGAACCTGATCTGTCGTTTGCAAGGAGAGGAGACGGTGACCGCGCTGGCCCTGGATGCCAGCCTGCTAAGTTGTCGGGAGCTGGAAGTGCTCGGCCTGATTGCCCAAGGTAATTCCAATCAGCAAATTGCCGAGCAGCTGTTCATTTCGCTGCATACGGTGAAAACCCATGCCCGGCGCATTCACAGCAAGTTGGGTGTGGAACGGCGTACACAGGCAGTTGCCATGGCGAAGAAGTTGGGATTGATAATGCAGGCCTGGTAGTTGTTGGTTTTTAGTCGGGAAATGAATTAAAACATATGGTCGCGTGCATAAATAACTGTGTTGATTAGTATGGTCGTCGGCGCTGACAAACAAGCAAGTGCTTGCGATGTCAGTATGTTGAACGACAGATCGAGCAGGATGCTCGGTTCTTTAACGTGACAGGAAGTCTGTATGAGTGACAGTTTTTTTTCTACCAGTAAAATTGTTCTATTGAAGCGTATTCGTGCGGATTTCGCCGTCGAGGTGCTGTTGGTTGAACGCTTGGGGAAACTCGGGATCAACCCGTTCACGACCTATCTGAATACGCTGGTTGATATTCTTGGTACTGATGTCAGCGAGTCCAGGACGTTATTCGATGAGACGCTGGAATGGGTTGAGAAAGAGTCGCCGCCTAATTATGTTCAGGCTATCAATGGAATCTTCAATCGGCGGTATTCTTTCGAGCCGGAGCATAAGGTTGAAGGGCTGGATCTGATAGAGTTTGAAAAAATAGTAATGGATATCGTCCGTTGGGTGACCGATGCGCCCTCAATCAACCTTTCAAAACGCTCGATCAAGGTTTCTGGTATCGAGCAGGTCCACGCAGCGTTAAAGTATCAGATCCCGGAAATCAATATTGATAATGTGTACTTGACCAGCTTTGTGACTGAGTCGGACGGGCGAAAGATACTTCAGTCCAGAAGTCTGGCCGAAGATATCTTTGCTCATTTTCAACATGATGAAATTCCTTACTATCACGGCGAAGGACTGGGTGTTTACTCGATCGCCTACAGTTCCCGGGAATCTGATTTGCATCCGCAACTCACGATCAAGGACATCAGTGACCTTGTAATCGAAATTGCTCCGGATTTTCTGATCTGATACTCAGGGACTTTCGTAGCCCATTCTCCAACTGACGGCCCGCGTCGCAGCCAGTAACCGCTGCGCCGCCGGGCCGTTTTCATCGGCATGAAACAGCGAGGTCGGCCCGACCACGGTCAGTACTGCCGTGATCCTGCCCATGGCGTTGAACACCGGCGCCGACAAGGCATCCACTCCGGGCATCAAGAGTCCATGCACATGATGCAGGCCCCGATGGCGGATCTGATCGCACATCGTTGCGTAGGCCTGATCATCCGCCAAGGCGTGGGCGGTAACGTTTTGCAGTTCCTGTTCACGCAGATCCACGGTTTCACGCGCAGGCAGGTAGGCGCCAAACACCAGTCCCGTCGAGGAACTGAGCAAGGGCAACACCGAGCCCAGTTGTGTCACCACCGTCACCGCACGCACCGCCGGTTCGATATGCACCACGGTCGCGCCCTGATTGCCCCACACCGCCAGGAAACAGGTTTCGTTCAAGTCATCGCGCAGTTCAGCCAGGGGCAGGGCGGCGACTTTCAGCACGTCCATACTGTTGAGTGCCGCCAACCCTACGCGCAGGGCTTCGCGGCCCAGGCCGTAATGGTTGGTGGCGGCGTTCTGTTCGGCGAATCCGCTGGCGATCAGGGCCTGCAAATAACGGTGAACCTTGCTCGCCGGCATCTGCACGTGTTCGGCCAGGCGCGACAGCGAAGTCGAAGGCGACAACTCGGCCAGAGCCTTGAGGATGTCGGTGCCAACCTCGGCCGAGCGGACTTTCTGTTTACCGTTGTTGTCGCTGGTTTTTTCCATGGTGGCTGGGATCCCGGGACGAATGGGCGTCTTTATAGCTTGACGGTCAATACCAATCAAATTACGTTATGCGTAATCAAATTACGATAAAAACAACCCAGGCGTGCCTCGACCTCTGCAACAGAGCGAGCGGCCACTGCCGACTCCCTGTTCAGGAGGCTCCATGAACCCCGATTCAACGACGCCAGCGCTGGCCTACCAGTCAGGCTTCGGCAACGAATTCAGCAGCGAAGCGTTGCCCGGCGCACTGCCTGTCGGCCAGAACTCCCCGCAAAAAGCCCCGTACGGCCTTTACACCGAACTGTTCTCCGGCACGGCGTTCACCATGGCGCGCAGCGAAGCGCGGCGGACCTGGATGTACCGCATTCAGCCGTCGGCCAATCACCCGGCATTCGTCAAACTGGACCGGCAACTGGCCGGCGGCCCGCTGGGTGAGGTGACCCCCAACCGCCTGCGCTGGAACCCGCTGGACATTCCCGCCGAGCCGACCGATTTCATCGACGGCCTGGTGAGCATGGCCGCCAACTCGGGCGCAGAAAAGCCGGCCGGTATCAGCATCTACAACTACCGCGCGAACCGTTCCATGGAGCGCGTGTTCTTCAACGCCGACGGCGAGATGTTGCTGGTGCCTGAACTGGGGCGCCTGCGCATTGCCACCGAACTGGGCGTGCTTGAACTGGAACCGCTGGAAATTGCCGTGCTGCCACGCGGCCTTAAATTCCGCATCGAACTGCTCGACCCGCAGGCCCGTGGTTATGTCGCCGAAAACCATGGCGCGCCGTTGCGTTTGCCGGACCTGGGGCCGATTGGCAGCAATGGCCTGGCCAATCCGCGGGACTTCCTGACCCCGGTGGCGGCCTACGAAAACCTGCAACAACCCACCACGCTGGTGCAGAAATTCCTCGGCCAGTTGTGGGCCTGCGAGCTCAATCATTCGCCGCTCAACGTGGTCGCCTGGCACGGTAACAACGTGCCGTACAAATATGACCTGCGCCGATTCAACACTATCGGCACCGTCAGTTTCGATCACCCCGATCCGTCGATCTTCACCGTGCTGACGTCGCCGACCAGCGTTCACGGCCTGGCCAACCTCGACTTCGTGATCTTCCCGCCGCGCTGGATGGTGGCCGAGAAAACCTTCCGTCCGCCGTGGTTCCATCGCAACCTGATGAACGAATTCATGGGGTTGATCCAGGGCGAATACGACGCCAAGGCCGAAGGCTTTGTGCCCGGCGGTGCTTCGTTGCACAGCTGCATGAGCGCCCACGGTCCCGACGGAGAGACTTGCACCAAAGCGATCAACGCTGAGCTAAAGCCGGCGAAAATCGACAACACCATGGCGTTCATGTTCGAGACCAGCCAGGTGTTGCGCCCAAGCAGTTTCGCCCTTGATTGCCCGCAACTGCAAAACACCTACGACGCCTGCTGGGCTACGCTGCCCGCCACTTTCGACCCGACCCGGAGATAACCCATGACGCAGACTTCCATCACTCGCAGCTGGGTTGCATCCGCCAACGGCCACGCGGACTTCCCCCTGCAAAACCTGCCGCTGGGCGTGTTCAGCCTCAACGGCTCGGCACCGCGCAGTGGCGTGGCGATTGGCGAGCATATCTTTGATCTGCAAGCGGCCCTGGAGGCCGGATTGTTCGATGGCGCCGCGAAGGCTGCCGTCGAGGCCACCTGTGGCGGCCAGTTGAATGCGTTCTTCGAACTGGGCCGCGAGGCTCGCGTCGCGTTGCGCGAGCGTTTGCTGGAACTGTTCGCCGAGGGCAGCACCCTGCACGGCAAGATCGAAGCCCAGGGCGCAAAACTGCTGCCACTGGCGGCGGATTGCGAGATGCACCTGCCGGCGAAAATCAACGATTACACCGACTTCTACGTCGGCATCGAGCACGCGCAGAACGTCGGCAAACTGTTCCGCCCGGACAACCCGTTGCTGCCGAACTACAAGTACGTGCCAATCGGCTACCACGGTCGTGCGTCGACCATTCGCCCGTCCGGTACCGATGTGCGCCGCCCGAAAGGCCAGACGCTGCCGGCCGGTCAGAGCGAACCGACGTTCGGCCCTTGCGCGCGCCTGGACTACGAACTGGAACTGGGTATCTGGATCGGCCAGGGTAACGACATGGGCGACTCGATTGCCATTGGCGACGCTGCCGATCACATCGCCGGTTTCTGCCTGCTCAACGACTGGTCGGCACGGGACATCCAGGCCTGGGAATACCAGCCGCTGGGGCCGTTCCTGTCGAAAAGCTTCATCACCAGCATCTCGCCGTGGGTGGTCACCGCCGAAGCGCTGGAGCCGTTCCGTCGTGCCCAGCCTGCACGTCCCCAAGGCGATCCGCAGCCGCTGCCGTACCTGCTCGACAAGCGCGACCAGGCCGCTGGCGCGTTCGACATCGAACTGGAAGTATTGCTGCTCACCGAGGCCATGCGTGAACAGAACCTGCCAGCCCATCGCCTGACCCTGAGCAACACCGGGCACATGTACTGGACCGTGGCACAAATGGTCGCGCACCACAGCGTCAATGGTTGCCAATTGCAGGCGGGTGACTTGTTCGGCTCGGGCACGTTGTCGGGGCCGCAGAGCGGTCAGTTCGGCAGCCTGCTGGAAATCACCGAAGGCGGTAAAAAGCCGATCGAACTGGCCTCGGGCGAAGTGCGTAAATTCCTTGAGGACGGTGACGAAATCATCCTGCGCGGCCGTTGCCGCCGCGACGGTTTTGCTTCCATCGGTTTCGGCGAATGCCGCGGCAAAGTGCTGCCGGCGCGCTAACAGGAGCGGGGCATGGAACTCTATACCTACTACCGTTCGACATCTTCGTACCGGGTGCGTATCGCGTTGGCGCTCAAGGGCCTGGATTATCAATCCTTGCCAGTCAACCTGATTGCACCGCAGGGTGGCGAGCATCGTCAGCCGCCTTATCTGGGCATCAACCCGCAGGGCCGCGTGCCGGCCTTGCGCACCGATGAAGGCGAGTTGCTGATCCAGTCTCCCGCGATCATCGAGTACCTGGAGGAACGTTATCCACAGGTCCCGCTGCTGTCCAAAGACCTGGCTGCCCGTGCTCACGAGCGCGGCGTGGCGGCAGTGATCGGCTGCGATGTGCACCCGCTGCACAACGTCAGCGTGCTCAATCGGCTGCGCCAGTCGGGCCACGACGAACCGCAGGTGGTGGAGTGGATCGGTCACTGGATCGGCCAAGGGCTGGCCACGGTGGAGCAGTTGATCGGTGATGACGGTTACTGCTTCGGCTCCGAACCCGGGCTGGCGGACGTCTACCTGATCCCGCAGCTGTACGCGGCCGAGCGTTTCAATGTTTCTCTTGAGGCTTATCCACGCATCCGGCGAGTGGCGGCATTGGCGGCGACGCACCCGGCGTTCATCAAGGCGCATCCGGCGAACCAGCCAGACACTCCTTAAAGCCCCTGCACCAGCCCCATGTGGGAGCGGGCTTGTTCGCGAAGGCGTCGTGTCAGCCAACAATGATGTCGACTGACTGTCCGCTTTCGCGAGCAAGCCCGCTCCCACAAGGTTTTGTGATCAGTGAACGATGGAGTTGGGCGGCAAATGCCCCAGCCGCTCCGTCAGGCGAATCCGCTGGATCGGATCGTCGCTGAGCAGCAGCGCATGCTCCAGGTCAAAACGCTCGGCGTTCGGGCAGTCCAGCCGCTGGTACAGGCTGGCCCGGGACAGGTAGTCGGTGGCACTGGAGTTGCCCAGTTCCAGGACGCGATCGGCGTCGATCAAGGCATTGATGACATCGTCGTGGGACAGGTACAACTGGCGCAGGTTGCGCGACAGCCGTTGCAGCATCTGCACTGGCTCGGCGGTTTCCAGGTGCTCGGCGCTGAGCTTGATGTTCGGGCCGTACTGGCGGTGCAACAATTCCCGACAATCGTTGGGGTAAAGGCGACGGCCGCCGCAGGGATCGAGCAAATGATCGGCGCCCGGCACCCGCAGCAGGAAATGCCCGGGGAAGTTGACCCCGACCATGGGAATCTCCAGCCCCCTGGCCAACTCCAGCGCAATCAGCCCCAGCGTCAAGGGTTGTCCACGTCGGCGTTCCAGTACTTTGTCCATCAGTGCCACTTGCGGGCGCAAGGGTGTGAAGTCGTCCTGGGCGAAGCCAAGGTCGTTCATGCGCCGCAACAGCGGCTGGGCCAGTTCACTGACTGGCAGCATCGGCAAGCCACCGCTGACCCGTTGTTGCAACGCCTGGAAATCGGCCAGCAGCGCTTGCGGCTCCACCTCGCTGTCGTGCTCGGCCGCAATCCACAGTGCCGCCTCGAACAGCGCGGGCGGTGAACGTTGCAGGCAGGCGAAGAACGATTGGCGCGGGGTCATCAAAATCTCCGGGCAATGCCTCGTTTTAGCCCCCTCTCCGGCATTCGTCCAGTACCGTACAAGAGCGACCACGGGTTATTTCCGAAAGCCTGCATCGGGGCCGTGCTTATTCCGGTGCGCTTCTGCAATTTTTGGGCGCAAGCCTATACTGGCGTCTACAAGAAGTGATTCGGGAGCCTTACGATGTTCGCTCTCATGCAAAGCACTCGCCTTGAATCGCTGCATCTGAGCGTTGACTCGGTCACCGGGTTGAAGGCGGTCATTGCCATTCATAACAGCCGGCTGGGGCCTGCCCTGGGTGGTTGTCGTTACCTTGCCTATCCCAGCGACGAGTCTGCGGTCGAGGATGCGGTGCGCCTTGCCCAAGGCATGAGTTACAAGGCGGCACTGGCCGGCCTGGCCCAGGGCGGCGGCGTGGCGGTGATCATTCGCCCCGTTCATGTGGCCAACCGCGCCGCGCTGTTCGAAGCCTTCGGGCGCTGTATCAATCAGCTCGACGGGCGCTACATCACGGCCATCGACAGTGGCACCTCAGTGGCGGACATGGATTGCATCGCCCAGCAGACCCAGCATGTCACCAGCACCACCGCGGCGGGTGACCCTGCGCCACACGCGGCGATGGGCGTATTCACCGGCATTCGCGCCACTGCGATGGCGCGACTGGGCAGCGATAACCTCGAAGGCCTGCGCGTTGCCATTCAAGGCTTGGGCAACGTTGGTTATGCCCTGGCAGAACAGTTGCACGCTGCCGGGGCCGAACTGCTGGTCAGCGATATCGATCACGGCAAGGTGCAGCTGGCAATGGAGCAACTCGGGGCTCACCCCATCGCCAACGACGCACTGCTCAGCACGCCTTGCGATATTCTTGCGCCATGCGGTTTGGGCGGGGTGCTGAACAGCCACAGCGTGACGCAACTGCGCTGCTCGGCAGTGGCCGGTTCGGCGAACAATCAGCTGACGCATCTGGATGTCGCCGATCAACTGGAACGGCGGGGCATCCTGTATGCACCGGACTACGTGATCAACGCTGGCGGGCTGATCTATGTGTCGCTCAAGCACCGTGGCGAAGAACTGTCGACCATCACCGCGCACCTGTCGAAAATCAGCTCGCGCCTGACTGAAGTGTTCGCCCACGCCCAGGCGGAAAAACGCTCCCCCGCGCGGGTGGCCGACGAGTTGGCGGAGAAGGTGTTGTACCGGTGAAACTGGCATGAGTTTTCCACAGGCATGAAAAAGGCCCTGGGTCATTCGACTCAGGGCCTGTTCAATTCGGGCTTTGCTTACTTGGCGGCTTTGGGGGCCTTGGCAGGCTTGGCCGGGGTGATCGGCTCAGCGGCTTCAACCACCTCAGGCGCTACAACCGGTTCCACGACTTCAACAGGTGCCGCAAGCAGTTCGGACAGGGCGTCCGGCTGGCTCTTGAACGCCTTGGCGAACACATCGCGATTCTTCGCCATGTAGATCCCGGCTTCTTCCACTTGCTGCTCGGTCAGGGACGGAACGGCTTTTTGCAACACTTCAGCCAGCAATTCGGCCAGTTCGAGCATTTTGTCATGACGGTCAGCTTCGGCTTTATCCATGAACAAGCGCTCCAGATCTCGGCTGCTGCGGTATACCACTTCGACGGCCATTCACCACCTCACATGCCTTCACATTGGTTGTCGATTTCGACTACTGTATCTATATACAGCTAAAGGATAAGCGAATCCCTGCCTTTTGGGTAGTGGCTTTTTAATGTAGACCGGATTCGGGATTTGTCAGGCGAGGCGCTGCACAGGTGCGACCAAACGCCACGGCGCACAATCCCGAGTGGCTCGCCATCATGGGCTGGCCTTTTTTCTGCATGCAGAAAAACCGTCACGTCCAACCCGCATCATCCGGTCGAGCCGACCTAAGGAAGCATCATCGTGAAAATCAACTGGGCCGAAAAACTGCGGCAGAACGTGCATGAACTGGCCGAGTCCCTGGGCAATCTGTTTGTCGAAACCTTTCACTACCTGGCGCTGTTCGCCATTGGTGCGGTGACCGCATGGGCGGCGGTGATGGAATTTCTCGGGATGATCGAAGAAGGGCACATCAAGATCGATGACATCTTGCTGCTGTTCATCTACCTGGAACTGGGGGCGATGGTCGGGATTTACTTCAAGACCAACCACATGCCCGTGCGCTTCCTGATCTACGTGGCGATCACCGCGCTGACGCGGCTGCTGATTTCCAACGTTTCGCACCACAACCCGCCGGACCTGGGGATCATCTACCTGTGCGGCGGGATTCTGCTGTTGGCGTTTGCGATTCTGGTGGTGCGTTACGCTTCGTCGCAATTTCCTTCGGTGAAGATTGAGAACCCGCACCGCAAAACAGGTAAGGGCTCCAGTGAACATCCGGAAGTAGAAAAGGGCGAGCTTTAAAGCCCCATGGTGGGTCGGTGGCGGTCACTGGCTGGTGGGGGCAGGCTGCGCGTGCCGCCGTCGGTCATTGATTCGAGGATGGCCACGGCGCAGTGGCCCTGCTCGATGGCAATGCCGAACTGAATGCTTTGCACCAATCGTTTCAGGCGCTCGGGGTCATTGCGTTGTTCGGCGCTGATCATGCGTTTGGCCACCACGCGGCCACTGTTGGACAGGGTCAGCATGATGCGGCCGTCCAGGCCCTGAATGCTCAGGTTGATCTGGTAATCCGCTGCAAAGGCATCGGTAATGAGCTGGAAAGGGTTGTCCATGATGCGTCACCGCCTGATTGAACGTGCAGTTGTTGACCGGCCGTGATCGGGTTGGTTCGCAACGCCAGACCACCGGCCATCTCGCCATCATTGTTCCAGCATGGAAGTAGCAAGGCCCATGCCGGAAAATTGTCGGACAAAAAACATGTTCTGTAGGAGCGAGCCTGCTCGCGATGGTCGTGAACGATAACGCGTCAAACCAGATGGTTCGCGGCACCTGAGGGTTTTTCGCGAGCAAGCTCGCTCCTGCGGGGGGGCCGCGTTTTCTGCACGTTTCAGGGCAATTAACCTCGACGTGCCTCCAAAACGGTCAACATTCCACCCAGTTCACCGCCAGTCCGCCCCGCGACGTCTCTTTGTACTTGTCGTGCATGTCGGCCCCGGTGTCGCGCATGGTGCGGATCACCCGGTCCAGGGAAATGAAGTGTTTGCCGTCGCCGCGCAGGGCCATTTGCGTGGCATTGATGGCCTTGACCGCGGCGATCGCGTTGCGCTCGATACACGGCACTTGCACCAGTCCGCCAACCGGGTCGCAGGTGAGGCCGAGGTTGTGTTCCAGGCCGATTTCGGCGGCGTTTTCCAGCTGCTCCGGGGTGGCGCCAAGCACCTCTGCCAGGCCAGCGGCGGCCATGGCGCAAGCGGAGCCGACTTCGCCCTGGCAGCCAACTTCGGCCCCGGAGATCGAAGCGTTTTTCTTGCACAGGATGCCGACGGCAGCTGCACCCAGGAAAAATGCGACCACGTCATCGTCAGACGCATCGGCATTGAATTTCATGTAGTAGTGCAGCACCGCCGGAATGATCCCCGCCGCGCCGTTGGTCGGCGCCGTGACCATGCGCCCGCCGGCCGCGTTTTCTTCGTTCACGGCAAGGGCGTACAGGTTGACCCATTCCATCGCTGACAAGGTGGACGTAATGACATTCGGCTTGCCGATTTCCTGCAGGCTGCGATGCAGTTTCGCCGCTCGACGCGGAACACTCAGGCCACCGGGCAAGATGCCTTCGTGGCGCAAACCCTGCTCGACGCATTCGCGCATCACCGACCAGATATGCAACAGACCCTGGCGGATTTCTGCGTCACTGCGCCATGCCCGTTCGTTGGCCATCATCAGTTCGCCCACCCGCAGCCCGTGCTCGTTGCAGAGTTTGAGCAGTTCGGCGGCGCTGGAGAAATCGTAAGGCAGCACCACGTCGCCGGCCGGCGCGATCCCGGATTCGGCTTCGGCTGCTTCGATGATAAAACCGCCGCCCACCGAGTAGTAGGTCTGCTCGAACAGCTCGCCGGTTTCACCGAAGGCTGTCAGGGACATGGCGTTGGGGTGGTAGGGCAGGCTTTCGTCCAGCAGCAGGAGATCGCGTTGCCAGTCGAAGGCAATTTGCGCAACGCCTGCCAGGCACAATTTGCCGGTTTCGCGCAGGGTGTGAATGCGGCTGTCGATGGTGGTTGGATCGATGCGGTCGGGCCATTCGCCCATCAGGCCCATGACGCAGGCGCGGTCCGTCGCGTGGCCGACGCCGGTCGCTGAAAGAGAACCATAGAGACGGATTTCCACGCGTCGCACGTCGGCCAGAAAACCGTGATCGACCAGCGCTTGGGCAAAGGTTGCGGCAGCGCGCATCGGACCGACGGTATGGGAACTGGACGGGCCGATACCCACTTTGAAGAGATCGAAAACACTGATAGCCATGCTAAAGCCTGTACACGTAATGGAAGGGAAATCGCTGCCATTTCTGTAGGACAAGCGCAATTTGGGCGATACTGCCTGTCACGAGCCTGCGTGACCAACGAAATTTCCTAAGACATCCTTTAGCAGGACTAAACGATGAGCCGTCAATTACACGCCCAGACGTATGTCTGGCTGAACGTGTTTGCCTGTGCCGCGCGGCACCTGTCGTTCACCCGCTGCGCCGAAGAACTGCACATCACACCGGGAGCCGTCAGCCAGCAGATCCGCCAGCTGGAAGAACGCCTGGGCTTTCGCCTGTTTCACCGCCGCGCCCGCGGAGTGGAGCTGAGCGCAGAGGGCCAGCGCCTGGCCATTACCGTCAACGAGGCCTTTGGCAGCATCGACTCGGAATTGCGGCGACTGGACGCGGGCATGATCAGCGGGATTTTGCGGGTGCGTTCGATTCCGTCGTTCCTGAGCAAATGGCTGACGCCGCGACTGCCGCGTTTGCAGCAGCGTTTTCCGGACATCCAGTTGCGCCTGGTGGCCGAGGACAGCAGCGTGCCGTTGCATGAAGGTGACTTCGACCTGGCGATCGACCTGAACGACGGCAGTTATCCGGGCCTGTTATCCACAGCCTTGCTTGATGAACAGATTTTTCCGGTGTGCGCGCCGAGCCTGTTGCGTGGTCGTCCGCCGCTGCACGGTCCGGCAGACCTGATGCACTTTCCCTTGCTGCACGACATCACTGCCTGGCGCGGCAGCTACGAATATGCGGAATGGGAGTTTTACCTCAACGCCATCGGCTTCGAAGGGGCGGATGTGCGGCGCGGGCATACCTTCAATCGCAATCACCTGACCATCGAAGCGGCCATCGCCGGGATGGGGGTGGCGATTGCGCGCCGAACCTTGCTCAATGATGAGTTGGAACGTGGTGCCTTGATCGTGCCGTTCGGCCTGGCGGTGCCCAATCACAAGCGCTACATGCTGCTTTACGCACCCGGGGCGTTGAGCCATCCGGGTGTGCGCGCGGTGCACGATTGGTTGGTGGAGGAGGCGGGTGCTTTTCGCAGCCTGCACCCGTTGGGGGAGCGGCAAATGTGAGCAATTATTACGTAAGAGCAGGGCGACCCAACTCCCGACCTTAACAGCGCTTTTACCGGTTGTCCGGCTTTTTTTGCGATTGAAAATTTATCTTTTTTAGGGGGTTGAATTGTTCAGCGTACAGACCGATTGTGTAAGCAAGAGGTCACGGTGATGACGCCCAAGGGCTTAGCTGACCGGCCTCTCGCGAGCTAGCTGAAATAAGGGATGAACTATGCAAATCCAAGTCAATAGCGATAACCATATTCAAGGCAGTAAACGACTGGAGGAGTGGGTACGTACGACCATTGAGAGCACGCTCGAACGCTACGAAGAGGACCTGACACGAGTCGAGGTTCACCTGCGGGACGAGAACGGCGACAAGCCGGGTCCCCACGACATGCGCTGCCAGCTGGAGGCGCGGCCAAAAGGCCATCAACCGATTTCCGTCACCCATAAAGCCTCCACCATGGAGCAGGCGATCGACGGAGCGGCTACCAAACTTGAACATGCGCTGGAGCATATGTTCGGCAAATTACGCGGCAAACGAGCCAATGTGGTGCCCATCGAGAGTGCCGCCCATGCCGACCATCTGCTGGAAGAAGAGTTTCTTGAGAACGAACAGGCAGCGCTTAACGGCTGACACCTGATTCACTTTTTTACCTTCCCATGAAAACGGGCCTGCATTGCAGGCCCGTTTTGTTTTCGGTGGCTTTTGGATTCGATGGCTATGCCATTGGTGCAACCAACGGGCGTAATAAAGGGCTGCACCCGATCCTTTTGCATATGAGAATATTTATCATTAATATTGCGACCTTTCCGGTCCCCCGACGCTGTCGTGGCCTCCCCGGTTTTCAGGTCGAATCATGAACGATGATCACTCTGCTCCCGAACCCCGCGATATCGAGCGCGATCCACAGCGCGGGGACCGTGCGCATTTTCTCCAGGTGTTTCTCTCCCAGCGTTCGCAAATGGAAGCACTGGTGAGCCGGCGTGTCGGTTGTCGGGCGACGGCGGCTGACCTGGTACAGGATTTGTTCCTGCGATTCTGGCGGCGGCCGTTGGTGCAAGTCGAGGAACTCAGCACCTACCTGCTGCGCTGCGCCGGCAACATCGCCATCGATCACTTGCGCAGTGAAGGCACGCGGGTCCGGGCCAGCGAAGGTTTGATGGTGGAATCACCAGACAGCCATGGCAGCGGACCGCAAGCGGCGCTGGAGGCGGGCAACGATCTGCGCCATGTCGAAGCCGCGTTGCGCGCCTTGCCGGAGCGTACGCGGCAGATCTTCTTGCTCAATCGCATTCACGGCCGCAAATACGCCGAGATCGCCAAGGCCATGGGCTTGTCCCAAAGTGCCGTGGAAAAACATATGATGCGCGCCCTCGAAGCCTGCAAGGCCAGCCTTCGGGAACCCGAACCGCGTACGCCAGGGACAGCACCGTGAACGACTTCAAACGCGTCACCCCGACGCCGGCGCAGGAGCAGGCCGCGCTGGCCTGGCTGAGCCTGTTGCATGACCAGCCCAACAGCGGTGACCAGGCGACGTTCAGCCAATGGTTGCGGGCCGACCCCGCCCATGCCGAGGCCTATGCCCGGGCGCAGGTCCTGTGGGAATTGAGCGAAGGACCGGCGCGCACACTCGCCGATGAAGACGCTTTTGCCTTGCAGGGCTATCTCAACGCCATGGACAAGCCGCGGCGCAGCACGCTCGGGCGCTGGTCCGGTGCGCTGGCGATGGCCGCGTGTCTGCTGTTGATGATCAGTGTCGGTACAGGCTGGCAGCCTATGCGTTGGATTGATGACCTGGGGGCGGATTACGTCTCGGCACCGGGGGAAATTCGCACCGTTACCCTGGCCGATCAGTCGCAGGTGACACTGGATGCCGACAGCGCCATCGCCGTGGATTTCAGTCGCGGTGAGCGGCATGTGCAATTGCGTCGCGGCGCCGGCTTTTTCAGCGTTACCCACACCGGCGAGCCGTTTGTGGTGGACGCCGAGAAAGGCCAGACGCGGGTCCTGGGCACGCAGTTCGAAGTCCGGTTGCAGCCCCACGGTGCACAGGTCACGGTGCTGTCGGGACGGGTTGGCGTGACGGCGCACCAGAAAGCCGATCAGCAAGTGCTCACCGCCGGCCAGCAAGTGGCCTATGGCGAAGGCTCGGCGCAAACACTCCACTCGGTGGACAGCGAAGCGCAGTTGGCATGGCGCCAGGGCTGGCTCAATTACTACAAGGCGACGTTAGCCGATGTGGTACAGGATTTGGCGCGCTATTACCCCGGACGGATCGTGTTGCTCAATGATGAACTGGCGAGGCGTCGGGTCAGTGGCAGCTTTCCGAGCAGGAACCCGCAGGCGGTGTTGAGTTCGTTGCAGGGGGTGTTGGGGTTTGAGCAGCATCAGGTTTTGGGGCATCTGATTATTTTGCGTTGAGGCGACCGGCCTCATCGCGAGCAAGCTCGCTCCCACGGGGTTATGTGTTGCCCCAATATTGTGGCCGACTCAATACCTGTGGGAGCGAGCTTGCTCGCGAAGACGGCAGATCAGACACCCAACCACTCAAGTAAAAATATTTTAAAGTTTTTGCTGAGGTAAACCCGATTGCCATCCGTGTAGTGACTGAAACTGCGAGTCATTCGCATCCGTTGCGGTTCTACACAGGTCATGAGTCATGAAGTCCAGGGCAAAATCGGGTTCGGTCAAACAATGGTTGGGTGTGTCTGCGTTGAGCTTTTCGGCATTGGCCTTGTTGCCGCTGAGCGTAGCGCTGGCCGCAGAGGCAGGCAGCAGTCAGCCGCGTGGGCAATTCAATTTCGCGCTGGCCGCCAAACCGTTGCCCCAGGCCCTGAGCGATTTCAGCCGAGTGACCGGCATCAGCGTCGTCTACACCGATGAGGCGCCGTACGGTCTCAATGCGCCGGCCATCAATGGCCAGATGAGCGCCGAACAGGCTCTGCAACGTCTGCTCACTGGTTCGGGCTTGACGTTCCGTCGCACCGACGGCCACACCATTGCACTGGAACCACGGCCGACTGAAGGGGCGTTGAACCTGGGTGCGACCACCATCACCTCGGTGATGGATGACTCCATGAGCTATCAACCGCCACCCATCACGTCAGTGATGCGCTCCTCGGCCCCCGTACAGGAGATCCCGCAGACGATCAACGTCGTTCCGGCCCAGGTGATCCGCGACCAGGCGCCGCGCAATCTCGATGACGCGCTGGCCAATGTCAGCGGCATCACCCAGGCCAACACCCTGGGCAGCACCCAGGACTCGGTGATGGTCCGTGGCTTTGGCGACAACCGTAACGGCTCGATCATGCGCGACGGCATGCCGATCGTGCAGGGGCGTGGCCTCAACGCCAGCGTGGACCGGGTCGAAGTGCTCAAGGGCCCGGCCTCGTTGCTCTATGGCATCCAGGATCCGGGTGGCGTGGTCAATATGGTCAGCAAGAAGCCCGAGCTTGAGCGGTACAATGCGCTGACCGCGCGCGGTTCGAGCTATGACGACGGCAAGAACGGCAGCGGTGGCAGCCTCGACAGCACCGGGGCCCTCGGCGATTCCGGACTGGCCTACCGCATGGTGCTGGACTACGAAGACGAAGATTACTGGCGTAACTTCGGTGTGCATCGCGAGAGCCTGATCGCGCCGTCGCTGGCCTGGTACGGCGAAAGCACCAAGCTGCTGTTCTCCTATGAGCACCGCGAATTCCTCACACCGTTCGACCGCGGCACGCTGATCGATCCACGGACCAACCATCCGCTGGACATCTCGCGCAACGAGCGTCTCGACGAACCGTTCAACAACATGGAAGGGCGCTCGGACCTCTATCACTTCGAGGCCGATCACGAACTCAACGACAACTGGAAAGCCCATTTCGGCTACAGCTGGAACCGCGAAACCTACGATGCCAGCCAGGTGCGCGTGACCGCCATCGACACCAAAAAGGGCACCCTGACCCGCAGCATGGACGGCACCCAGAATGCGATCAGCACCGACCGTTTCACCACCGCCAGCCTCGAAGGCAATGTGAATGTGCTCGGCATGCAGCACGACCTGCTGTTCGGCATCGATGACGAGTACCGCAAGATCTACCGCGAAGACCTGATCCGCCAGAAAAGCCTGACCACGTTCAGTTACGTCAATCCGGTCTATGGTCGGGAAGTGGCGGGCACCACCGTCAGTGCGCCCGACAGCGCGCAGACCGATGAACTGCGCAGCGATTCGGTCTTCCTCCAGGACTCCATCCACCTCACCGACCAGTGGATTCTGGTGGCCGGCGCGCGTTTCCAGGCGTACGACCAGTACGCCGGCAAAGGCGTACCGTTCCACGCCAACACCGACAGCAACGGGCAGAAATGGGTGCCGCGCGCGGGCCTTGTGTACAAATACACCGATGCCTTGTCGTTCTACGGCAGCTACACCGAGTCGTTCAAACCCAACTCGACCATCGCGCCATTGAGCGGCAGCAGTACCGTGCTTGACGGCGGTATCGCGCCGGAAGAAGCCAAGTCCTGGGAGCTGGGTGCCAAGCTTGATCTGCCGGGCCGCGTTACTGGCAACATCGCACTGTTCGACATCAAGAAGCGCAATGTGCTGGTGGCCAACGCCGAAGGTCCGACCACGATTTACAGTGCCGCCGGTGAAGTGCGTTCCCGTGGCCTGGAAGTGGACCTGAGCGGTCAGCTCACCGATCGCTGGAGCATGATCGGCAGCTACGCCTATACCGATGCCGAAGTCACCGAAGACCCGGTTTACAAGGGTAATCAACTGCAAAACGTGGCGAAGAACAGCGGCTCGTTGTCGGCCGTCTATGACTTCGGCAGCGTCATTGGCGGTGATCAACTGCGGGTCGGCGCCGGGGCGCGTTATGTGGGTGAGCGCGCGGGCAACGCGGTGAACGATTTCGACCTGCCGAGCTACACCGTGGCCGATGCGTTCGCCACCTACGACACCAGGGTCGAAGGGCAGAAGGTCAAGTTCCAGCTCAACGTGAAGAACCTGTTCGATCGCACCTACTACACCTCGGCGGCGAGTCGGTTCTTTGTGTCGATGGGGGATTCGCGGCAGGTGACGTTGTCGAGCACCTTGGAGTTCTGACGATAGACCGTGTCATCGTTCATCGCGAGCAAGCTCGCTCCCACAGGGGAATAGGGTAGCCACAAAACAGGTAAGCACCACCAAACCTTGTGGGAGCGGGCTTGCTCGCGAAGGTGGCAGTACAGGCGATAAAAAATCGGGCCTAGCGCAAAAACGCCTGTCGATATTCACCGGGCGTCCCGCCAAGTGACTGGCGAAACCGGTTGGTGAAATGGCTGGCGCTGGCAAAACCGCAAGCCAGTGCAATCTCCCCCAATGGTTGCGAGGTCGTGCGCAGCAACTCCCGCGCCCGTTCAAGGCGCCGCGCCAGCACATACTGATGGGGTGGCAAGCCGAAGCTTTCGCGGAACATCCGCGCGAAGTGGTATTCGGACAACGCGCACAACGCCGCCAATTGACCGAGGCTGATGGCCTCGTCCAGATGGCTGTCGATGAACTCCACCAGATGCCGGCGCTGGTGCGCGGCCAGCCCGCCTTTAAGGCGCAAGCCCTGACGCACGTTGACCTGGCTGAGCAGGGCATGGCTGAGCAGTTCGTGCGCCAGGCTGCTGGTGAGCAGGCGCTCGCCCGGCTCGCCCCAGTTCAAGGCGACCAACTGCCGAAAGCGCAGCGCCTGCTGCGGATCATCGAGAAAGGTCTGCTCGCGCAGCTGCATTTCCCGGGGCTCGCGATCGAGCAGGGTGACGCAGCCAAGGGCAAATTGTTCGGGGCTGAAATACAGGTGTGCCAGGCGAATATCGCCATTGATCACCCAGCCTGACTGGTGATCGGCGGGGAGGATGCACAGTTTGTCCGGACCACCCTTGTTGCCGGGCTGGTCGCGGCGAAAGGTGCCGGTGCCGCCGGCAAGGTAACAGGACAACGTGTGGTGGCTGGGCGCTTCGTATTCCTGAGCGTCGTGGTGATTGCTCCACAAGGCTGCAGACAAGCCGTCACCGAGCTCGGCGC